>Ga0307511_10001223_pt1 | contig 27242 bp, 22 predicted proteins | sample 13_EM_MG_FD_200266 | JGI IMG/M metagenome (GOLD analysis project Ga0307511, IMG submission 200266) | Populus trichocarpa ectomycorrhiza microbial communities from riparian zone in the Pacific Northwest, United States - 13_EM | ecosystem: Host-associated > Plants > Roots > Unclassified | place...
AGGAGAGTTCGGCATTCAGTTTCTCCGTGGCAATTTCTTTATTGCGCTGCTCGGATTTCAGCCATTGGTTAATGACCTTAATGCCGGTGCTGAATACAAAGATCAGGAGGAAAACGGCGATATTCCCCGGCGCCAGGATGGGCTGCTGGAAATTGCGGGGCCTTCCGGGAGAAGGCGGGCGCATGCCCGGAGGCAGCGGCTGAAGGCTGCCGAAAAAATAATGATAGATCCGGGGAAAACAACCGTAAAAGATCAGGAGGGACAGGATAATGAGCGTATAGGCAACAAATTTCTTTTGTTCCAGCAGCCTGGGAATGATCAGATAGGTATTGAGATAGTAAAAGGCTATGAGAAGGATACAATTTACGATGAAAAAAACAGAGAGGTACCTCTCAATGGAGAAGTCTTTAGGCCTGGGAAAAAATACAAAAGGCAGCAGGAGGAAACAAACCCATGCCGCCAAATGAATGATGATCTGTATGATTCTCTTCTTCAAGTCTATTAAGCTTTATAATGCAAAGGGAAGGGAATTACGCCACGTACGCATCAAAACTATTGGCTACCGGCTCCCCGGAAGAACTTAATAGACGAATATATAAATAATATCGGTGAATAAGGCGTGGTGTAAACCGTAGGTTTGCACCACGCCACTAAGCGTTTAAAAATTCAGCGCCAGTTTCCCGAACAGCCTCAATCCATTAAAACCCATCTGAACGGAATCCCAGGGACCTCCGGATTCATTGTCCTCGGCCCATCCTTTTGCCTGGGGATTTACGCCCAGATCAGGGTGAACATTGAACAGGTTATCCGCCCCGATAAAGACACTGGCTTTTTTGCAGAGCTTATAAGAGACATATACATCCGTGGTGACCTTTGCATTGTAATTGAAATGCTCGGGCACCAATACATTCTCATCCGCATCCGTTGGCACCATGGGGTTGATACCCGTCTGATTGGGATTGTCTGTGGTGGCAGAGCCAAAGCCCAGTAAGGTTATTTTACCGAAGTAAGTAAGATGGGTGCCGACACCGATCTTGCCAACCGTATATTCAAGATTCAAGGCAAATTTTTGTTTCGGAGCAGATGCCAGTAAGAAGGCCTCTTCCCGGTCGCTGAAGAATGTCTTCTGGTTGAGCGGGGTACTGTTCAGAGCCGGGGGCACGTGGATAGCGTTGATCTTCATATCCTGTATATTACCCGCCAGCAGGATGTGAAAGCTGTTCTTTCCCCAGAATTTGGAATAGTCCGCCACAATATCCACTCCATAATTGGTGGTATTGACGGCATTGTCAAAGAACTGGACCGTACTGACTTCCGGTGGGATCTGGGAAGTGAAAGAAGCGGGTAAGGTATTGTCGTATTTGCTGAACAGACCAGACAATACAATTCTGTTCTTCACCTTCACCATATAGCCATCCACAGTAAAGGTGAGCCCTTTGGCCGCTTTCCAGCTAAATCCGACACTGGCGTTAACGGATGTTTCCTGTTTTAAATTCGGTATGCCGGCAGCCCGGGTGATAGGGTCGTTGTTGCTGGCGATACGGGATTGTATCAACTGCCCGCCGGTGAAAGAAGTCAGTGTATTACTGAAATTGATCTGTTGTAAGGAAGGAGCGCGGTAGCCGGTGCTGACAGAACCTCTGACATTAAAGTTCTGCGCCAGCTTATAACGGGTCGCCAGCTTGAACGTGGCGACGGAGCCGAAATCGGAGTAATGTTCAAATCGGACAGCTCCATCCAGCAACCATTTTTCGGTGACATTCAATTCTGCATCGACATACGCACCCAGGTTCGAACGGGTCGCCGTTTTCACATCGGAAGGGGCAAAACCGGGAAATCCCTGGGAGCCGGAGGCGGGAGTCCTCAAAGAGTCACCGTTGCCATCGCCAACGAGATTCGGGTAGATCCGCTGACTGGAGTCATAACTGCCGTAGGAACCGTATTCTCCTTTATAAATGGCATAGCGCTCGTATCTGTATTCAGCGCCCATGCCCAGATTGAGACCCTTGCCAATGGATTTGAAGGATTTGCTGAAGTCGAGGTTCAACGTGTTTTGAAGAAAATTGAAACCGCCATCATCAAAATGGGTAGGAGAGGCGGCTCCGATGATGGAGGCATTAAAGGTCTTATCCCCATAGTAATGAAAATCATTTCTACCCAGCGTATTGCTCAGGTCCCAGTTCCAGTCCTTGCCTGCATCCCCTCTTATTCCCAGGGCTATGCTGGCATCCTGGATATGCGTCTGGATATGCGGATTATAATAGGTTTCGCCGTCATTGGTCTTACGCATGATACCGGGGACGTAGATCAGGTTATTGCTGGCGTCAACGGGAAAACGTTCCGGCTTGGCGCTGAAGTTCCGGGAATAGGCGTATGCGTCCGATCCCTTATAGTTGTACCCGCCAAAAGAATAAAAAGTCGTTTTTTTACTGGCGCTGGTCGGTATTTCCATGTTATACATAATCCCGCCGGTCTTGACCGAGCCATCTCCGAAAGCGCGGCGTCCTGTATTCAGATAGGACGTTGAATTTTTATTTGCCAGCGGGTTGGTCGTATCTACCTGCCGGTAAGTTTTTGCCTGGGTTAAAAACTCCGCTCCTATATTAATGAACCCTCCATTCTTGCCCAGGGCCACTCCATTGTTGAGGGATAAAGAAAAAGTTCCGCCATCAATGGCATTACCGGAATAATATTGATTGCCGGCATTGAACTTCCTGGCATTGAAGGCGTGATCATAATAACCGCTCCAGCCTCCGTTGATCGCCCAGTGATTGACGTCTTTTTTAAGAATGATATTGATGACGCCTGCTATAGCATCCGAACCGTATTGGGCAGAAGCTCCGTCGCGCAATATCTCTATCCTGTCAACGGCGGATTCGGGGAAGGCATTCAGATCGACCCCGGAATTACCTCTTCCTCTTGTGCCGAACAGGGCTACAAACGCAGTTTGATGCCGTCTCTTACCGTTGATCAATACCAGGGTCTGATCAGGTCCCAGTCCTCTTAAGGTACCCAGATCAACATGGTCAGCGCCGTCGGCGCCACTCTGCTTGTTATAGTTGAAGGAAGGCGCTGCCACATTCAGGATGGATGTAAGATCCATCTTAGCCGTCGGCATGTCTATCTGGTTGATCTTTATTACGTCGACAGGCACAGGCGTCTCCGTCTTGGCCCTTCCCGCTCCGCGACTGCCAACAAAGACGATTTCTTTTAATTCAGTGGAATTAGGCTCAAGAGCGATGGTAAGCTCCGTTTTTCCTCCCAGCGGGATTGTTTGCGAAAAATACCCGATACTGCTTATTTCAAGAATATCTTCCGGTTTGGCCTGTATTTTAAAAACACCTTCGAAATTAGTGGCTGTGCCGGCTTTGGAAGATTTTATCTTTATAGACACCCCGCTCAGTGGATTGCCGGATTTGGCGTCTACCACTTTACCGGTAAGCACATTTTGTGCATAAGCTCCAATATATCCAATTAAGATAAACAGTAATAAAAGCAGTTTTCGCATACATCATGAATTTGGTTACTGTAATTTAACAATAAAAGAACAATAAAATAATATTTATTGCCCGACTACAGGAAAAACTTACTAGAAACCATGTATATGCGAAAACCTAATATTGTTCACTGTCATTGGGGAAGTCGCGGGCTTTGACATCGTGGATGTAATGTTGGATAGCCCCGGTAATCTGCTGGTGGAGGTCCAGGTACCGGCGGAGGAACCGGGGTTTGAATTCCGTATTGATACCCAGCAGGTCATGCATTACCAATACCTGCCCGTCGCAATGCTGGCCGGCGCCAATGCCGATGGTAGGGATCTGTAAGCTTTCAGAAACTTCTTTGGCAAGAAGGGCCGGTATTTTTTCCAGTACCAGCCCAAAACAACCCGCTTCTTCCAGCAACCTGGCGTCTTTTTTCAGCTTCTCCGCTTCAGCCTCTTCCCGGGCCCTGACCGTATAGGTGCCGAATTTATAAATAGACTGGGGCGTGAGACCCAGATGTCCCATCACGGGTACCCCGGCTGCCAGGATCCTTTTTACGGACTCCAGTATCTCTTCACCCCCCTCTACTTTAACGGCATGGGCGCCTGTCTCTTTCATAATACGGATGGCAGAAGCCAGGGCCTCTTTGGAATTCGATTGATAAGAGCCGAAGGGAAGGTCCACCACGACAAAACAATGATTGGTGCCCCGGATGACCGAAGACGCATGGTAGATCATCTGGTCCAGGGTGATGGGGAGGGTCGTCTCATGACCGGCCATCACATTCGAAGCAGAATCTCCCACGAGTATGACGTCGATGCCTGCCGAATCAAATATTTTGGCGAAAGAATAATCATAGGCCGTGATCATGGATATCTTTTCACCATTGATCTTCATTCTTTGCAGCGTATGGGTAGTTACCTTTTTAACTTCTGTATGTACAGACATAACCGGAAAATTTTACGGACAGGTAAAGAGATGGGAATATGGCTCTGCATTAGAATAAAACATACCCGGTTTAGTCTGCAAATGTAAAAGGAAAATACAGAATGCAAAAAATCTAAATTTCTGCGCCTTTACGCTTCAGGTCGGCATAAAGATGCTGGATGAGCCCATCCGCCAGGCCTATTTTGGGGACATAGATCTCCGGGGAGTTGGCCCAGCGCATCACATTGATATAGATCTGCAGGGCAGGAACGATCACATCCGCCCTGTCCTCCCTTAGCTTATAGAGCCGCATACGATCGGGCAGGGAGAAACTGGAGAATTCCTTATAGTAATCTTTCAGTAATTCGACATTGAGAGACTTGCCCTCCTTACGCTTGGAAATGGAGAATATTTTGTTGATATTTCCGCCGGAGCCGATGGCGACAATGTTGGAAAAATAATCTTTGGTCTCTCTTTTAATATAGTCTTTCATATTCTCCCAGTGGGCCTCCGTCACCTGTCGCTTTAACAGGCGTATCGTGCCGATATTGAACGAAGCGGAGAAAAGCAGTTTATTCCCGGCAAAAAAGGTCAGTTCCGTGCTGCCGCCCCCCACATCGATGTAGAGATAAGCGTGTTCTTTGTCCAGGTTCTCGGCAATATGGTTCTCATAGATCAGGGAGGCTTCGCTGCCACCGCTGATGACCTCTATGCAAATACCCGTTTCCCTTTCCACCTGGTCGATGACCTCCTGCGCATTGACGGCATCCCGCATGGCGGAAGTGGCGGCCGCCTTAAAATATTTAACGTCATAGGCTTCGATCAGATGTTTGTAAGCCTTGATCGTATGCAGGATCATATGGGTCTTTTCCGGGGAGATCTCCTTTTTTTCAAACACGTCAAATCCCAGGCGCAGAGGCACCCTCACCAGGTTGACCTTGATAAACTCTGTCTTTCCTTCATTATTCACGGAGACATCTGAAATAAGCAGTCTTGCCGCGTTACTTCCGATATCAATAGCTGCCAGTCGCATTCCTTTCATTTTAGTTTGCCGTAGATGCGCTTTTAAAAATTTAGCACATCTCCGGCAAATGGCTAATGTCTGTCCTTCGGACAAGACACTTCCAGTGTCTCTTAATGGGTACTACTACTACTGTCCCTTTTTCATTGAATCCCCGGTCTCTCAGGAGGCCGAGGCAATCCGATCACCGACTGTCGGCTGCTCCTGCGGAACAGCTTCTTCACTCAGGGCCTTATGATGCAAATAATTATAGATCTCGATCTGTGACCGGACTTTCTTCTCCTCCGAATCGTCTCTTTTATATTTATTGAGCAGATCGTTGTCCAGCCACCGGGCTTTCACGTTATCCGCCAGCTGGATCTCCAGAATGTCCTTCAATTCTTTCCGGATCGTCTCATCCAATACCGGGCAGGTAGCTTCCACCCGATGATCCAGATTACGTACCATCCAATCGGCCGAAGATATATAAACTTTTTCGTTACCGCCATTGTGAAAAATAAATATTCGGGCATGCTCCAGGTATTCATCTATAATACTGATCGCTTTCACGGGTATGATGAATTTGCTGTTCTCGGAGAACATGCAAAATATCCCCCGGATGATCAGTTTTATTTCCACACCGCTCCTGGCAGCTTCATATAATTTATCGATCAGCTCCTCGTCGGAAAGGGAGTTCATTTTTATGGTGATGGCGGCCTTTTTATTCTCTTTGGCCAGCCTGGTCTCCCGGATGGTCATCTTCAGCAGTTCCTTGCGCAGGCCGGTAGGGCAGGGGATGAGGGCCTTACAGGCTTTTAAGGGCTCGGTACCGTCCTTCCAGTTCTCCAGGTAGTTGAAGATCCTGTTCACATCGGCCATGATGAAACGGTCTGACGTGAGCAGGCAATGGTCTCCATATACCCGGGCGGTTTTTTCATTGAGGTTGCCCGTACTGACGAATCCATAGTGAATGGTAAAGTTATTGATCCTCTTCTTGATCAGGCAGAGCTTGGCATGGACCTTGACGTTCGGGATGCCTATCAGCACTTTAACCCCTTCATCTTCCAGGCGTTCTTTCCATTCCAGGTTGGCCTCTTCATCAAAACGGGCCCTTAATTCGAGCATGACGGTCACATGCTTGCCATTCCTCACGGCATTGACCAGGGTATTGATGATCTTGGAATTGGATGCCAGCCGGTAGCAGGTGATCTTGATCGAAGTCACATTCGGATCAATGGCGGCTTCCCGCAGCATATCGATCACCGGGTTGAAGGAGTGGTAGGGGAAATGGAGCATTACATCCTGTTCCAGCACCACATCGGTTACCCGCGGGGTCTTTACCAGTAAGGGATGAACAAAGGATTTTCTCCGTTGCCCTTTTTTCGGAAATACATCCGGAAAATCCATGAAGTGCCGGAAATTATGGATCCTCCCGCCAGGGATCAGATTGCCATCCTTACGGGTGAGGTTCAGGCGTTTCATCAGATATTCCAACAGGCCTTTATCCATTTCTTTATCATAGACAAAGCGCACAGGCTTGCCTTTGCGGCGATTCTTCAACCCTTTTTCGATCTTTTGGATAAGGTTGGTGGAAATATCGTTATCCATATCTATTTCCGCATCCCGGGTGACTTTAAAGACCCAGGATTCGTAAGTGTCATAGCCAAAATAAGCGAAGATGCTCCGCAGGTTGTACCGGATAATATCTTCCAGGAGAATGATATGATGTTCGTCCATTACAGGGGAGGGAAGGAGGACGAAACGGCCCAACACCCTGCTGGGAACTTCGATCAGGGCGTATTTCTTTTTCATGCTGTTGTCATGACGGGACAATACCACGCCCAGGTAGATCGATTTATCCCGCAGGAAAGGAAATTGGGGAATGCTTTCGACCATCAGGGGGATAATATTGGAACGGACCTCTTCTTCGAAATAGGTCATAAGAAATTCCTGTTGCCCGGGATTCAACTCTTTTTCCGAAATCAAAAAGATCTTTTCCTTTTCCAGTTCCTGCCGGATCCCTTCCCAGATCGTATTGAATTCATCCTGTTGCTCCAGTACGGTGGATTGGATATCATTCAATATTTTGGCAGGGGATATTTCCAGGTGCATATTTATCTTGGACTTTCCACCGCTGTATTCGCTCATACGTTTGAGCGTAGCTACCCGTACACGGAAGAATTCATCCATATTATTGGAAAAAATGCCTAAAAACCGTATTCTTTCCCGGAGGGGAACCGTCAGATCAGCTGCTTCCTGCAAAACTCTGGCATTAAAAGAAAGCCAGCTAATATCTCTTGGAATCGTTTTTCTTTTCATTTCGAGTTCATTTGTCATGTGTCCCAGTTTTGCGCAATGTAGATAAAGAGATAAAGCAAAAGGGATTGGTAAATTAAATAATTATTAAATACAGTGTTCATTCTTTTCCGCAGAACAGCTTTGCGTCACCGGAATTGACCTTTTTGTCAAACAAATTGAAAAGAGAGAAGGCACTATAGTAAGTTTGGTAAAACCAGTTTATATGAAACTTTACAGGAAACTTTATGCGAACCCGGATAATACCAGGCGTCAGGGAATAGCTCATCTTATTCTTCTTGCCTGTCTCGGGGTCTTAACGGCCAGCCCTTCCATGGGGCAAATTGCCCCGTCATCCGGTAATAATCTTCCGGCATCAGGGGGGACCTGGCCCTTTTACGGAGGAGATGCCGGCGGCTCCCGCTATAGCCCCCTTCGACAGATCAATGACGGCAATGTCAGCAGGCTCAAAGTTGCCTGGACCTACCGGACCGGGGAATTGAAGAAGTACGAAGGCACCAGCATGCTGGAAAAAGCCGCTTTTGAGACTACCCCCCTCATGATCCACGGCACTCTTTATTTCAGTACCCCCACTGCCCGTGTGATCGCCATTGACGCAGGCACCGGGAAGGAGAAGTGGGTGTTCGATCCGGAGATCGACCTGCATAAGGATTATTCAGAGGTAAGTTCCCGGGGCGTCGCCGCCTGGCCTGCTCCCGATGCCACGTATCCTGATCCTGTCCCGCAGAGGATCTTCATCGGCACGATCGATGGCAGGCTGATCGCACTGGATGCTGCAACCGGTACAAAGATACCTTCTTTCGGAAAGGAAGGGGTGGTCGATCTGAAAGAAGGATTAGGCCATGATATCAGCGAGACCTCTCCTCCAGCCATCATCGGCAACAGAATAATAGTGGGGTCCTCCCTGGGCGACAACCAGCGATGGAATTATCCGCTGGGTACGATAAGGGCATTCGATGCGCTTACCGGGCAACTCGCCTGGAGCTGGGATCCCAATCCACAGGACCCCAAAGACAGCGCCTGGAAGACGTGGAACGGACCTAATGCCCATAAGGCTGGCGGCGCCAATGCCTGGTCCATCCTTTCCACTGATCCACAGAGAGATCTGGTATTTGTGCCGACCACCTGCCCAAGTCCGGATTATTATGGGGGCGAGCGTCTCGGACAGAACCGGTATGCCAATTCCCTGGTCGCGCTACGCGCCTCTACCGGGAAGATGGTCTGGAACTTCCAGGTGGTGCATCATGATCTCTGGGATTTTGATATCGCTGCACAGCCTGTATTGATCGAACTGACCCGGAAGGGAAAGAAGGTGGCGGCAGTAGCAGTAGGAACCAAGATGGGGCATATCTTTATACTTAACCGCGAGACAGGTGAATCCCTGTTCCCCATAGAGGAACGCGCCGTGCCGGCCTCCACCGTTCCCGGCGAGCAGGCCTGGGCCACACAGCCCTTTCCCCTTCTTCCGGCTCCCGTAGGGCTGCAAAATCTGACAAAGAAAGATGCCTGGGGACCGGAACCCAGGGATAAGGACGAGGCTGAAGACAGGATAAGCCGGTTCCGGTATGAAGGCCCTTTTACGCCCCCCAGCTATGAAGGCTCCATTATGGCTCCGGGCAATGTGGGCGGTATTCACTGGGGAGGGATGTGCTATGATCCTGAAGCAGGGCTGTTGATCACGAATATCAACCGGGTGGCGGCCATTATCCGGATGCTGCCCCGGGAGAAGATACCGCAACTGGAAAAAGAGCAGCCGGAAGCCATGAGGGCGGAGACAGGGAGACAGGAAGGGACTCCCTACGTAATGAAACGGGATTACCTGTTCAAAGTGGACCAGCGGGGCATTATCATGCAAACGGCTCCCCCCTGGGGCACCCTGCTGGCCATCGACCTGCATACAGGAGTAAAAAAATGGGAGGTACCCCTGGGCTATATGATGGACACGGTAAAATTTCCCGGAGCGCAACACTGGGGGTCCCTCAATTTTGGAGGAGCTATCGTGACAGCGGGCAACCTGGTATTCGTGGCCGCCAGCATCGATGGGCATTTCCGGGCCTTTGATTCAAAGACAGGAGCCATGCTCTGGGAATTCCAGCTTCCGGCCGGGGGACAGGCTACCCCTATGAGCTATTCGCTGAATGGGAAACAATATGTTGTAATCGCCGCCGGCGGACACGGGAAACTCAGGACCAAACAGGGCGATTATGTAGTTGCTTTTTCCCTTGAATAAGCCTGCTTCAGAATAGGAGACACCCGGAACAATACCATCCAAGAACTGTTAATCCACAGGTGTTAACAAAGATCTGAAAAAAAGACTCTTTTTTGTTGATAAGTTTAAGTTTTTACGTACCTTCGCCGTCCAAATTTAAGAACTCATGGCACGTGTATGTCAGATAACAGGTAAACATCCGGTCTCCGGGAATAGCGTTTCGCACTCGAATATTAAGACCAAAAGGAGGTTTTTACCTAATTTACAGACCAAACGATTTTTCCTGGCTGAAGAAGATAAGTGGATTACTTTGAAAGTTTCTTCGGAAGGGCTCCGGACTATTAACAAAAATGGTCTGTTAAGCGTAGTTAAAAAGTTAAGAGCAGACGGAGAAAAAATTTAATTCATTCTAACATTCTAAACCTTCCATAATATGGCAAAGAAAGGCAGTAGGGTTCAGGTGATTTTGGAGTGTACCGAGCATAAGACCACTGGTAAGCCCGGTACCAGCCGTTATATCACCACCAAGAACAAAAAGAACACTCCGGAACGTCTGGAGTTGAAAAAGTTCAATCCCATTTTAAAGAAAGTAACTGTACATAAAGAAATCAAATAATCATGGCAAAGTCAGCAAAAACCGCGATAAAGACCAAAGACGCCAGGGCCGCTGCGGAAGCCAAGAACTGGACGAAAGTGATCCGTGCCGTACGTAGTCCCAAGACAGGTGCTTATACCTTCAAGGAAGCTATCGTGCACAAGGATAAGATCAAAGATTTTTTGGCTCAAAAGTAATTATTCGGGGTTAAGTAAGATTATAAAAGCTGTCTCAGTCGGGGCGGCTTTTTGTTTTACCCACCCCCTACCCCTAAAGGGGGAGTAAGGGAAGATTTCAGTATATTTAGAGATTCAGTCATATTAAAACAAGTCCCCCTTTAGGGGGCACGGGGGTATGGGATTTTTAAACAAACTCTTCGGCAAGAAAGAAAAAGAAAGCTTGGACCAGGGACTGCAAAAGACCAAGGAAGGATTTCTTTCCCGTCTCTCCAAAGCCGTTGCCGGCAAAAGTACCGTGGACGAAGAAGTCCTGGATAACCTGGAAGATGCCCTGGTAAGCGCTGATGTGGGAATCGATACGACCGTACGGATAATCAAACAGATAGAGAAAAGAGTAGCTCAGGATAAGTATCTCAATACGAGTGAATTAAACAGAATACTTCAGGAAGAAATAGAAGCTATTATCGTGGATGCTCCCGAACAATCCTATCGCGACTTCATCCCTCCTTCCGGTCACCGGCCTCATGTGATCCTTGTCGTAGGAGTGAACGGCGTAGGCAAAACGACTACCATCGGTAAACTGGCCTATAACTTCAAAAAAGCCGGCCAGTCCGTCCTGCTGGGCGCAGCGGACACTTTCCGGGCTGCTGCTGTTGATCAATTGACGATCTGGAGCGAGCGGGTAGGCGTACCGATCGTGAAACAAGGCATGGGCGCCGATCCCGGAGCCGTCGCCTTCGACACCGTCCAGAGCGGGGTCGCCCGTGGCGCCGATGTGGTAATTATTGACACAGCCGGAAGACTCCATAACAAGGCTTATTTAATGGAGGAGCTAAGCAAGATCAGCCGGGTCATCAAAAAAATAATGCCGGATGCCCCCCATGAAGTTTTATTGGTGCTGGATGGCTCTACCGGGCAGAACGCCCTGGAACAGGCCCGGCAATTCACCGCGGCTACAGAGGTGACCGCCCTGGCCATTACTAAACTGGACGGGACAGCCAAAGGAGGAGTAGTGCTCGCCATCGCCAATCAATTTAAGATACCCGTTAAATTTATCGGAGTGGGGGAAAAAATGGAAGATCTCCTGGTATTCGACAAACATGAATTCGTAGACAGCCTTTTCAGCCTGGAGAAGAAATAGCCGACCGGGCCGCAGCCGCCAGGAAAAAATAACCCAGCACTCCCGCCAGCAGGGAAGAAGCCAGAATAGCAATCTTCGAATATTGAATATGCCCCGCGTCCACAAAGGCCAGATTGGTGATGAAAATGGACATGGTGAACCCAATCCCTGCCAACAATCCCAGCCCCGTTACATGTCGCCAGTTCATACCTTCCGGGAGCGTACACCACCTGGACCGGATGGCCACCCAGCAACATAACAGGACCCCCACAGGTTTGCCCGCTACCAGCCCCACCAGGATCCCCAGACTGTTTTTCTGCAACAAACTCTGCGGCCAGCCCGCCGAAAGCAGGATACCCGTATTCGCCAGGGCAAAGACAGGCAGTATGATGAATGCGACAGGCTTGTGGAGCCAGTGCTGGAGCTTTTCGGATGGATTGGTCCTGCCCCCCCGCCCAAAAGGAATGGCAAAAGCCAGCAGCACCCCACTGAGCGTCGCGTGTATCCCCGAACGGAGCATACAATACCACATGATAGCACCCGGCAAAAGGTAAAAAGCTAAATGGCTGACTTTCATTTTGTTAAGAAGCAACAGTGCCAGAAAAATTCCCAATGCCACCGCCAGCCAGGCCAAAGACAGCGTCTTGGTATAAAAAACAGCGATCACCAGGATCGCACCCAGATCATCGATAATAGCGAGGGCCGTGAGGAAGATCTTTACAGAGACCGGAACCTTGTTGCCCAGCAGAGAGAGCACCCCCAGGGCGAAAGCAATATCGGTGGCCATGGGAATGCCCAGTCCCGGCTGCTCCGGCGTACCATGATTGAATAAAAAGTGGATGCCTGCCGGAACCAGCATCCCGCCCACAGCCGCGAGTATCGGAAGCAGGGCTTTTTTAAAGTCTGCCAGCTCCCCAATATAGATCTCCCGTTCGATCTCCAGGCCGACCAATAAAAAGAAAACGGCCATTAAGCCGTCATTCACCCAATGTTCAACGGAATAGTCCAGGGGAACGCCCCCGAAGGACAGGTCCAGCCGGGCATGCCAGAAATGAAGGTAGGCGGGCCCCGCGCCGGAATTTGTAAGGAGGATGGACACCACCGTGCAACCAACCAGGATCAGGCCGCCGGCACGCTCACTTTCAAAAAACTCCTTAAATAGTTTGGTCGTGGCGGCAATGGGCATATAAGTAGTTGGTTAATGCGGGAATCGGTCTATTCTCAAATTTAAGAAGATTGCCCCAATAGTTGCTACCTTTGCGCCCAATTATGAAGACAAGAACTTTAAAGAAGGATAAGGTCAATATCATTACCCTGGGCTGTAGTAAGAATATGGTGGACAGTGAAGTATTGAGTGGTCAGCTCCTGGCCAATGAGATCGACGTGGTGCATGAAAGCACAAAAAAAGATCACAATATCGTCGTAGTCAACACCTGCGGATTCATCGACAAGGCCAAAGAGGAATCCGTCAATACGATCCTGGATCAGGTTGCCCTGAAGAAAAAGGGCGGCCTTGACAAAGTCTATGTCACCGGTTGCCTCAGCCAACGCTACCGGGATGATCTGGAAAAAGAGATCCCGGAAGTGGACGCCTGGTTCGGCACCATGGAATTGCCCCTGATGCTGAAACAATTCGAAGCGGATTACAAGTCCGAGCTGCTGGGCGAACGACTTCTGGCGACCCCCAGACATTATGCCTATCTGAAAATATCCGAAGGTTGCAACCGAACCTGCGCCTTCTGCGCCATCCCTTTAATGCGGGGAAGCCATGTCAGCAGGCCTATGGAAGAATTGGTGAAGGAAGCGGAGAGCCTGGTAAAAAAAGGGGTCAGGGAAATCCTGCTGATCGCGCAGGAACTGACCTATTACGGACTTGATGTCTATAAGAAACGAATGCTGCCGGACCTGCTACACCGGCTGGCCGATGTAAAAGGGCTGGAATGGATTCGTCTTCACTATGCGTATCCTTCGAAATTCCCATTGGAAATACTGGATGTAATACAGCAAAGAGATAATATCTGCAATTACCTGGACATGCCTCTCCAGCACGCCAGTGACAATATGTTAAAAGCTATGCGCAGGCAGATTACGAGGTCCGAAATGACCGACCTGATCCATACCATCCGTGACAGGGTGCCGGGCATTTGCCTTCGCACGACGCTGATCGCCGGATTTCCCGGAGAGACAGAGCAGGATGTAGCCGAACTGAAAGGTTTTTTGCAGGAACACCGCTTTGACCGGGTGGGTATCTTCACTTACTCTCATGAAGAAGGCACCAGCGGCTACGAACTTTCCGATGATGTGCCGGCTGCGGAAAAACAAAGAAGGGCCGAAGAGATCATGGAGGTGCAGCAGGAGATCTCTTATGAAAAAAATCAGGAAAAGCTGGGCCAGGTATTCAAGACCCTGATCGATAAAAAAGAAGCGGGGCGTTATCTTGGGCGCACAGAGTTCGATTCCGTAGAAGTGGATAATGAGGTGATCATCCATAGCGAAGAAAAATTGCCCATCGGGGAATTTGTCAACGTGAAGATCACGAAGGCGTATGATTATGACCTGGAAGGTGTAGTGGTTAAGTAGTGAATGTTAAAATCTGCATAGAATCGATTAATCCGCGCAGGTTGTCTTGATCCGTAAAGGGGTATTTTTGGAAAAAATTAGGTTCACATGAGTATAAGCTGGAATGGGGTATTCCCTGCCCTGACTACAAAATTCACCCCGGATGACCAACTCGACCTGCCCATGTTCGGAACTAACCTGGATGCCCAGTTGGATGCCGGTATAAATGGGGTGGTGATCGGCGGCTCCCTGGGAGAAGCAAGTTCGCTAACCCTGGCTGAAAAAGAGGCATTGACAAAGTTCTCTGTTGAAAAAGCCGGCGCCCGGATCCCTGTATTGTTAAATATCGCTGAAGGCTCTACGGCGGAGGCGGTAAAACAGGCCGGCCTGGCCCGAAAATGGGGCGCAAAAGGACTGATGCTGCTGCCGCCCATGCGCTATAAGAGCGATCACCGGGAGACAGTGACCTTTTTTAAAACGGTAGCTTCGTCGACAGACCTGCCTATAATGATCTATAACAACCCGGTAGACTACAAGATAGACGTGACATTAGACATGTTCGAAGAGTTGATCGGGCAGCCCAATATAGAAGCTGTAAAAGAATCCACCCGGGATGTATCCAATGTAACCCGGATGATCAACCGGTTCGGCGACAGGATCAAGATCCTGTGCGGAGTGGATACCATCGCGATGGAAGAGCTGCTGATGGGCGCTGTAGGCTGGGTGGGAGGATTGGTAGGCGCCTTCCCGGCGGAGACAGTAGCGATTTATAAACTGGTTAGAGCGGGGCGTGTGGAAGAGGCACGGTCTATTTTGCGTTGGTTCCTGCCTTTGCTGGAACTGGATATCCATCCCAAATTAGTTCAATATATTAAATTAGCCGAAACGGCGACGGGATTAGGAACGGAATATGTCAGGGCCCCCAGGCTGACCCTGATCGGTGAGGAAAGGGAGCAGGTATTGAGGACCATTATGGATAGCCTGGCCAATAGGCCGGTACTTCCTGCGCTGCCTGATTATGCAGAGCTGGCGGGAATGGCATAGAAATGTAATTAACCAGCAAAAACTTTATTATGATATTTCAGGACGCTACCAATCAGGAAATCGATAAGATGATGCAGGAGGCCTGGCAGGCTTTTCTCTTATACCGGAAAACCACGCTGAAACAAAGAGCCGATCTGATGCGGACCATCGGCGTGGAAATGGAAGCCCTGGGAGATGAGTTGATCCGGACGGCCATGGAAGAGACTAATCTGCCGGAAGCCCGGCTCAAAGGAGAAAGGGCCAGGACTATCTTCCAGTTAACCAGCTATGGGGCTGCCTGCGAAGCGGGCAACTGGCTGGAGGCAAGAATAGATACGGCCGTTGCGGAAAAGAGCGAGCCGGATCTTCGTAAGCTGCAAATCCCTTTAGGGCCCGTTGTTGTCTTCGGGGCCAGTAATTTCCCTTTCGCTTACTCCACCGCGGGAGGCGATACGGCTTCGGCCCTGGCGGCCGGTTGCCCCGTGATCGTGAAAGCTCATCCGGCGCATGCACGTACTTCGGAACTGGTAGCGCAGGCTATCGCAAAGGCCGTTGAAAAATGCGGCCTGCCAAAAGGAGTGTTCACACATGTTCATGGAGCCGGTTTCGAAACAGGGAAGGCGCTTGTCACGCATGAATACACCCGTGCTGTAGGGTTTACCGGTTCCACCGGAGGAGGCAAAGCTCTTTTCGACTGGGCCAACCAGCGGAAATCACCTATCCCCGTGTTTGCTGAAATGGGTAGCATTAACCCGGTATTCGTACTTCCCAATAAGTTAAAAGAGTCTGCGAAAGAAGTCGCAGGTATCTGCGCCGGGTCCATTACGCTCGGCACCGGCCAGTTCTGTACCAACCCCGGTCTTATCATCGGCATCGATAATGCCGACCTGCAGGTATTCATCACCGAATTGGGGGCTGCGATCGAAAAAGTCGCTCCCGGCACCATGTTGCACCCCGGTATTGCAAAAGCCTATGCAGCCAAAAGGAAGGCGGCCCTTGAACAGAAAGAGGTTACTACGGTGGCCATATCTGCGACAGGTCCGGTTGAAAACCAGGGCATCCCAACGGTAGCTTCAGCCACCGGAAAGACTTTTTTAAAGAATCCCCTTTTACACCAGGAAGTTTTTGGCCCTTATTCACTCGTCATCCGTTGTGCGGATAAAAATGAACTGCTCGAAGTGGTCCGCCGTCTCGAAGGGCAGTTGACGACATCCGTAATGGCGACAGGGAAGGATACGAAAGAGCAGGCTGATTTGCTGGATGCCATACAAGACCTTTGCGGAAGACTCATCCTGAACGGCGTTCCCACCGGTGTCCGGGTAGCACTGTCCATGCAGCATGGAGGTCCTTACCCCGCTACTACCGACAGCCGTTTTACCTCGGTGGGCGCTGACGGAATCAAACGATGGGTACGCCCGCTCAGTTTTCAAAACTGGGACGATGCGCTCCTGCCGGATGCGCTGAAAAACAGCAATCCCCTGAATATCTGGCGGACCGTAAATGATCAATTGACGAAAGACAAACTTTAGCCGGGAGCAAACTTTAAGCTGGCAAACGGGAAATTTGCCCGGACCAGCGGGGTCGGACTGAACGAATAGCAATGAACCAATCATAGACGATGAAGAAGACTTTTTTTTGTATCGATGCACATACCTGCGGCAACCCGGTACGGTTGGTAGCCGGTGGGGGACCCGTCCTGGAAGGAGCCAATATGAGTGAGAAGAGACAGCATTTCTTAAAAGAATATGACTGGATCCGGAAAGGGCTGATGTTCGAGCCGCGGGGGCATGACATGATGAGCGGCAGCATCCTGTATCCACCTCATGACCCGGCAAATGATGTAGCTGTTTTATTCATAGAGACCAGTGGTTGCCTGCCTATGTGCGGACACGGTACGATCGGGACGATCACAATTGCCCTGGAAGAGGGATTAATCAATCCAAAAGTGCCGGGTCGGGTACGCATGGAGGCCCCGGCCGGATTGGTACTCATCGAATATAAACAGGAAGGGAAAAAGATCAGATCCGTTAAACTGACGAATGTGCCTTCTTTCCTGGCGGCTGAAAATGTGGAAGTGGAATGCCCGGAACTGGGCGTCTTAAAAGTGGATGTCTCCTATGGAGGGAATTTTTATGCGATCGTTGACCCTCAGGAAAATTTCAAAGGACTGGAACATTATAATGCAGATCAATTAATTAGCTGGAGCAGGGTAATGCGCAAGCGCATCAATGAAGCTCATGAATTCGTCCACCCGGATAATCCGACTATCCATAGCTGCACACATATTTTGTGGGCGGGCAAGACCATCAGCCCGGAAGCTACGGCCCGCAATGCGGTATTTTATGGGGACAAGGCCATTGACCGCTCTCCTTGCGGTACAGGTACTTCGGCCAGGATGGCCCAATGGTACGCCAAAGGAAAATTAAAGGAAGGAGACTCTTTTATCCATGAGAGCATCATCGGCTCTAAATTCACTGGCCGGGTAGAAAAAGCCGTCTCCGTAGCGGGAAAGCCGGCGATTATTCCCAGCATCGAAGGCTGGGCAAAGATCTATGGGTATAATACCATTTCCATCGACCCGGAAGACGATCCCTATGCTTACGGGTTCCAGGTACTCTAACCCCGATAAGAAAAGTATGAGTGGGCCGGTCCCGGAAAATCCATTAATACCCCCGAACATTCCGTTCGTTCTCCTGTTGTAACCCCCGGTCAAGATAACGGGGAGATTTCGCCTGTTATCATTATTTTTACTTTTTGTAGCGAATAAATTAGCTTCCTATTCTTTATGGATTGGATATCGACTCATTTACCATACCGGCAGACAGGCTATTTTTCGAGGATAATTACAGATTATTTAGAGCATGCCGGCTCACTGGCGCCCTTTTATGCGCATCCCGTTTCCCTGAAAGGGATTGAATCTTCCCTGAAGGCGCGACAACAATCCCCCGTCAACCGGGAGGTGCTGGTTAGCGCGCTCAGAGACCAATATAACGCAGTGGAGACATCCTTACCGGTGCATCAAAATGTCGACCGGCTCCTGCAGGACAACACCTTTACGATCTGCACGGCACATCAGCCGGCCATCTTCACCGGCCCCCTTTATTTTATCTATAAGATCGTCCACACGATAAAACTGGCGAATTCCCTGGCGGAAAAATATCCGCAATACCAATTCGTGCCTGTTTTTTATATGGGTAGCGAAGATGCCGATTTGGAAGAACTGGGGAAGATCTACCTGGATCAGGAAAAACTGGTATGGGATACCAGGCAAACCGGCGCCGTCGGAAGAATGAAACCCAAAGGATTGGAAAAGATCCTTGACCGGGTGGAAGGCGAACTCTCCGTACAGCCATTTGGCGGGGAACTGGTCCGTCGGGTGAAAGAGATCTATCTCGGCAGCCCTGATATACAAACGGCCACTTTCCGGCTCCTGCATAGTTTATTCGCCGAATATGGTCTCGTGGTGCTGATCCCCGACAATGCCTCTCTGAAAAGACAAATGATTCCGGTATTCGAGGATGATCTTTTCCAGGGGATACCTTCCGCTGTTGTTAATGAAACAATCGGGCGTTTATCACAGCATTATAAAGTACAGGCGACACCACGTCCGATCAATTTATTCTACCTGAAAGACGATTTACGGGGAAGGATCGAAAGAGTAGGAGATGTCTTTAAAGTGCATGACTCCACCCTGGTATTCGATGAAAAAGAGATCCGGGAAGAATTGCATCGTTATCCGGAACGTTTCAGCCCGAATGTGATCCTGCGGGGATTATTCCAGGAGACGATCCTTCCGAACATTGCGTTTATCGGCGGTGGGGGTGAAACAGCCTATTGGCTGGAATTAAAAGGCCTTTTTACTCATTACCGGACGCCTTTTCCCATGCTGATCCTTAGGAATTCTTTCCTCCTGGTAGAGGCAACCTGGAAAGAAAAGCTGGAACGGGCAGGACTGGAGCTGACGGATATTTTCAAGTCCGAAGAAGAACTGGTGAACGAGCTGGTCAAAAGAGAGTCACAACAGCAACTAAGCCTGTCAGCCGAGATAACTACCGCCAATCAATACTACGAAAAGTTAAAGACCCTGGCCAGGCCTGTCGATCCCACCCTGGTGCAGCATGTGGAAGCTTTACAGAAAAAGGCCCTCGATCCTTTGCAGGACCTGGAAAAGAAACTGCTCAAGGCGGAAAAAAGAAAGTTCTCCGACCAGCAACGGCAGATCCATGCGCTGAAATCCGCCTTATTCCCCCTGAACGGGCTGCAGGAACGGATCGATAATTTTATGCCCTGGTATGCGGCAAAAGGGCAAAAGTTCATAGAATATATCTACAGGCATTCGCTGACGCTGGAACAGGAGTTTGTCGTACTGGGGGAACAAGCGTAGGGAACTCCGGCAGTGGGCCGGAGATCATAGATATTTTACCTCTTCGATTTGCAGTTGCTCGTTTAAGTTATATTGCCTGGGTGCTCCCGTAGGCAGATTCACTTCCGCGATCTCCTCTTCTCCGATATGTTCCAGGTACATCATCAACGCCCGCAGGCTATTCCCATGGGCGACTACCAGGATATTCTCCCCCCGTTGCAACAACGGCTCTATTTCTTTTTTATAATAAGGAATTACTCTTGCGGCTGTATCCTGGAGGCTCTCTCCGCCGGGCGGCCGGACAGCATAACTTCTTCGCCAAATAGCGACCTGGTGATCTCCATACTGTTGCGCTACTTCCGCTTTGTTCAATCCCTGCAACTGCCCATAGTTGCGTTCATTCAGGGCCTTGTTCCGGGTCACGGGCAGGTCCGGATGACCGCTCTCTTCCAGGATCAGGGTTAGCGTTTCGATAGCCCGCCGGAGCACGGACGTGTAACACCCTGAAAAAGAGACTCCCCTCAGTTTTTTTCCAGCAGCCCTGGCCTCATCCCGTCCCAGGGGGGTGAGATCTACGTCTACTTCACCGGTGAAACGATTCTCCAGATTCCAGGCAGATTGTCCGTGCCGGACAAGAACTAATAAAGGCATAGGTTATAAAATTAAAACTTAGCAACAAATCAGGCGGCCGGAAGTTTTGATTATAGGAGCATGGCACGATATTACAGTTATAGCGGAAAGATATAATGCATAAATAAACCGGAAGGCTTTGAAATTAGCGCATAGACACGTAAAAAAAGGTAATTTGGGGAATCCCCATTAAATATGATTGTAGAATTTCTTCAACATACTTCATGAATAAATTTACCGAGCTCTCTGTTAAGATCAGAAAATCCTGGAAGGTATTAGGGCCTGGCCTGATCACAGGCGCCAGTGATGATGATCCTTCCGGCATTGCTACGTATACACAGGCCGGGGCTGCATTTGGACTGAGCACACTCTGGACGGCCCTTATTACATTCCCCCTAATGGCTTGTATCCAGGAAATGTGCGCCCGCATCGGAGCCGTGACTTCCCTGGGACTGTCCGGGGTATTGAAACGGCATTATCCCAAACCCATTCTTTACACCATGATGGTCTTCAGTTTCCCGGCCATCGTGCTGAATATCGGAGCCGATATTGAAGGGATGGGGGCTGTAGCTCATATGCTCTTTCCGGCTATTCCCATCTTCGCCTTTGAGATCATATTTACGGCGCTGATCCTTTACGGAGTGATCCTCTATCCGTTTCAAAAACTGGCCGGCATCCTCAAATGGCTTTGCCTGGTCCTCCTGTTATATATCCTGATCCCTTTTTTAGTGAAAGTGAACTGGGGCCAGGTGCTAAAACACACGGTAATTCCTACGGTCCATTTCAACAAGGATTTTTTCGAGATCCTGGTTGCCATCCTGGGAACGACGATCTCTCCTTATTTATTCTTCTGGCAGGCTACCATGGAAGTGGAAGACATTGCCAATTCCCGCAGAAGAGTGATCGTCGACAAGGTCTTCAAGGATAAAATGGCAAAAGATGTTTACCTGGGCATGTTCTTTTCCAACCTGGTCATGTTCTTCATTATTTTGACGGCAGGAGTAGTGCTCTATAATGCCGGTATCCGGCAGGTAGATACGGTAGATCAGGCGGCTAAAGCCCTGTCTCCCCTGGCAGGTAAGGTGGCTTATGCTCTTTTTGCGATAGGCGTGATCGGGACGGGCTTCCTGGCCATCCCTGTGCTGGGGGGCTCGCTCTCCTATATAGTGGCGGAGACGTTTAACTGGAGAGAAGGATTGGATAAGAAATTCAACCAGGCTCCGGGCTTTTATCTGACACTTATTGTTTCCCTGTTGGCGGGCCTCTGCCTGGATTTTTTGAATATCAGCCCTATACAGGCGCTGCTTTATACCGCCATTTTATATGGGTTGACGGCTCCCGTCCTGATCGCCGTACTGCTGCATATCTGCAACAGCCCGAAAATAATGGGCGACTCTGTGAATGGAAAAGGCTCTAATATCCTGGGAGGCGCCTGCCTGGTGTTGATGACCCTGGCGGCCATCGCCCTGGTATGGTTTCAATTTCAGTAAAACAGGAAACTACCATATCGTGGTATTTATGGAAAGGCCTTTCTCTGTAGCTTTATAACGATGTATTTTATTATCGTCAGCCTGGCCATATGGCGTATTACTCACCTGCTCAGTAAGGAGGATGGTCCTTTTAATGTGATCTATCGTTTACGGAGACTGGCAGGGGAGGGGCTGTGGGGAGAGCTGCTCGATTGTTTTTATTGTTTGAGCATATGGATATCTCTGCCTTTTGCCCTTTGGACAGGCACTACGGTGAAAGAAAAATTGTTATTCTGGATGGCTTATTCCGGGCTGGCCTGTCTGCTGGAAAAAGTAACGGAAAAAGTAAAAGATTAATGCCCTTTTAAATCCAATTGTTGTATAAGGGATGGATTCTCGGGTGTCAGCGTAAAAGCAACATGGATTTCATTGTCGTCTCCTTCTATCACAAATTCTCCCCGCAATTGATTGTCCGGGATCATTTCGCTGATCCTTTTTATCCTGCCTGCTTTTGTATAAAGATCCCGGCTGGTCTTTATCAAAGAGTCCAGGGGATTATCCTTAAAAAAGTTCTCCGCAAATATTCCTGATTTTTCCGCATCCTTCCAGTCGGGTAATAAGGCGAGCAGTTCCTTCTTTCTTTTGATCAGGATATCGGAAACAGGCAACTGACGGGGACGCAGACCGGCTATTGCAATGATAGTATCCAGTGCAGCCCAATTGGGAGTGCTCAGACCGGCATAGGTAAGATTTGCCAATGCAACAACTCCGATGCCGTAATCAGGCAGGATCTGCCACTGGCTTCCAAAGCCGGGGAGGCCTCCGGTATGACCGACGAACACTCTGCCATTGCAATCTCTTGTCCATCTCAGTCCATAACTGTAAAAGCTGATCAGCGGACAGGATCGTCCATCAGGATATTTAAAAGAAAGATTCTGGCCACTGAATGTCCGGGGCTGGTGCATCTCCCGCAAAGAGCTCCTTTTCACCGGACCTTTATCGGCATCATTGCGGGGTGGCCAGGCCGAAAGATGCCAGGCCATATAAAGGCTGAAGTCTTCGATGGAAGTGATCAGCCCGCCCATAGCGCCATATGCGCCATCGTGGAGCAGCGGCTCCTCCTTCCATGTTGCATTTTGCCAGCGGTAACCGTGTGCCAGCAGATCTTCCGGAGCGCGGGTATATTCCCAGATCGTATGCTGCATGCCCAGGGGCGCCAGGATATTCTCCGTGATGTATTGCTGGTAAGGTTGGCCGGCGACTTTCGAAATGATCTTTCCCAGCAGGGCGAATCCGAGATTACTATATTCATAGCTGATGCCGGGAGCATTGGAAAAAGTGATCCCTTTTTCGATCAGTTGGATCAATTCTTCGTCCGTATCTGCCAATTGACGGTCGCCCCAGGGATTGTCTTCCGGAAAACCTGCTGAATGACTCATCAGGTGGCGGATGGTAATGAACGGAGCATCCGCTGTGAGATAAGGCATTTTTTTGATCTCAGGTATGTACAGATATACCGGATCTTCCAGGCTAAGCCGGCCCTCGTCGCGTAATTTCAGGATTGCCAGGGCTGTGAAGCTTTTGGTCATGGAGGCAATCCGGAAGAGGGAGTTGACATGAACGGGCGTTTGCCGGGACTGATCGGTGTACCCAAAGTTTCCCGAATACACCAGCTTGCCATCTACGACAATGCCGAAGGTCAGGCCGGGGTAATGGTTTTTGAGGGCATAGTCGCGGTAAATTTTTTCAACGGCCGGGAAAGCCGTTGCTATCTTTTTATCCCTGTCCGGATCAGTGAAGAAAGGCGGCTTATACTCCGAATGAAAAGAGGCCGGAGAGGAAGTACCGGATACAGGAGATTGCTGACCGTAAGCAAGGGAAGACCCCAGCAGCAGGAGAGGAAGCCATCCTTTTCTCATGATTTAAAAGCAGTTGGTGGTTGTATAAATATAGAGCAATTTCCCTACCGGTCAGTAAACCGGGATAATGAAAAAATTTATTTGCGTTTTTGAAATCTAATTTGTCTCGCCTGTCGTATATAAACTACATACTATTAGAAAATAAACGAATTCAACGTGTTATAGTCTTCATAGGCAGTTAGGTTTGGTAATTCAGGGTCGTTTTCGACCCTGTTTTTTTTATATATACGTTCCCAGTAGTCCAAAATCCGGGAATACTTTCCCGAAAAGGGAATTAATCCAATAGAAGGTTGGCGATAAGGCATTAATAATAAGGGCGTTACACTTTTGGTATATGGATTGGCATGTATATACCAAATCCGTTTTTATGAAAGTAATAGCACACCCTCTCGCCAAATTCTTTCTCCTGCTGTTTTTCCTTATCGCTGCCACCGGACTGGTCCAGGCCAACAGCAATACTTATCATGCGGCAGATGCCATTAAGACGATCCTCCGGTATACGGTCTCTGCCTCAGCTGTCTGCGCCCGGACCGCTGAATTGGAAAGAGCCGCTTCTATAGCAGCCTCTTTAAAGGCGGAGGAAGTGCAAAAAGCAATAAAATTAGCAGCCTTCAAGGCAGAATATAAAATGGTCATGAATACGGCCCTGAGTATCTATGACCGCATGGACCTGGAAGATTCCGGGTTGAGCAGAAAAGCATTTGAGTATGCGTGGCTGGGATATCATAATCTTCTGAAAAAAGGCGTTTTACATAGGACGGATGTACTATCCATTTGCGACTTTAGTCAATCTTCCAGTCAGCAACGAATGTATGTGATCGATGTACGTAATAAGAAGATGCTTTATCGCACTTTCGTGGCGCATGGCATCAATTCAGGAGAAGAGTATGCCAACTCTTTTTCGAATGCGCCGGAATCCTGCAAAAGCAGCCTGGGTTTTTATGTCACCCGCAAAACATATTATGGCAGCAATGGTCTTTCGCTGCGGATAGACGGAGTTGATAAAGGATTTAATGATATGGCCAGCAAAAGGAATATCGTTATTCATGGCGCTCCGTACGTAAGCCTGAGGATCCTGCACAAATACGGAGTAATGGGAACGACTTTTGGTTGCCCTGCTCTTCCCACCGAGGCCAGTGCTGAAATTATACCTCTTGTTAAAAACGGTAGTTGCTTTTTTATATACTATCCTTCTAAGAAATATTTATCTCAGTCAAAAGTGCTCAACAGCATTTAAAGAAAGTTGGATTGAACATCCCCTATACCCAGGTCTTTCATAAAAACGGAGCCGCCTATAATTGGGCGGCTTTTCGTTTCCTAAGTGTTATACATTAGTATGAGTAAAGGATGATCTGATATTTTATCTTTACGGAACTATTTTAAGCGACCCCAAATGTCAATCAGTATTACCACTTCGCTGCCGCGAACGGCAGCTCCTGCTCAACCCCGTGCCGCAACTGTCAAGGCCAGCATACCCATTTATATTTATGCGGTATCGCTGGCATCCCTGTTCATCGTTATAGGCGTTTTATGGGATATTGCCTGGCACCGGTCCATCGGCCGCGATAAGTTCTTATCTCCCCCCCATATCCTTATTTACCTGGGCGCTATTTTTGCCGGCTTGTTTTCCGGCATCCAGGTATTATGGAATACCTTCCGCCCCACGGATGCCATAAGATCTTCCCACGTTAAAGTATGGGGAGTATTTTATAGTTCGCTGGGAGCCCTGTTCTGTATCTGGGGAGCTATCGCCATGCTCACTTCGGCTCCATTCGATGACTGGTGGCACAATGCATACGGATTGGACGTCACCATTCTTTCTCCACCGCATACCTTACTGGGAATGGGAATGTTGTTCCTGAAGTTTGGCGCCTGTGTAAGCATTAGTAAATACCTGAACATCAACGGGGAGACTATTGGTAATGCATCCACGCCGAATGGTCAGGTATTCCTGCTCCAATTCCTGTTCATTGTCTGCGCCTGCTGCCTGCTATGCGGGCTCTATACGCTGGGTTCGGACTACCTTCATTACAGGGGCATGCGCAACCCCCTCTTTTATATCGTGGCTTCTTTTATCAGCCTTTTATTTCTTCCTGCCTTTAGCCGTGTACTTCGCATGAAATGGGGCATGACGGCTATTGCGCTGGGATATTTTCTTATCGTAGGGGCCACCAACTGGATATTGCCCTTATTTCCGGCTGAGCCTAAGCTCGGGCCTATCCTGACCCATACGACCCATTTCCAGCCTGCGCAATTTCCCTTGCTGATCATCTTCCCGGCCCTGGCGATGGACCTGGTTATGCAGTATTCGAAGGCAAATGACTGGGTGAAAGCATTCCTGCTGAGTGTATCTTTTGTATTCATCCTGCTGGCTGTTCAATATCCATTCAGCGGGTTCCTGCTGGAATCCCCTGCCTCCCATAACTGGTTCTTCGGCGGACAATCCTGGTATTATGCCCTTTCACCGGACAGGCCCTTCCGCTATAAGTTTCGCTCTAATGATATAGCCCCCTGGCCCGTACTTGCCCAGGGACTGGGCATAGCTGTCCTGACAGGGATCATCTGCGCCCGTATCAGCCTCCGGTGGGGGCGATGGATGCAAAGTATTCAGCGTTAATCTATTTTTTATGATGAGAAGAACCTTATTGCTGCTCCTGCTCCTTGCGTTGAAAATCAGCATCGGTTATGCCCATGTAGGGAGTCCGGATATAGCAATGGAAGGTATGGCGGGGCCCTATCGCCTGTTGGTGAGCATCATCCCTCCGGATGTGATTCCGGGAACAGCCACCGTGACTGTATTTATTCAAAATGACGCAGGGGCCAGTGTCGCCGCACAGCCCGTATATTTTTATTCCGGCAGGAATGGCGCTCCGTCCGCAGACCTGCTGCAGCCTGTATCCGGACACCCCGGTCAGTTTAAAGGTATCATATGGCTGATGAACGGAGGCTCCTCCAGTATTCTCTTAAGTGTTGCCGGGAGCCTGGGAAAGGGAGAACTGGTCGCACCGGTAGTGGCCATATCCACTGCAGAAAAAAAGCTGCCGGCTGCGACGGGGTATAGCCTGGTCGTACTGGGATTGATCCTGTTTATCCTGTTGGTGACCATTATCGGGGCCAGCGTGTCGGATGGCATTACCCGCCGGGGCGAGAACCTGCCAGTGGGCAGACGGCGTTCAAAGCGGATCGCTTTTGGAGTGGCAGCCATTTTTTCTTCCCTGATCGTATACGGGGGCAACACCTGGTGGCAGAACTGGGCAAAGAATTACAGGCATTTTATGTTCAAGCCTATGCATGCAGGTTACCGGTTGGAGCAAAAGGACGGCGCAAATGAACTCACGCTTACTATCGACACGTTCCAGTCACAGAGAAGTTCTACCCTGTCCTATGTAGTTCCCGATCATGGTAAGCTCATGCACCTGTTCGTCATGCGTATTCCGGGCATGGATGCTTT
>Ga0307511_10001224_pt1 | contig 27225 bp, 30 predicted proteins | sample 13_EM_MG_FD_200266 | JGI IMG/M metagenome (GOLD analysis project Ga0307511, IMG submission 200266) | Populus trichocarpa ectomycorrhiza microbial communities from riparian zone in the Pacific Northwest, United States - 13_EM | ecosystem: Host-associated > Plants > Roots > Unclassified | place...
AGCCATGGAGATCTCCCCCCTACGAGATCGGTCAAAAGCTCCCGACGCTCATAGACGACCACCGAATCCTCACGACACTGAACGACGAGGACACGGGGATCCAATCACTGGCACTCCTAGACACCGCCTCGATCTCCGAGGACATATGTGTCCCAAACACTGTTGCTTTTGAGCTACCTCAAGGAGCCTCATTCTGCGTCTCGGACTACAGCGTCGCCCGAATTCCACGGCACACAGCGCCTTTCTGCCGTGACAATTCGAGACATATTCCCGTGCTCATACCTATTATAATCCCTCATGAAGCTGATCACATGGGACATTATACAGATGAAATAAGTTAGGGGGGTGAGAAAGGTGAGGATCGTTCACAACCACGCCAATCGTGAAACCAGTTTCGCTTGTTTGCTCATCCCCAGATTGTCGAGAGCAAGGATAGTGACTATTATTGATTTTTGTTGTACCCAACAAATATACGGCCGAAGTTCAATAAGTCGCCGCGTCAGTTGGAATTGCATAGGAAATAGAATTGGCGGGCCTTGGAAAGGGGGCGATTAGATGGGATCCACAGTGAATATCACTTCCGTGCTCTCAGTACGCCTGCAGAGTATGATGCATCGCGACTTGCAGGGGAAGCCCCCCCTTCGCCCGCTCCACCGTCAGAGCCCGTTCCAGCTCTCGCACCGATTCGCCGCCTGCCTGATCCACCGAAAACACTAACCGATAGTCTCGGGCTTCGTGCATCGCGCGGAACACTTCGAATTGTTTGTGGTACCGCGTCTCTTCATCTCCTAACTCAGCTAGTGTATCTCTGTAGAGTGCGTCGTTGTGGAAGTCACCCTGTCGGTAAACGACGACAATATCAGAGAATGTGGGTGAGTTGATGGTTGAGACCATGGCCTTGAAGCAGCTTGGGATAGCGGCCAGTGTACGATCCGTCAATACATCGATATGGTCTTGGCCGTGATCTCGAGCTTTCGAAGTGACTTGTTTCGAGACAGATCGAGATCCAGAGCGGGTGTGCCTGTAAAACCGTCGACCAGAGCTCGTGTGTCTTTCGGGGGGAGGGTCTCACCACAAATATCGATCGCATCTAACTTCAATGTCTCCAGTGTGTTTGGACAAGCATACACCAGTTGCTGTATTCCACATCCGACGAGGTCCATGTGACGGAACCGAATTTCTCCAAAAAGGTCAATGATCGCTCTCACAATGCCGTCCCGGCAACAATGAACCGTCAGCCCTCCTCGCAAGGAAGGAACGAAGGAGGGAACGAGCGTCAGGTCATCCTCTTGATTCCACTGGAGATGGCCCAGACAGTTTAGGAGCCGAAGGTCTTCCAGGTGCGGAAACAGTCCAATGAAGAACACAACATGCCGGCCGGACCCTTCCGCGTTCGCCAGGGTGAGAGACCGGAGTGTTGATGAGAACTGCCAAAAATACTCTCGGATCCTTGGGGTGAAACTGGGGGTGGCCAAGGCAGTGATGGAGAGCTTCTGGACGTTGGTTAATTGGGAGAATTCGCGTCGGGTCCGTTTGTTGAACTTTTTTGTAGAAAACCGGTGACACATGCTCCCAGAGATAACGACCCTTGTGACAAACGGAAGAAAGCCAAACTTGGATGCCACCCGGAGAGGCTTGGGCCACAGGACCTCTTTGTTGGTAATATAGTCGGTTTGAGCGGCGAGGGTACGATGAAGACGAGGGACAGCGGCGATATACCAGGAGCGGGAGGTAAAGGAGCACGCCCGGAGACTGAGGATGTCGTGGGTAAGATAGGTGATTATCATGTCGACGATCTCCTGGGGAAGTCTGTTGCCAGGGGGAATGTTTGCGGGGGAGGGGTTTGCGGAGGGATGCTTTGCGGATGGACGGTTTACGGTGGGGGTGTCGCTCCTGAAGGACTTCCTCTCCGTTCCGGCTGGTATTTGGTACCACAAACGTTTGAACAATTCGATCGCTAAAGTTATAGTCGGCAGTTTAAACTGGGACCCAGTGGTAGGTAGTAGAAGTACCTTGTGGCGAGGGCGTGAGGATCTTCGTCAGCATCGAGTCGTTCTTTTGGGGGGTCGGGTCGAGGTCGAGGTAAGACGAGACGAGCGTGGGAAACTTTGCTCACCCCACCTTGACTTTAAGACCCTGGGGAGAGTGGGGGGATGATCTAGCCGCCGGAATATAGTTTATTCGCAAGGGCCGAAAAGCGGCAGAGCCCAAGGCTGTGGTGGGGTCAAACCTCAGACTTCAGCTCCAGGTCTCAGCGTCGAACGGGATCTCTCAATTTTACCATGAGAAGCAATTTTATTAGTGGGACCTTGCATTTTATGTACATAAATTGAGGTTTGTCGTTGCACTTGGTGATCCCAACCCGCCGCCCTGGCGGATCCATGCCCGAGATCTGATCGATCATCTGACCAAAGATGCCCGCACTCTACTACGACTGTCTCCTCGGCTTGCCAGAAACCTCTGACGCGTTCTCGGCCCACCAGAAGATCGCGAGTTCCCCCAAGAACAAGGGTCCCGAGAAACTCCTGCCCTCGACCCATTCACGGAAGACTCCAAAACTTGCGTGGGATGCAGACTCGGCGAGTTCGTCGAGATCGCGAGGGATTGGGACCCCGCCGTCGAACAGGGACGTGGGTGGTGCAAAGCAAGGGGATAGCGATGTGATTATGAGGGATGCAGTGGACGAAAACGCAGCCGTCACCTTTGTATTGAGAATCGAAGGGGCTCCGTGTACGTTCCCCCAACCCGTTATCTCGCAGCCCATCCAACGTTTCCACCATTCTAGACAAACCTGCGCCACTCGTTGGCCAATACACCTCAGAATGCCATAGCCTTATCACCAGGTTCCTCCGGCACTACCTTACCAAACCCCGGTCTCTCGGAGCAGTGCTTCCCCCACCTCCGAATTCCTCGTATGAGAACATTTTTACCGCATGTCGCACGATTGTGTCCACCGCGAAGAATTCGGGAGACTTGTACGATCAAGTGAGGATGCAGCTGGAAAGATGCGTCGGGGAGCTGGCCCAGGACTTGGGCGATAAGAAGGAGAAGGGGGTACAGTGGATCAAGCCATTCAACGAGATATGTACGTGGTTCGAGGGGCGAGTGGTGAGTGTGGACCAGATTATCTCTTGTTTCGAGGTTCAGCTACTCATCGGTTGTACCCCCGCGTAGGAAATGGTTCGAAAGCTGCTTATTTATCTTGACCACGAAGCACAGGGAAAAGACCGAAAGGATCTCAAGTCTGTCGCTACTTGCTCTCTTGCCCGATGTAGTTCACTAACGACGCGACCAGATCTCTCGCATACGACCTATTCGCAGACCGGGTCTTCCGTACACCCAGAATGTCCATCCGCCTCAGCGCGGGTATTGAAGAATGGGTTCATTTGGAGCGAGAAAATGGGTATAGTTTCCTCCGAATTCGTGGTGGGTCGTACTGATGATTCTGTCCGTTCCAGCGGGTTGGCCCACGAACTCCGCCCGGAAATCAAGTCACTCGTCACCCACCTTCGAACCCACTCTATGTATTTCCCAGCTTTCGAGAGCCCGTTCCTGAAGATGACGGCAGCGTATTACACGGACGAGAGCGCGCGGCTGATGAAAGCGCTAAAATCTGACCCTGCAGAGTTCATGAAGCGGTGCTTCGAGAGGGTGAAGCAGGAGGTAGACAGAGCGAAGGATATGTTCATCGAAGATAGCTGGGAAAAAGTGAGGGCCACTTGTGAGGCAGCGTTGTTCGATCAAAGTCATTCTTGGGTCGCAAAAGACGGTATGTTTGCCGGAGCTTCACATATACCCCCTCTCACACCTGTCCACCCCAGCGCTACCTGAGCTTATGGATAACGAGGACTTGGAGAAATTGGGCGAGGTGTATACTACGTTCACTCGGGCCAAGTGCGCGGATGAGGTACTTCGGTCGTTCAAGCATTACGTCCACGTAAGCCCAGCTTCTGATCCTTTAATTGTTGACCACTGAATCTGGGTTTTAGAGCACGGTGGTTCTCATCGTCACTGATCTCCCACGGGATGGAGATATGGTCGAGCGGCTCCTAAGGTTCAAAGCGTTCGCCGAGAAGGCTGCAAACACTGCTTTTGTGGACCACACCCCATCGACTACGAGTGGTGCCTCTACTTCACTCAACGCCCCCCAGCGATACAAAGCAACCCCGAACGTGGAGTACGATTATGCTATCCGCGATAGTTTCCAAGCTGGTTTCTCCAAACGCAGGAACAAACCAGCAGAGATGATCGCGAAGTACCTTGATCGGGCGATGAGAAAGGGACAAAAAAGCGCCACCGACACAGAGTTCATGACCCTCCTCGGAGACGTCCTGCAACTGTACAGGTTTACGGATGATAAAGATGTCTTCAGGACCTACTACATGCGTGCGTTGGCTAAGAGGTTGCTACTGTCCCGGAGCGCGAACGATGCGTTCGAGATCGCAGTTTTAAAGAAGTTGACCGATGGTGCGGGCATCGCGAACTCGGCCAGTCGGGTACTAATTCTTCCATCTTGCAGAATTCGATCCCGAATTTTCGAAGGGAGAGGTCATGTTCAAGGATATGGCGCTTTCCCGGGACTTGGTAACCGCTTATCGGGAGAGTGGGGGAGACCATTTCCCAGTTCCCAGTGGCAAGGGCAAGGGCAAAGCGAGCAGCGAGGACGGCCCGAAGGCCACGTTCATGGTACTCCAAGCTTCGTCGTGGCCGTTCGCCCCGAAGGATAGAGACGCAGACTTGCCACCATATGTAAGCAACTTGGCTGGGCCTTTACATTGATACTATGGGGCTAATCGTGGCGCCACAGATGCTGGAACAACTCAGCAGCTTTGCCGAGTTCTACAAGAAGAAGCACGAAAACAGGGTCTTGAATTGGGATCACGCCCTTGGAAACGCCTCCGTGGTTGGGAATTTCAAAGGGGGGAAGAAGGAGCTGCTTGTCAGCCTGTACCAGGCGATCACCCTTCTCCAATTCAACGAGAACTCCGGAGGGATTGGGTACAATGAGATCAAATTGGCCACTGGAATACGCAAGTCTCGTTCGGTTTCCAGTAAGGCAACAGTTACTAACCAGTTTGCGATACACCACGATCAATTTACAGCCGATATGGATTTGAAGAGAACCCTCCAAAGTCTTGCGTGTGGCAAACAGAAGGTTCTGAAGAAGAAACCGGTCGGAGCCGATGTCAACGAATCGGACGTTTTTTATTTCAACGATGATTACACAAACCAAAGATATCAAGTGCGAATCGATTCCATCCAGGCAAAGGAAACGGTGCGTGGAATCGTTCCGTTCGAAACTTCCTTCACTGACTGACGAGTTACCGGGGGTGAATGATCAGCCTGAGGAAACTAAACGCACGGAAGCTTGGATTGAAGCCGACCGGAAACAGGAACTTGATGCCGCCATCGTCCGGATCATGAAGGCGAAGAAGAAATTAACCTTCGAGCAAATCAAGACGGAGGTTATCGTTGCCGTGAAGCGACGGTTCCTACCGGAAATCAAGCACATCAAACACCGGGTGGACTATTTGGTAGAGAATGAGTATTTGAAGAGGGACGACACCGTTAAGGACGTTTTTGTGTATTTGGCATAGGCGCGTACCCCACACATTTTGTATTCGTTCGTGAGGCCACCTCTGCTTGGTGGAGGGCCGTCTCCATACTGAAGTGCCTGAGTACGGTGAGTGAATGGGGGGTTTAGAATCCTTGTTCACGAGCTATGATTGGCTGGCTGCCAACTCCCCCACGTGATGGAGGTTTTATCCTGATGTGCCAGGGGACAAGTCGCGTCACGTCGGGGTAATGTTCGCTCCACGTGACATGTGACCGTTCGCGCCCGAGCCCAAGGTCATGATCAGATTCTGGATTTTCCCTGTTTTACCGCGCAAGCTCGTCTCCACCCCGACCAAGACCCGGTCAGGCGGGGCTGGCGGGGGTAGTCATCTGCTCTCGTACCGCTACCACTCGCGGGTGGTCGTTGAAGGACTTTCCCACCATTAACCTCGCCACCTTAATGGCTGCTGTTACAATTCTGCTCGTCCCCTTCTCGGCCGGGGACTGATACGAGCGACGATGGGACGGTGATCTCTAGGACTCGTGATGTATGTCACTACGTTGCGGTGGAAGTCTCCCCTTCCGACGAAAATTCCTGGGCTTTTGGAACGATTTGGACAGGGTCCACCGGAGCCGCCCCGTCCATGTGAGTGTGTCCCTCCACTGTGCACTACCGAGACCACGATCCTGATGAAGTTATCGACAGCACCAAGCATTATTCTCATCCATCGAGGAGCGGACCCGTCGAATACAGCCGTCTTGCCTTGATACCGGGGAGCGATTGGGAGGGCGGCCCACGGTTGCCGTTTCTCCGATTTTGCGGGAGCCGCATCAACGTGTCCAGTCCCCATCACACCCACCCCGGGCGATTCTTCTACTGCGTTCCATATGCAAGCCGTATCTGGACGTTGTTTAGGTGACCTACCCACTCGGCCGCAGCCCGGCAGTGGGGTGCCTATGACGGGTGACCTCGCGTTGGGGGCGGCTGGGAAATCCGAGCCCGCGATTGACGAGGAAAATAGCTTGGCTAGAAAAACTGGTTAAGTGATGGAATCTCGATCAAGACCGTTTCGACGGGTGGACTTGGGTCTCGGCTTGGCGTCGCTCGCCGTTTGTCGGGGACGATTAAGAGTTTTGAATACCGTAAGTAAACGACATCATGGTGCTACTTATTCGCTGGTTGGTGTTTACCCGCCTCTAGTGTGTCTGAATGCGTTTGACGGTGGGGGAGATGTGTTTCACGTGGGCCCACTTTACGTCCAAGATGCCCCCTCTTTATTGAAAGGTCGGTGTTTGCGGCCATGAAAGCTGGGAAGCGTCAACTTCCATGTTCTAACAAGCCTTTTTGTCATAACTCGGATCCACCGCGCGGCGGGCGAAACCTCCGTCGAGTTTACCCTGCAGCAGTTTTGAATGATGCATAGGTGGATGAATGTAAATGAAGTGTGAGTAACCCGCGTGTTATCCAATGAGATCCATTCCCGATTCTTTCTCCCGGATCCTTTCAACGCTTGTCTGTCTTCCTTCAGCTCGTTGTCCGCTCGGGAGCGCCCATTTCGTCCATCCGGGAGTCACCGTTTAATTGGACTGCTCCCAACCCATCTCAAACTATCGTCGCCACATCATCGGGGTTTTGGCCGGGGGTGCATCGTGTCCTCAGGAGAACCGTGGAACGAATAGAATTGCGCTGATGCGAGGGAGGGTTCCTCCTATCATCCTCAAAGTAACTCGGACTCGATTATCCATCCGGTCTCCGTATTATACTCCTGAACGTCCATTCCTCACGTCCATCACAGCTGAGCCTATTGAGCTGTCTCTGTTACCCGGGATTCTCCACCACCGAAGCGGTTCTCAAGGGGTTCCACGATCCGAGGTATTACATACAAGACCTGCTCATCGTCGTTGACGGGGTTGACTCTTCAGAGTGACGACACCCTGGGTGGGAGTTTGGGTTTTGGCCCAAATTCACCGATGGATTCTATGAGTAAAACAATATGAGTACCGATGATCTCAACGCCCCGGCGGGACACTTCGGTGTTATTCAGCTTGATACAATCCAAATAGCAGTATCCCACTGCATTGGTGCGTGGCCGAAGTATGCAATGCGTTCTACTTCTATTGTTTTTGGTGGATGAGGGGCTACCTTGCGCGGTGATCCAGCAACCGCCCAAACCCCTCCACTCCAATAATCATTGGAAATGTTGTCTACGGGACGCCGAGCGTTCCAGGGCAAATAATTTCCGACATTTGAGACGGGATTCTTTTCCCGCACTGCGACACGCTCGGAGATCAGGTGGTCGTCATTTCCGCGGAAGGCAACACCCCGCTCATTTGCAGTGAGATACACAGTTGACTGCGGTTGCAGGATGCTCGGCCTCGTTGGATTAGGTTCTACATTCTACCGAAGGAACGCCAGATTAGAAGGCGGCAAGGATCCGTATCGATTACCTATTCGGCGGCGGGGGGTTGGCAAGGAATTCACAGGGGAACAACCTAGGCCGATTGGACCCGAAGATTCGTGGTAGGCTGCGGGATGCGGACAGAAGGTGAAGATCTCGCCAGTCGCCAAAGGTTGTGGCTAGCCACGGATCGGAGGACGCAAGTACGCGTGAGAACCCTCCCAGCCCAGGACGAGAAGGGTTTGGGAATCGGTTGGGTGGGCACAAGCCCCGTGGCCGGCCGGATTGTGAGGGAGTTACTTATCTGAATGTTGATGCCAACTCTGATGATGGTGCAGTTTTAGAAAATGGGGGGAGCCCTGTCTTCACCAATCATTGATAACAAGCGAGGTAATGCACTGGCTTCCCTGTCTCCCCTGTCTCCGAAGTTCTTTTTCCTTCGTGTTCTTCATACAGTTGAACGGAAAGCACTTAGCATCCACCTCTCAATCCGGTCTTACCTACAAAGGCGTCACCTGCTGACATCTGCGCCAATCTCCTCGATTGTCGCGTTTGCGACATCCCTTTGCCAATACTATCAGTCCATATGGATCCAAAGTCTTGGCTGCGGACTTCAATTGGGAGGTTCTGTTGTGACCCTTTTGCGTCCACGCGATTGCCCCGCGCTAAGCATTAATCCGAGCCTTACCTCCTCGGGTAATGAGATTGCCAGTGGATCGGGAGGAATGCATAAATCCAATGCTTGGATCATACCGAACCCTCTGGAGACCCCCCTTCCGCTCTTCCGAGCATATCACGCTTGCATCGGTTCGTAACCCACCATGGAGAAATCCTCCCGTCTGAGCCCCGACAGTAACGAGAAGGGCGACTTACAAGACGTCGTACGTGTGCCGCTCACCCTCTCGCGACGACGTAGCCTGATTACGACCCCCGGCCGTATAGAATGTATTTGCTAATGACATCCAAGCTCTTGGCCCGGACATCATTGAAGCGGCGGAGCATGCCATGACTATGACCCCAGAGGAGATCGAGGAGGTGATCGACCATATCTTGCTCGAGGTAAGCCTATCCCCAGTGTGGCAACCTTTCACAGTGCTGACGGGCGGCTGCGCCGATAGCACGGGAAAGATCCCAACTTCCCTCCTCGCGTTCTTGATGCCGCAAGCCGTTACAAGTATGACGAAACTCTGAGGGATGACCCAGCCGAGTATCAGAAGGTTTACGAGGAGCTCAAGGTCGAAGCTGCCTTGATCATCATTGTACGTATCCCGTGTTGGATTGCCGCGGAACTTTTTGTGACTTGCGGTAGAATTCTCCCTACGCCGAAGTGCGTGCTGTCGTCGACAACCACGATGACCCCAGCATGCCCGCGAGCACTTTCCGTGCTTGGTTTGTTGGTATCATCTTCGTCGCCGCCGGAGGTTTCATCAACCAGTTCTTCAGTATTCGATACCCTGGTATCAGTGTCGGTTCGAACGTTGCTCAGCTACTGTGAGCTCGAATCACCCCTCATCTACGCGTCACTCGTCTCACAAATTCCTTCTCAGAGCTTTTCCCGCCGGCAAACTGCTCGAGGTTGCCCTACCTGACAAGAAGTTCACCACTTTCGGCTACACGTGGACCCTCAACCCTGGCAAGTTCAACATGAAAGAACACATGGTAATCACCATCATGGCCAATGTCGGGTTCGCTGCCCCTTACACCGCTTACATCGTCTGGGTGCAATACCTTCCCCTCTACTTCAACCAAGCGTGGGCCAGCAGCTTCGGCTACCAAATCCTTGTTGCCTTATCGACCAACTTCATCGGTTACGGTCTTGCTGGTCTTACCCGCCGTTTCCTCGTGTACCCCTCGCGCGCTATCTGGCCCAATAACTTGGCCACCATCGCGCTGAACAGGGCTTTCCATGCTGGATCAAACGCTTCCGCAAATGGATGGAGTGTGTCCAGGATGAGGTGGTTCACATACTGCTTCATCGCCATGTTCATCTACTTCTGGTTCCCCAACTACCTCGTCGCTGCCATGTCCTACTTCAACTGGACCACCTGGATCGCTCCCGAGAACGTCCACTTGGCTGCTGTCACCGGCACCTACGGTGGTTTGGGATTGAACCCTCTCCCCACCTGGGATTGGAACCAGTGCGTTGTGGCGGGTGACCCGCTCATCAACCCCTTCTACAGCATCTTCAACTCCTTCCTCGGGACCCTTGTCACCTTCCCAATCGTCCTCGCCATCTGGTACACGAACACTTGGAACACCGCCTACATTCCAATCAACTCCAACCGGGTGTTCGATAACACTGGCGCTCGTTACCAGGTCTTGAAGACAGTCGACGCGGATGGTCTCTTCGACGAGGCTGCCTACAAGGCTTACTCCCCCCTGTACCTCTCCGCCGGAAACGCGTTCCTCTACGGCATGTTCTTCGCCGTCTATACCTCCACCATCACCCACACCTACCTCTACAACCGTCGTGAGATCGTTGCCGGTTTCAAGAATTTGATCAGCCGCAAGTCCGCCTTCGCTGACTCCAAGGATGTCCACACCCGTCTCATGAGGAGTTACAAGGAGGTTCCCGAGTACGTCTACTTCGCCGTCCTCGTTGTCTCGATCGCTTTGGGTGCTGCCGGTGTCGGTGCTTATCCCACCCACACCACTCCGGCCGTCGTCTTGTACGGCGTCTTCCTTGCCCTCGTCTTCTGTATCCCCTGCGGGGTTATAATGTCCATCACGAACGTTGAAGTCACCTTGAACGTCATCGCCGAGTTGTTCGGAGGTCTCTGGTTCCCCGGTAACGCCACCGCGATGAACTACTTCAAGTCTTACGGATATGTCACGACCTCCCACACCCTCCACTTCGCCCAGGATCTCAAGCTCGCGCACTATATCCACATCCCACCCTGGGTCACCTTCAATTGTCAGATGGTCGCCACCTTCGTGTCGACCTTCGTCTGCACCGCCATTCTCAACTACCAAATGACCCAGATCCCCGATGTCTGCACGTCGACCCAGAAAGATAGGTTCACCTGCCCCGGTGTCAACACATTCTTCACCGCTTCCGTTCTCTGGGGCACTCTCGGTCCCAAAAAAATGTACGGCCCTGGTTCCATCTACAATTCCCTCTTGTGGTGTTTCCTCATCGGCGCCTTCATGCCCATCCCCTTCTACTACCTCCGGAAGAAGTCGAAATTATTCCAGTACTTCCACGCTCCCGTGTTCTTCTATGGGGGCCTTCTTTGGGCCCCTTACAATCTGTCTCACGCTTGGGCCGGCGTTCCTCTCGCCTTCATGTTCAACTTCTACATCAAGAGGAAGTTCATCGCTTGGTGGTCAAAGTACAACTAGTGAGTATCTGATTCAAACACTCGTGCGAATCGTGTCTCAATTATTTCATTTCAGCATCACCACCTCCGCTTTCTCTTGCGCCATCGCGGTCTCCGCCTTGGTCATATTCTTCGCCCTGCAACAGCAGGGTATCGAAGTCAGCTGGAGTGGTAACAACTTGCCCTTTGAGGGTGTCGATGCCGCAGGCCCACGACTCAGGACCCTCGCCGAGGGTGAGCACTTCGGTCCTGGGGTTGGCGAGTTCTAGGCCCACTCGTTTTCTGCTGTCAATTGTGTTGTTTAATGATATGATCGTTTTGCCTTGTCGGTTCGGACTTGGCCAATAGGGCCAATCAATGACTATGTTGTACTTCCTATCTCCCTGGCTTGGCATTCCATCCACATGCCTCTCCCGGCGTTTCGCCGAGATTGAGTTGCCAACAGCGCTGGTGGATAATAGCACCGCGTTACCCTTGCGATTATCACGCGGAGAATGTATCTCCACTAGCGGCCTTGGGAACATAAACGGCTAGACTGAACCAGAGTCGATTTTTCCTGCGTGTCCACATGGGTTTTTGTCCACCACCTGTTGCCAGAAGCTTTGTTTGTATCTCAGGGTGATGGTGAGCACAGCAGCCATAGTAGGTTGATCTTGGCCGTTTATTAAATCAGAAAGCGGGTGGAAACACCAGAGAGGGAGTAGGTTTCACCACGGGGATCCGTCACTCACAACCAAGGCACGAGCTGGGTGGGAGCGCTTACTTCTCCCGTGGCTGAGCACTGAAGATCCCTCTGAGGTGAGGGACCCGCTGAGCGGAATTTGGCGCCTCGTTGCTCCATCCTATCTATTGGGCTTCCACGTCCCATCGCCCAGAGCAATTCAAGGGCAACGGAGTGTTCGGGGACGAGGTGGGGTGGACCATATGCAACGCAAGTAGGATTCATGTAGGTGTGAAAGTGAACTGCTGTTGGAAATTTATCGCCGCGGACCCGTACCCAGGACAATGCAGCTGACCGCTCACACGGGTCGAAATGTGATGACATCGGTTGCAGAAGTTCAAGTAGACGTCAGGGTTCCTAACCCAGGGAGGTCGCCGATAACGTGTAAAAGAGGGTCCTCGGTATGAGACCGAGTGAGGTTATGAATGATCATCAAAAGGGCCCAGACGCTATCTTGAAGCTTCGCTTTCCTCCGTCTGTTCCCTTGAAGTCCCTCCTGTTGGTGAGGATTCCGGCTGCGGTTGTACTCGGCCCGGTTCTTCCATATCGCATCATGAACTGCCCAACCTTCTTATGTAAGGGGCAACACGGATCCAAACGTGATCCACCATGGGCATGTTCTGTGGCCTATGCCGGCCGTTCCCAGGCTGGCTGCTGGTACTACTGGCTACTGCGGTCACAGGTCGAACCCCTGTTCAGTCCTACCTTGGGAGCGACCACGTGCAGCACCCTTCTTCCGGGGGAAGTGTGGTGTCAGACGATTACAGCCTGGCAAATGGGACTTCCGGCCGACGCTGGGACGCGCCAGTGGACGGGGAATCGAGCTCAAACTTAATTTTCGAATCAGTAGGATCGTTACTACAAACCTGGGGTAACACACGGCGTCGGAATGGTGAGTAACTTACTTCAGATAATCGTACAGAATTGAATCAGTCATGTCAAGGCCACGCAATTATTCCCATCGCACTCCCAATAGGTACCACTCTGTATCATGGACGTCGTTGGCCTGAGCCGCCCTCATCCCCCGAGTGGCTGGCTCTCAACTCAGAGTTCTCCTACATTTTCTCGAACAGGACGGCATATATGCACACCTACACCACCACCCATGACCTGCGGCTAGTCTACTTCGACGGCAGCAGCGCCTCAAAGTTGACAAGCGGGTCGATGGATGTCGTCGACTTGCTCATCTGGAATGAATTCGATGAGGGGAGGATTTGGGACGAATACACACGAATTATGGCGCTTTGCGAATGGGGAAAAAAGTGGGGAATCGACGGTTATGTACGGTGCGTCCCACTGACACAGACCCGCGCACATATTACCGGTTAATTTACGCTCTTCGCTAAGGATGCAAATGGATTTGTGGGTCTACGATCTCAAAGCCTTTCGTGTTTATGAAGTGACAGTTGCTGCAGTGAGGTGATGGTCTGCGACTTAGAAAAAAGCGTAGAGCTGGTGTCCAGCGTGAGGGTAATTCCGCCCTCGGCCCCCACCAGACTCATCCCTGGCCATCCCGTATACCTCGATCCTATCCTCCCACCGGGCTGGCGTGGTAGCTCACGTTCGTACGCTTCGATGGTCTTCGAAGTCATTCATTCCGGATCATGGCAGAACCACCGAGGTGGCGAGATGCGCTTCTGCCTCGATTTCTCCCGGTTCATCACATTCTTCGATCCTAAAGTGAAGAGCCTCGTTGAACAAAGGAAGGTTCAGAGAAGGGAGCAATACCGGGTCAAGGGAATTTCGAACTCAGACCTCGACTCGATTAGGTCAACCATCGACTTGGCGTACTCCGATTGGGGTGCTACCGGGAGTGGGGTTGATTGGGGCAGTATGGTCCGGACAATTCAGGACCGTTATTCCAAGCGATTGGGACTCATAGGTGATCTGCTGCAAAACGGGGGCGACGCAGTAGAGGTGGCGACTCGCGTGCGGGAACAGATCTTGACGTTGCTCACACCCTACATGTTGTTCGGAGCCTACGGCGACGACGTAAAAGGTCGAAGGAGCTGGATGGGACCGGTTGCTCACCACTGCTCTGCCACACTCACGAAATGGATTACGTTGAGGTTGGATACATCTATGACCCCGTCAGAGCGCCTCCTCAAAGCATCGATCGAGGACGTCCAGCACGAGATCTGCCGTGTCATCTCCGAGATTTGGATCGACGCGCTCGCGATCGAAGAGGAGACCGATCTCCGAAAGATTTCAGAGTTGGTAGGAGAATGGAGAAACGAGGTTCGGAAGTTGATGGAGTGGTTGGATTGGCCGATGTGGGTGAAGTGTAGTCCTCGGTGCGATGAACCGAGAGAGATGTGCTATTTGCCGATGTGGCCGTGGGTAGAAGGAGGTTGGGGTTATTACGAGCCGGATGGTCCGAGTTTGGAACCAAAGTGTATCGCGAGGTTTTCACCGTACCCTTTGTTTTTGGATGACCCTCTGTAACTCTGTGCTCCGAGTCCAATGTGTTTCGTCTTGTGTTGGTAGAAGGAAATAGGTCGACCACTGCGAGTTAGGTTTTTCTAACTGAGGTAGCGAATGGGTGGGCATCAAGTGGTATGCGATTAAATAAATACTTTGCATCAGAAATTATAATATGTACTACCATGGATACGCGTAAGATAATAAATTGCGTTTTCTAGATCGTCACCTTCACCCTCTCCTTCATCTGTGACCAGTCAGAGCTAGCCCTGCACATGGCCCTAAACACACCCCCCTGTTTCTTCAACAAGGCGACGGGGGTATCGAATTCCATGACCTTCCCTTCCCCCATGACCAATACCCGATCATAGTCGAGCACTGTGTTGAGCCGATGCGCAATAGTGAGCACAATTGTACCCCGGAGTTCCTCGCGGATCGTGCGTTGGATCTAAAAGAACGAGCGTCAGTCTTGCACCCTAGTGCTTGCGTACGCAGCTCGCATACCTCTTCATCCAGTTCAGCGTCAATCTGCGAGGTCGCTTCGTCCAGGATGATGACGCTGGTTCGTCTGAGGATTGCCCTTGCCATGGCCATCAACTGCCTTTCCCCAGCACTCAACGCGCCCCCTTTGCCGATGGGCATATCCAAGATATTGGCAGAAGCTGTGTGCCTTCCTTTGAGGAGGTCAGTGAGGTGACATCTCTTCAGGACATCCAGACACTCGACGTCGGCGTGCTGTTCGAATGGATCAAGGTTGCTCCTGACGGTTCCGGAGAACAGGGCTACATCCTGGCTGATCATGGTCTATCGGACGGGGGGTCGGTCGGAGAGACATTGAGAGGTCAGGGTGCTCGCTCACGATTCTGCCACGCAGATCCTCCAACCCGATAGCCGAGATGTCGATTCCATCGATCCTAAATGAACCTTCATCAATTCAGCGCCTATACTTAACGGTGCGGATACATACAATATCCTTCCTTCAGCCGCTTCCACCATTCGCAACAGCGACAATGCAAGAGTCGATTTCCCTGAAGCGAAAGTAGAGTGAGGACAGCCAGCCTGCTACGAAACGAGGGCGACGAACCAGATCCTGTACGTCCCACCTGCAGCTTTCACGTTAGAACCGGCATAGTATAGCGGTAGGTACGTACCACCCCAATTCTCTCCCTCGGCCGGACAGTAAAGCTGACGTGATTCAGCGCGGGTGGTAGGTGTTCCGAGTACCTCACGACGAGGTTCTCCACACGAACTTCCCCTTCGGTTGAAGGCCAGTATGCAGGGGGCCTCCGGCCAGTGATTAATGGTCCCTCTTGCGGCACTTCGAGGTACTCGACGATACGTTCTACCGAGTTGAAATCCAGTTCAACCTGAGCGAGTACACGAACTAGTTGTCGTGAGGCCTCGGCGAAGACCCCGGACTGGACGATCACGATGGCGGCGAGACCGTCTGAAATGTTTGCCGACAAAGCGAATGTTGTGGCAAAGAACACCACGATGGATCCGAGACCTTTCGAACTCTGGGTCAAGAAACGTACATTTGGTGAAGGAGGAACGTACAGTCATATCTCCATTCCAACCACCCCGAACAAAGCCACTGCCGGCCGCGGTTAGCATCGCACCAGGACGTTGAGATTCTTACAACACACATAAACGTGATCAAAGGTCTGGAACTTGTCGACCTTCTCGTAAAACGATGCTTGATATCGTTCCTCCATCGCGAACGCCCGGACGTGCGACAATCCGTTGAGCAACTCGTCGAACCCTGAGAAGGCAGGAGAGAGAGATATTGACTCCAACCGCCTGAGATCTCTCGAGGCTCGGATGTAAGGTAGGCCGATCCTGACGTAAAACCAGGCGAGGATCAATGCCACTGGTATGAAACTTGGCACAATCCAGATGATGACCAAAGACGAGACAAGGAAGTGGAGCATTCCGTCGATCGCACCTCGTGCGGAATTCTGGAGTGCCCCATCCACGGTCGCGATGTCTAAGCCCCCGGTCAGATTGTGAACAAGTGTAAGAGGCAAGGACAAGACCTGCTGTGAACCGATTGAGAATCCTTCCAATCGGAGTGATGTCCAAAAACCTCGGCGGTGCCCTCACGAGCCGTTTGAGCATTCTCAGGAACAGTGACCTCGAGGCTTGCAAACTAGCATAGTAACCAAGAGCGGTAAATAGGAGTAACGAGACAGCACCGGTGGAACAGATGATCGAGAACGTGATAACCCAGGGACGAACGGTGACTTCGGGTGGGGGGAAACTCTTCCAAGGTGGCTCGAACTTTGGGAACCTGACCGGCATGGCGACGGAAGGGTACACCCCCAAGACGAGCTGTCGGGTATTCTGTACCCCACCCCATAGTCGATCTTTATCAGGGCTATATGCTCCACTCCACGCAGCGATAAACACCTAAGCGGACGAATTAGTACCGGATGTGGCTGAGGCTGACACCACGAACCTGGTTGGTGACAGTAACGAAGAGTATGAATATCATCAAGAAAACCGTCACCATCCACGTCCATACACCCGCCGCACGAATGTACGTCCAATACGTCATATACGAGACCCTACCCTCGGCTCTCTTCTCAGCGTCGATCAGCTTGCCCTTCTTCCTGCTCTGTTCTTGATTGATGGTGGGAGAGGTGGGCTCACGCTCGGGTGGGGTTCCTGCAAGGGCACCAGGCTCGTTATCCGGAGTAGCTTTCTGTTTCGATGAGGTCCCAGGGAATTCGTGGACGGGCTCATAAGCTTCAGGAACCAAGTCTTCCCGTTCGATAACCTCTTTCAAGTACCCACTCTTCCGCAATTCCTCTATCGTTCCGAACCTTCTCATACTGCCCTGGAAAAGCTCGACCAGGAAGGAAGAGATGGGAAGACACAAGCTGATGTGGTGGGTGACCAAAATAATGGTGCGGTCTTTGCAGAGTGGACCAGAGAGTGCGCCTACGAGGTGCTGGGCTGTATGCATGTCGACAGCTGCGAGCGGATCGTCCAAGAGAATGCACTGGAAAGCCTCGGCTACAGACCAACCGAGCACAGGATGAAATTCGACTTACGGATGCGTGGGAATACAATGCTCTTGCCAGCGCGACCCTCGCCCTTTGCCCTCCGGAAAGAGTAATACCTTTCTCCCCGATTTCTAATCCCAGGCTGGTTAGTAGTTGGATCCCACTTCACGTGTCCCAAACACTTACCCGTGAGGTCGCCAGCTTCGAATATTGCGAGATCCCTTTTCAAAGCGCACGACTCTAAAACTGCGTCGTACCGTGCTTCATCGAACCCGTCGTTGGAATGGCCAAAGCGGGAACCGAAGATGATGTTATCCCGGATCGTGGCATGTTCAAGCCCTATGGCCCAGTGAGTACGAATTCCAGGATACCACGACTGACCCACATGGCGTTTGGGCGCAATATGCAACCTTTCCACCGCTCTTGTTCAGTAATACTCTGCCGTCCAGGCATGACATCTCTAAAACGGTAAACCTCTCAAAAAAAGTGTCACAACTGTAGAGGACGCTGGAAAACCCACCTCCGAGAAGTGAAAGCAACAGTGCGGTCTTTCCGGAACCAGTGGCACCGCTAACAAGGCTCAACTTCCCGGTGGGGAAACTGAGGCTCAGCGGACCAAGTTTGAAAGGCGTTTGCTGACGTCCTCTGTGAGGCGCTCTCTGGGACACGTTCCAGGTGAAGATTCCCTTCTCGAACCCGACCTTCGTTTCAGACCCTGGGTTTCCGCGCGCGGATTGCGAAGGTCGCGACGGTGTTGGGGGTAGAGGCTTCCCTTCTGTGGGTTTCCTCTTCAGTGACGAAGCCCAATCAGGGACCTCATCTTCCTCGAGAAAAGACTCAATCCTTTGCATCGAGACATAGGCTAGGTTTTATCTCTGATCAACCATCCGGATCTATTAGGAGGAGGGTCCAGTGAATGGATGCATACCGTGTATGAGAGCGAAAACCTGCCCTGGGAGTTCAGTCATCGGCCCCTGTAGATAAGAAAAGAGCGATATAGAGGTAAACGCTTTAGAAACGGACAGCTTCTCCCCTGCCACCAGGGTGTAGCAGAGGAACGTCGATAGCGCTGTGGCAGAAGGTATCCAAGTCCTGGTACTCGTCAGATCCATCATCTTATCTTATACCTATGGAAAAGCACCAACCAGATGAAACCGATGAGAGTTGCGACGATGTTCTCCCGCACCCGCCACTTGAGTTCCTGTTCTCGTGCGTCCGCGACTTTGGTCTCCCAGAACCTTTCTATAGTTTCCGTTCAGCACACTCGGCCGAGGAAGGATCACGGAGAGTTGCACTTACCCCACCCATAGCACTTCAATAACCGGAGGTTCTGGAAAAGTTCATTCACAATGCTCGATCTCTTGTCCTTGGCTTTCCACGATGCACGAGTGATCTGAACACAACGAGGCCTCGGGTTAGAGTGCAGAAGCGGAGGATGGGCGAAATACAGCCCACCCAGATATTGTATCTGGCCAACGGGTAGTTTAAGATGTAGACGACGAGTACGATCGCAACAGCGGCCAAAGAGCTCCAGCCCAAGATCCTATCGAGGGGCAGCTTCAGCAAAAGGGCGGCTTCCAGGGGTTATGAAATCGAACCTATACAGAAACACGATGGCTATTGCCAATCGTACCGGGGCCGCGAATATTCCTGAGAATTCCCAGAACCGCTGAGCAACCGCGTACGCATCACCCCTGGGAACTTTAAGAACTTGGTGGGTGGAAACCTGGTGTCACGTACTGCATGAGGTTGACAACTTTTCCTAGGTCTGAGTTCATCTCTTCGTCCCCCTCGTTCGTAGAAGTGGCGTGTTCCCCAGAAATATCACGTCGCTTCAGTGCCTTGTAGTGCAGCGAACAGAAGAGTTGACCGCGGGTGCGCTCATAGCATCTTCGGGTATGCCACGTTTGGAACATATCCTTCTGCGCGAAGGATAGGTTGGCGAGGAATGTGAGGAAGGCATAAAAGTATGCAGTTTCTTTGGTGTTCGAAGAAGGGTCTTCGATCGCGGAGAGAATGCGTTGGAGTGCGAACGGAGGTACGAAGCCTGAAGGGAATCAGGAGGGTGTTACAATTGCATGGGGAGGGGTACACACCTACGACCGCGCCCCAGAGTTCCAGTGAGAGGTCCAATCTATAGAGGTGTCGGTCAGTGTTTCGAGGGGAGACTTTAGATACGGTACATTAGATCCAGAGAGTTAGATACAATAAGAAATCGTAAGAGTGAGTGCGTAGGATGCCTAAGCGACGTGAATTCGATGATATGTTTCGCGACGCCGGGACGTACAGTTCGGAATACTGCAAGTACTTGCGGAAGATATTCTTGTGCTTGAAGAATGGTGACAAGGTCCAAACATCCTCCTCATCCAGGGTGTGGGCCCCAGCTGACTTGAAAATGGGTTCGACATATGAGAAGCTCATCCATTGCCAGAGGCTCGCCGCGTCTTCAGGATTAGTATCCTCATAGGAGGACGGCTGCACGCGTAGGCTTATATCAGAACAGTGCATGGATGTTGGATGGGACGCCTCACTTCATAGACTCGCGCGACGTTTACGGCGGGGAGAATCGGTTGCAGGGGTAGAGTTCCTAGAAGGCAAAGTAATAAAAACGGAATGCCTGCCCAGAACACGCTGAGTAGTGTGTACCCGACCCGCTCTGGGATCCCGGACACGGAAAGGTATAGGTCGCCAGCTGCTGTGATAACAGCCTCAAGACAGAATAGGAGTAGAAGATACGGGGGGGAGGAGGGGGAGCGCACTGCAAGACCGAGGGCAATACCGCTCTGTAATAAGTGATAATTATTAGGAAGCGGGCCATGTTTACTACACGTTGTATGCGCACCCAAATGACGGCGGAAACACCACAACGTATCAGCCACGCGGAATTTGGCACTAGGAGTGTGTAGAAAAACAGGGCGATCCAGGACAGCGCCTGCGCAGCAGGCAACACAACGAACGCGCGCCGCTTCCATGCTGGTGGTTGAATGGTTTTTCCAATGGGGTCAAGGAGGTCTTCCAGCACGAGAAAGTTCGTGAAGGGAACGCTGACCCATCGGAAGACCTTCCTCAGAGGTTTGAGGCGGCACATCAGATCAAGTGAGACGAGACATGTTATGATCGCGCATGGGGCTATAGTACCTAGCCACCATACCACGGTTGACGTTGATATCCACTCTCTTTGCGACTTTTGTGTTCGTGGCAGGGGGCGAGGTCAGCGTGAGTCGGGGTCTTCAAAACACCGAGTGGGTCGACGAACCCAGTGGAACATGCTCGAAGGATTCATCGACATTCGACGTATTTGGGCGGCGATGCCCGAATCCGATGGGGTACACGGTATTGGATCGTACTTGCACACTAAGCTATCGTAATGAGTCTAAACCTAGGGAGAGGGAGGAAAGTAGGGTCAGCGGCCAGAAACACGAGGTATGCAAGGGCATGTGAAGGGGAATCAGAGCGATTCTGTGTAGATCTCACGTATGACATCGATTAATAGGAAACTGTTTGTACATCCTCAAAAGAAACGAAAAGGATAGGACAAACACTCGCCTTTGACTTCGTTGAGCTGGAGGTAGGAAGGAAAGGAGATGCGGTGCACGTGACGTGAGTGACGGAATATGGAACCGGATACAGACACTTGTTTTCATACCCCCACTATCCACACTTACACGCAAATATGGCACCGAACAGAGAACCCATGTGGTACTGCCACGAAGTCAGTCCCCCTCCAGATCCCGCTCCCCTCACAGTGTTCACCCCAGGTCTCTCAGTGCGGAGCTGAAATGCGTCCACTCATGGTACGTCCGCTGCATCGACGATTATACCCGACAGCCCCCCGACGATCACCCCCACGTGCAGGTACCAGATGCTCGCTGTGCATCATGCAACGGAACGTTCGTCGAAATGGCAAGCTGCATCTTCCGCTTACAAATACCCAGCGGGAGTTGACTGATCACATCCGGTTGTGGGCCACACAGCTAGAAAACACACAAGACGACCCCAGAACTTTTCATAATGGCGGCGACTTCGATGAATACCCAAGTAAATATTTATTGAACCCTCCCGCTCGATTCTGGCTCATTAACCAGGACTAGCAATCCCACCTCAACTGCGAGACTTTCTCCCCGGCCCACGACCCGGCGGTGGTGGTTTAGCTTTCTCCATAAACCGTTCCTCATCCCCCGGTGGGAACACCCGCACCTTCGTTTTCAACAGGCCAGGACAGACGGATGCTGGCCCTGATAGGGTGATGCCGCTTACGGAGTACGTCACGCCACAACTCCAATTGGGGACTGATCTGATCAAGCGCTAGATTCCTCGCCGAACATGGCAGAGATGGAGGTGGGAGGACCATGCGGGATGGTCCGGTACCTGGTGGGATCCCACCTCAACATCTAATGGTCAACCAAATCCTTGGGATGCTCGCTCAGCGATACACAGATCAGCGAGGACCAGGGCCGAATCCATTTTCTGACTACCTTGGAATGCATGAACACCGAGGAGGTCTAGAAGGAGGTAGGTTTGGCGACTACGCGCTCGACCAACAAGGTGAAAACTATCTACCACCCGACCTAGCGTTGCAAGTTAACACTTCCGGTAGCTCTGGACCAAATTATGACTGCATTGATGGAAACCTCAAACGCTAATCGACCTGTACCGGCCACAGAAGAGGTAGTCGACAAGTTGGACCATCAGGTACTTGAGGAAGGCTGTACGTAACCCACCTGCATTTCAGGCTCACCCGTGCTCAACCCGTCTCCAGCCCCCCTTATGGAGAAAGATTGTGCGGTCTGCAAAGATCAATTTTCCTTGAACACAGAGGACCCAGATGAACAGGTGGTTATCACGCTGCCTTGTAACCATCCTTTCCATTCCCCTTGCATCCTCCCGTGGTTGAAACAGAACGGCACCTGCCCTTCGTGCCGGTACCAACTCGTCCCCCAGCCTGGCCAGAACCCAAACGAGAATACCGGAGCTGGACCATCGACCACTACCGTGCCCCGATCGACTGCGTTCAGGAACCGTTTCGCCCAGCCAAGGACCGACGCTTCCTCCTCCCGTCGGTCGGCACTGTCTCGCGATCGTGGGGAGACTACCGAGAGTGGCGATGGTGGTGGAGGTGGATTCCTCGGTATGGTTGGGAATCTATTGCATTCCCTGTCGGGTGGGCACCAAAGCTCTGGTCCGGCACCCTCTAGCTCTGGCTCTGGTTCTGGATCATTACCCGGAGGTTGGGAGGGCAGCCCCAGCCCTCGTCCAGAGTCCGGGAACGGGCCATCTCGATCAAGGAGCCAGCCTACCCAATCAAACCATGGGACATATCCAAACTCCGGATCAACGCGCCCCCCACCGTCGCGCTACGACGGACTGGGTCCGACATTTGGTTCAAGCCGCGAGGCGGACTCGAACAATCGCGATCGTAGTGGGGATTCCGCTTACGACCGAGCCTCTCACACCTTCGGACGCCACCGACGAGGTAATCACGAACGCGAGAGGGAAAGAAATAGGGATAGAAATGGCCAGAGGAGGAACACTAACCATTGGGACAATCCAGAACTTGATTAATCACCACCCGCCCGGATCCGGGTTACGCTTGATTCCCCTTCGGACCTGAATATGCTCTCACCTGCCTCCCGCGTACCTTCGTCGCCCGTGTTTATCCGTTGGTATAATAACGAAAATAAATCGTAGACTGTAGTTTCCTGTATTTGGTACCTGGTTTTTCACGCCGCGCGATAGTGTTCTACCTTCATCTCGTTGTAATCTCGTCACGACCACGGCTTTATGCAGGATCGTGTAGGTTCAATTTAAGACATCAGTCCTGATCCTGCACTCGTTCATTAACGAAGAGACCCGCGGCGCCCATGCCTGGACACAAATGTAAGTCAAGGCAATGTCCAGAACGCGGGAATCGTGGACCTACCGCTGCCGACACACATGCTGGTGACCAGTACCTGGCCGCCTGTCCTCCGGAGTTCCGAGAGTCCAGTCACCACTTGCCTCACTCCAGCTGTGGCACACGTCAGGGTTCGTGGATCAACGATGGGAAGGAGACTCACTCATTCCGAGTGGGTGGGTCAGCGCAATAGAACCGCCGCTAGTGTGTATTAAGCATCCAGGCAATCAGAGGGCACTTGGCCAACGACCCTTACTTGGGGTTGATCTTTTCGATCGGGACGTCCAACTGCTCCACACAGTACGCGAACTGACTCGCAAAAGCCTCGTTAATTTCCCACAAATCCACGTCCTCTTTCCTCAGCCCAGTGCTCTCCAACAGCTTCGGAATGGCCACAATAGGCCCAATTCCCATCACTCTGGGCTCAACGCCGACGATGGAGCTCCACACCCACTTACCCAATACGTCCCACCCCTCCTCCTGGGCTCGGGAACGTGTTGTGAGGATGCATAGAGCCGCACCATCGCCCACTCCGCTGGCATTTCCGGCCGTAGTTGTCGCCTCACCAAGACTCTCGCCGGGACCCCACTGAGGGAAGACGGGCTTCAGGGCGGAGAGCGACGAAACCGTCACACCAGGTCGGACGGTATCGTCGACGGAAATAACTCTACCGTTTATTTCGATCGGAATGACCTCCGAAGCGAATTTACCGGTTCCGAGGGCCTGGGGGTATCATCGAAGAGGTATGGATGACATCATTCTAGTCAGGGAGCAGCAGAGGGATAGTGGTAACTAGGAAGCCACCTTTTCAGCACGAGAGTGAGAGATGTATGCATAGTGATCTTGTTTCTCTCGCGAAATGTCGTATGTCTGGGCTACCATCTCTGAGGTCCATCCCATCGGCTAGCATCTCCACCGTCAGTGCGCCCGACAGAGTATGCCTGGGGTGCGTGTGGCCCACCTGGATACAATCATGAGATCGAGGATTCTTGTCCACGATCTCTATAATCTCCGGTGTTGGTCGGGGGCTAGAAGTTTATCCATTCAAAAGTTTGATCGTGTTCAAACAATGATATCCTCACTTCATGGACATGCTTTCAACCCCAACAGCGACCCCGACTTCGGCTTCTCCACTTTGAATGGAATGCGCGATATTACGAATGGCCATTAGCCCCGAGGAACATAGCCGGTTGACGGTCGAAATGGGAACATCGTGTGGAATCCCGGCTGCAATCGCTGCAGCACGAGAGATGTAGAGGGGCGATGGAGGGTGGCAAGTTCCTGATGGGGTGGAGTGTTCAAATGTCGAATGTCAGAATAGGACCGATACACGTACCCACGCAAATATCGTCTATCTTTAAAGGGTCCAACCGAATTCTCTCAAGGGTTGCCTGTAACTCAAGTCTAGTCGATGATCCGACAACACAACCAGATCGTCTCACCCTGAACAGAGAGTGGAGGAGTTCGTCGACAGGGACGTCATTGAGTTGGCCCTTCTTCGCCCGACCCATAGCGGTACGCTTAGCGAAGGTTATGACAACATCCTCTGGTCGTTTCTCCAGGATCTCGGACAAACCCTTTGGCGGAGTACGAGCAGCGGTGGCATAACCCACGCCGAATGACGACCGGAACAGTCGAGGGGAAGTGAAACGTTTCAGAGGGCTGGAGAACATGACGGTCTTAGAACAAGAGAAGAGTTGCCTGTAGATTCAGGGCGGTTGTCATTGATGCAGGCGGGGGGTCAGATGATGGCCGTGAACCAAGCGGCCGCGGGAGCAAATAAGTATCGTGAATCCTATGGTAGTCTACCCAGCAAATGTGTGATTATGAATGTATAAGTTTTGTTATGCCTACGGCGAACTCGGCGGTTTCTCCGCACCCGCCCTAACCAGAGACTTCCACCCACGACTCAGAGTTGAGTAACAATTTGGACAGAGATTGTGTGCAAGTTTTGGGGACCCGCATCCCGGGCAATGGACAATGTCTACCGGGTGAGATCAGCGAACCGGGGCGGAAATTTTGACAGAAGACACGCACTACGCTTGTCCTTGAGGCCCTTGTTGGCACTACGCATTGCCTTCCGTGAGTGTGATGTCTTTTTCTTGGGAACAGCAAGCAAGAATGGTGGGAACAACTCGAATAACGAGTCGAGGGGGGATGCAGTCCACCTAAACGATGTCCATGTCGATGCTTGGGGGAAGAAAGACGCGAGATTGGGGAGAGAGGCGCGTGCGGAGAGTGCGATGGTCGTGGCCATGGTGGTGCCGGTCGTGAGCGTGCGAACCGGGGTTCCGATTTCCGTTTAGGCCCGTCTCAACCTCACGCTCCTCCATTTTCTCTAATACTGAGGGTCCCAACGCCAACGTTGCCAACCGACGACGACAATGTTCAGGCTTACACGCCCGCTCTTCCAGGCCGTCAGGTCCTCCACTGGCCTCACTGGCCTCACTGGCCTCGCCATTAACCCCAACCCACTCCCAGAGCTGACCAAAGCATATGAATCGACACTCAACCTTCTTTCTACCATCCCCGAAACCTCTGTTTACCGTCAGGGTGTTGAAGCCTTAACAAGGAACAAGCTGAAAATTGTTCAAGAGGCGAACGGTAACGTCGCAGCTGTGGAGAAGAAGTTGGACGAAGGTCTAATAGAACAGGCGTTGGATGTGGCTAAGGATGAACTAACTCTGGTCTCCAAGATGATTGAGTGGAAGGCGTAAGTCTACTGGTCTACGTCGCCCGCTTCGGACGGTACTGACAGGGTCCTAGTTGGGAGTCATTAGAAGAGAAGCCTGCGCCAGGCCAGTGGGAGTACTTCGGACAGACCGCCTCCGGGACATCGTCGTAGTCCCCTTTGACACGTATCTGTACGTCTTGGTTCTGTCTATCCAATTCCAGGGTGCTAACGTTTCGCTCAGGTTTCTTTCATTTGTATGAATCTGCTTTGATGCCCTCATCCCACCCCTGACCATCCCCGACTGGAACCAAATTCTCTTCTAGTCTACGAAGAGACCTCGTGCTATTGAGTGTTTCCGGGTTTCCGCTGCAAAATCCGTCCTCGAGTCTTATGGAGGATTAGACGCGCGGCATCCTCTATTCATTGGTTGGCTCGTTGTTGGTTTGCCTGTTTTCTAGACTCGTCCCTCCCGCCTATTTTCCCCGGCGGGCCCACAGACGAATGCAACTCCACACTCCCTTACCATTTTCGCAAACCTGACGGACATCAGATCCAGACTCATGAGACAATACGCGTGTGATTTGCAAGCCGGCTCTTTCAGTGTACGTCGGACTTTCTCGCCCGACCGGGTTAGCCAAGCCTCCTCCCACTTCAACTTGTAACCACCATTGCGGCGCCGGGTCTCACCCATTCCAGGCTAAGCCAACAGCGAGGCTAGCGCCGGGCTCCGGATTTCTTCGGGCCCGCTTTCAAGGACCAAACCTGGTGGGGGCGATATTCAGAGCCGCCCTGAGGACCCGTCTGATCATCTGAGCGCCTGCTTCGTATCTTTGAGCTACTTCGCAGAACCATCATCGACATTTGTGTCCATATTCCTCACTTTGTCATCACGCGTAGGGCTGCTTGGAGTTCGCAGGCCCTTGGGGGTAGGCCTCTTGGGTCTAGTGCTACTGGTGGGTCACCACACAGCGCCGGACAGGGAACCAGGGTTCGCGCGAGGCACCCAGCGCTGTCTTTCATAGCAGTTTCGCGGGTTGAGGCTGACTCGAACTCTACAGCGAGATGATGGATATCGATACAAACAGACCGTTATCCTTGATGCGGTGTACATGAGTCGCAGTTTGGGAGTGACGGCGTTCGAACAGGGTACTCAAGTATATTGGCTACCGTGACCTAGAACAGCGAGGGGTTATTACAGCTCACGCTGCAAACTGGACGATCTAAAAGTGTCTA
>Ga0307511_10001225_pt1 | contig 27221 bp, 26 predicted proteins | sample 13_EM_MG_FD_200266 | JGI IMG/M metagenome (GOLD analysis project Ga0307511, IMG submission 200266) | Populus trichocarpa ectomycorrhiza microbial communities from riparian zone in the Pacific Northwest, United States - 13_EM | ecosystem: Host-associated > Plants > Roots > Unclassified | place...
GACATTGTACAACTGCCAAAATCCACTCGTGAGATGTAGCGGGGGTAGTGGGGGGGGTTCTTTTCGTACGGATATGCAGGCTTTATATAGACTCCTGTTTGCTGGCAGTAACTCGAGAAAATTCCATCAGTAAGACTGAATCATGCCTTATCGAGTTTTGGCTTAAGCCAAGCCTGTGAAGCATTGCATCTTATATCCCTGAAAATAGCTTCAAACATAATTATCAGATACTGATGCCAGAAAAACTCCAGAGTAAAGTATGGTTTTATAACCAATCATCCATCCAAGAACGACCCATTGCGCTTTTCCATACATCTCAAGTTTGGTCCTAAAAGCCAGAGCTTCGTTTTCGTCGCCAACTTATAAAGGGTTATAGTATCACTACGGTGCAATGAATACATGGGGGGAGTACTTCGGAAATACGTGGATAGTGCAAGGGGAGGAAGGCATACTATATCCCTGACCATCTGCCGAAAATTACTTACCTATAAGGTGGGTGACACTCTCAATAAAATCTGAGGATCCAAGATACTCACCTCCAGTACTCTCCGCATTGGGGAGTATCAGCACCATGAATTCTAATATCACGACCTCCTAGCACTACACTATGGTAGTTATGCATGGGGCTTGTGGTTTCAAGCGTTTAACGAGGCAGCGGCGATGAAGTGTTACAAAGAGGGTTGAAAATGGGCTAGGTATGGGCGGGAGATAACATATTATGGGGAGAAGAGGGGACCCGGGAGGGGAAATGTGGGTTAGAGTTCAGGGTAACTTTTGGTTGTGGCATAGCCACGGCCATGGAATCGTGTTTTCAGAAAGTATGGGACAGAATAGGATAGATTTAATTGGTATGGACAGTAGAGTATCTATGTGATTGAGATGTTAGCGCTCAAGGTTGTCACAAAGAATGTGTTTTCGTGGTACTCAATACGTTGCGAGTCATAGGCATATGAGGCAAGAGCAACTATGGACTATCTTCACTTCTTTTTGATTTCACCTTCTGTGAGAATAATGTAGCATTATATAGCTCCTAAGACTTAGAGCTCTAAAGTAGAATTGTGATCTTATCTCACGGACAGTCCCTGGATAGATTATACTTCTTAGTATATAATTGTAGTGAGAAAAACCCTAGCGGTGTAATAGTTTGCACATTCAGTAAGGTGTAGTGTATGACGTTAAGACGCAAGGCCTAGGCGTCACGAATTTCCCGGATAAGTAGGGTATATGAGCGTAGTCTTCTAAGTGACGGAATGTTACCTAGGCAAAAGGTTGTCTGTTTACCATCTCGAGCTATGTCAGAAGAAAAAAATAAATCTAACTACGATAGAAATCCCTTTCCCTCCCTCATAATTTCTCTTCCGGCGTTAGAAAGGTTTAGTGGTGCCTTGTGGCCTCACGGGCAACAGTGAAAACCCAGGTCCCCAAATCTGCGTCTTGAGAGCCACAAACATAGTCTCGTAAGAACATAGGTATCAGACTCGAGCCGAGAATCAAATACATCTCTAAGCTAACTAATTATTCGCGGCTGCTAACTTTTCTTAGTGGGTGATGAGATATTCACTGTCAATAACCCACGTGAAGCCTTCATCCGGGAACCTGCAAAAAGCGCTGCCGCGCTGACATTACTTGGCTCGGGCACTTATCTCGCCCAAGCCTTCATCTGCAACGACAGCTTAGTACCCATTAGCTTAGGTATCAAGTCTTGTGTAATGAAATAAAGAGTACCAGTATGGGTATCCGTGGGGATTAGGCACTTTGGGTAAATATCCGCACCCCTCCATGTGTCACCACTAAAACTCTAAGATGGCACGTCCATTACGCAATATAGGGCGATACTGAACTTCCACCCAAGCTTCTCCAGGCAGGAACGATGAAAGCCAAACGCCACTTCTACCGTGGGACTTTCCCAAGATGTCGATGCTAGCATGATAGCTTCATGCGCACTCCCGCATTTGAGGAGAAGGAACCAATAGCTCGAATATAAAGATGGGTACACGAGCAAGGCGCACCTGGTACTGGCTGGTGTACACTGAGGAGTCTCGGCAACAAGCAGTGAGACGTGATAGCTGCTTCCAATGTGGAAAACGAAGGAATTATTGGTGAAACATGAGAGATATGTGCCTTGGGACACTATGACAAGGTCATTGTATTGGTGGGTGGCTGCCGGCGATAAGCTATCCAGCTCCATCTTGCTATATGAACAATTCCATGAAGAGAGACTTTGGAGTAGCTCCGGCAGCAGCAAAGATCATCTACGCCTCGGACCTCACCCTATGTTCTGGATCATGATCGTCCCTCCTCAACGTCATCGAGTGATGCCTGAACTCTGGCGCCTAAATACTGGAAGCCTCAGACATATAGCTGGAGGAGCTAGATGCAAGAGGGGCTCCCTTCCGGAAAGTATCCCTGGACAATGACTCCCTAGGCAATGATTCCCTAGACAATGATTCCCAGATAATGATCCCCAGATGCACTTAGCCTATAAGATCCGACTTTGGCTCGGGCGGGGCGTTCGGGCGAGGGGGGCCAATCCACTGAAATATATCTGTTCTCACGAAGTGGTTTTCATAGTATCTCTTTACTATAATACACAGCTAGATCGACTCTATTGATGATCTGAGCATCAAGATTGCCAGAGCCTTGTTCCTGGTCAGCGGAGCAAAACAATTCTGTAGGTGAACATCAAAACCAACACCATAGCACATCTGGTGCGCCTAGGCGCCGTGTAAATGATGGCTGCTATTCTGGGGTAACAGGAGTTTTATGGCACACATGGAGAAAGACAATATACCATAGGGTGCCTATGGAGTGGCGGATGAAAGAAGCTGTCCTGATCATTCTTGATGAGCATTCAAACATCGGATTTTGCAAATAAAAAAGTAAACATGTACTCACACCGTGCTTGCCATCCACCATAGCCGGTATCCTATGATTCGGCTATGAAACATTCGAATGTTGTTACTCACTGGTTACAACTTCCAAACCTCTTGAAAGTTACCCCACCATTAGAGATTCCAACAAGAGTGAAGTAATTGTGGCACCGAGCACAGGATGAATCAATGAGACAGATCTAATTAATACCACAGCTTCGGTGCGATGTAATATATTGACAAACTGAGGTATGTATGTTATATCTTCTCGAACCACCTGTAGGTTCTAGAACTAGTAGAATCCCAGCGAGTGATGCCCCGTCCGTTAAGGTGGCCAGATTACCATCAAGAACCATGGTTCGTTATCGACCCTTGGGACCAGGGGTCAGTTCCCGATAAAGCCTCCCTAGAGCTAACTACGACCAAATAGAAATCATTCGCAATCTCGAATGACATTTCAGCTGCCCCGCTCAAGGGCCTGGGAGTACTTAAGGTCTTGCATGCGAAGCGCTTATATTTTCGGGAGAATGCCCAAATAAGTACTTAGTATTGTTCTGGGATATTGCGTGGATTAAAGGGGGTTTAGTGTTCTCCATGTATGTAGCTAAATTGCTTGTCCCACCAGTCCATGAGCTTAGTGGCTTCTTCGTCGTGGTCGAGACTAAAGTGAAACTGCTTGTAGATCGATCATACCTTACATCATATAGTCAGTGCGATGAAGATCCATTGATGATCTCCAGAGAAGGCTACAAACGACCTTCCATGGCTGATCGATACCATATTTCTTCCACTGTTGTCTATTCCTACCGACAGAAGGCTCCCGCATATCTTCCTGCAGCCTGAATCCATGAGAAAATATAGGCGCCTGGGAGGTAGAAGGCTCTGCTATGCAAACCGGCCCTGCAGTTGGGTGGGTGTGGAATCCCTCTACCGGTACCGTGACTGAACTTGCATTGGGAAGTGTTGATCGTCTGGCTTTGAGTCCTCTGAGGAAATTCCGGCCGTGTTGATGTATGTTTAGCCGGCATAGGTTTTTAGCGGTTTCACTACGTGGGTCGGGGGAGTGGAAGGGGGCTCATGAGCTTGAGCATGCAATTTTACTCCCTGGAGGACGTAGTGTTGAATAAAGGTAGCTGCAGCCAGTAGGAAAGATTACGAGTGCTCGTGTCCCCTGAACCAGGGTTTTTGATAGCCCCGATCCAGGGTCTCTTCCATTTGACCTTCCAATTCAACGGTGAGGTTCCGGCGCATCCCTGTTCAACGTTATCGTAACACTTTGGTACAGGTGGGCGTGGAGGAAGTTCATCGGAGCCAGCATAGATCACTCGGGGGAATCTCTCAATAACCGGTGGGCGTGCGTGGATAGAATAAACTCCTACAAGCAGTACTCTATATTGGCAATTTACTCTGGTTGCGGATTTGCGGCAGGAAGAAACAATAACCGGCAACTACGCGTAATCCAGGTTCTTCAAGGACATGCTCTCGTATCCCGGGACAGGCATAGCTCTCACAATATAGGATCTTTTCGTCCGGCTCTCGACTTCGCCTGTATAACCTAATTAAGTGCATGAGTAGGCTCAAAGCGAGGCTAAACAGACTCTGGCACTGAAAATCAACTAGGTACCCTATCAGCGTGATTCGATATGCAGGGCATACGTTCCTGGGAAAGGGGGTAGGAGCTTCGCTCACGTGTCCGGGGAGTTCGCGATACGTCAAAGCCTGATTGAGTGTCTCTCGTCAGCTTTTCAGCTTTTCAGCTTTCGGATGAGCAACATGTCAAACTCAGATCAGGTAATACCCATGATCCATTTTATTATGCTGCAGTAATACAGTAATAGGAACCCAAAAAATTGACCCGAAAGGGGACATGTCCAGCCTGAACCCCAACTATTGAAGCCGCCTCAAAGTGTTGTATTATTTGCACCAGCCAACCAGGGCCGCGCAAGTACTTGCTTTTGGCGATCCTAGCTAGTGATATACATATAACTAGGCTCATGCGAACTCGTTGTGGGAATATGCCGACCAACAGCCGTTGGCCGGGAACATCAACCTCCCCGCCACAGAGGGTCTCCATTTTCGTTTTTCCTCCTTCTCGGTTGGTTTCATCAAAATTATCAGATGTCGTCTGGGAAGCATGCGAAGAGAGCTGACACCAATGCATCCTGCACAAGCAGCTCACTTGCATTGCAGGATGCAGCATTACTTCACACCCAGAAGATAAAGGGTTCTTCTTCTAAGCATTAGAATGATGAGTATATGCCGGTTGCATTCACCCCGGCATCTCCTCCGCCACCTACATTTCTTTACCGTGGGGCTGTGGCGTTATGGAGAGGATACATTGCCCGGAAATATTGAGTTCGCTCTCATGGACGTGTTGGTCGTATAGAGTCAGAGTCAGTCCTTTGTGAATGCGTTTCTGTGAGGGATCATGTAACCCCCCGAATTCGTGATCACCGTGAACAACCAACCAATCGCTTCTAGGCCTGGCCCAACGAACTGGCCATCTCATTTGCCTAACCGTAAAGTGGCCGACACAAGACATAAAGTCCGTATCCTGGAATTGTGGAGAACTCGCTTGAGGCAACTTGCAAGGACAGGCCTGCAGCTGCCTTTCCCGCCTTTGGAATCTTCGAACGCCAAACGCTCCATCGCGGTTTAACCATACCTCAAGGGGCTTAAGTTGTGGCTCTTCTGGAGTCCAGAAACTCGCAGTGCTTGGACTGTTTTGTCTGGCGTGGACAAGAATTTGCCCTGAAGTGCTTGCCGTCTCATTAAAGCGAACATTAAGCTTCTTCGCAGGGCAAGAGGAAGAGGTGGGCCAGGGGGCACTTGCCGTTCATATCCCATCCTTCTGCGAGAACCCCCCGCGGCTGCAGGTCCACCCCAGGTCGACAAACAATTGCCTCTTCTCTCTTAAAACCCAACGAGCCCCGGCAGCTACATTTGATAAAGTTTGCTGGCCTCTGTCCCATCTCTGCAGTCGTCCGCTTCTCCATCGGAGCACTTTTCGTTAGGAGCTTGCAGTTGTGCGCATCGCTCACTCGTTTAATTACCGTCGTGTGTGGGCGCTGAGAAGAGAGAAGGTCATCATTCTCTATTTGAAGCAACCGCCGGAGAGTACAATTTAATATACCTCAAGGCTTGATCTTGAACAACGTTTTGGAACAAGCTCGCAAGAATTGGAAGTACTCGGAACAGCGCACACCAGATTTTGAGCTCCACCGAGTCTAGAAGGATTTCAACTAACGGAAGAACTGATTTACGGGAGGGAGCAAGAGCAAAAGAAAGATCGATCTTCGGCCATACGAGAGGATTGCTACACCATGAACCGGGAATCGAGGCCACATGTTCTGGACCTAGGCTCCACTCGGTACATTCGGAGCCGCAGCTCCACAAGCTCCTTCGACTACAGCCAGAGCACCAGTGGATCCACATATTCTGTAGGTATACTCAGTTCCCTGCTGGAGGTATCCCCGGATCCAGCATTTATAGCCCCAGCAGCGGCAACTCAGATTGTCACAAACAATCATGGTGGTTTTTTCGATAATGAGACTGTTGTCAGTGCCGGTACACCCACAATCCCCGTGACTGGACCCGCTCTACGCCTTCTTAATCAATTCCTTGACTATCTGTTATATTCATTTCTGGCAACTGCAAAGTCAACATCACTTCCCGTCCTCAGAGCAGCGGTTACAGCAGTCTTGAATAAAAGGTTAGCAAGAGATGCAATACTAGGAGCCGACGAGGAATTGCAGTCATATCTCGGTGGAACTGAAGAGGACGAGGCTGACGGGAATGGGCAAGGTGAAAGCGAGTCTGGCGATTGGGACCTCGAACGGGCCTGGAGAAGGACACGGGTGAGATGCATGGTATACTCCTCGTTGGGGGATTTAGAGGAGGACGATGAGGCAATATACGCTCCAGGTGTCCATTTGGAAGGTGTGGTTGGCAGCCAACTGTACAATCGGAATAGCGGCGTCCATGGCGTTATATCACCTGCTGTAGCAATATGGCTCACTGCAATTCTGGAATTCGTTGGAGAACAAACTCTACTTATTGCCGGGAATGCAACCATCGCTCGGTACTCTGCATTACGTGCTGCAGCGAGCTCGGTCGAAGAAAAATCCGGGAGACCACCGGTCCCGGAGCGCCCTATGGTAGAGGAACTGGATACAGAGAAAGTGGCTCTTAACCCTTCGTTTGGGCGAATCTGGAGACAATGGCGAAAAAATTTACGAGGGACTGGTTTATCCACATCTCTTTCATCTTCTGACAATATGAGCCGTCATTGCTCTAGCCGCCCAAGCACCTCAAGAAGTTTAAGTGGAATTGAGTGGACAGATGCCGCGGGGGCGACAACCCTCCCTTTGCCAATGCCAGCCTACCCGGAGCAATCAAGAGCTAGCCCTGGCTTGGATGGTGATGCCACTTCCTCGCTGGAGAAGAGTCTACCGGATCTCATGGAGGATAAACTGGGTGAAGGGAAGATGGAGGAAGATATGGACACAAAGAATCCACTGACTCCATTATGGGAAACTGAGTCTAACTTGGATGAGCCCGCGGGATCAGAGGTCACAGAATTTGAGGATGGCAGCACTGACATCGAATCATGGGTATGTATAAATTACCTTCCACTCGTGCATTTAGTCCTCAGACCGCGCTCTAAAACGATGGGATTCGTTTAGCTGACCGAAATTTTAGCTTGAAAAATATGACGACGGTCGTAGGCCTCGTAGCATGATATTGTTCCCTTGGACAGTATCACAATTCGACTTGCCTGTAGACCCAATGCTCATCCAAAGGCCTCGCTCACTGCCACCACTCGACACACCCATTGAAATCGTTGAAACTGCTGAACCGATCGTACGTGAACACGTTCTTGTGGACAGTAGTACTGATTTATCGCTGGATGTTCATCGGCCGGAAGATGCCCGATCCAAGATAGATAAACTCATGGATAGAATCAACATGATCACATTGGAACAAGCAGAATTACAGAAGCAATTAGCTGCTGAGGAGGATTTCCGCTCTCAAGTTCCTGGACCACCAGAAACCACTATTACCGGAGCTTTGGAGCGTGGCCTTACGATAAATACCTCCATTGTGGACGAAACAGACTTTGAAAGCGACGCACCAGCAGAGATCGAGGAGGTGGTCCGCTTTGCACGAGCTTCAAACTACGTGAAAGCGGTATCTCCAAAAGAGATTCAGTGCATTACACTTACCCCAAGCGCGGGGCGCTCCAAGAGGAGAGTAAAGGGAAAAACAAGCAAGAACAGCCTTGCGGAACCCAGCGGAACTGGCGGTGATAGGACCTTAGGTGGGCCACTTACCCCAGTTTCTGAGATCCAAAAACCAAATGAGGAGCCTCCAATCTCTGATTTTCGAGAGGCCATCGACACTGCAATGGGGTCATCTGACGATGAAACCTTGCCCACCCCTGTGGCCAAATCGAAAATCCTTAAACAAATCACACCTGACGGACCCTCTTCTGCTCCTTCATCGCCTCGATCTCCATCATCGCACTATAAGAATCCGTCGTCTAGTAGTTCAACAAGACCGGATTGTATTGAGGGTCGAAAAAATTCCTGCTCATCATCCATTCAGAATGCTCCGAGTACTCCATCAACGCTTTCGGATAGGGTGCGCGTGCGGACATCTTCGGGGGGAGCTGATGATTTACGTCCATCATCCAGCATGAGCAGGATTGTACCACGTCCCATTCACACTTCCGGCTCCATGGCCTCGCAGAATTCTCATGGGCTCAAGTCCTTCATGACTTGGCCCGGCGATAGTGGTAAACGATCTGATGTAGATGATGCTAGTAGTTTGAGGAGCGAGCGGCTGTTACATCGGAGTAAGACAAGGGATGAGAAGGAAAGAAGCTTTGAAGAACTCATTCAAAGTGGTGGCACTATCGTATGCACACTCACACCAGACGAGATCAGGGGCATTGAGGTATGTATCTAGCCTCTAATCAATAGAGAATAAGCTAACTGTAGTCAAGTTGCCGGAACCATCCCCTTCTTATAAAGCCGGAGACCTGGAGTATGCTCACGGCGGGGGGACTCCTCGACCCGCATCTAAAGCCAAATCCGTGGCTGCGAAAGTACCTGCTAGTCTTGCAAGAGATGCCCGGGTGGAAGATGTAACAGCTTCAAGGGACCTTGCGTTATTCTTACGCAGTACTGGGCCCCCAGAAGGCACAGTCGGTTCCCCTAGGGCAACAACATCGTATTCAACGATGAGCAATCCTTCGAAGGCGTCGAAGATAGTAGGGTCTGGGTCTTCTACAAAATCCACACCGAGTGCTGGTATCCAGCCTGCCTCTCCTACTCCTACAGTGCCTTCTGTTATGACCTTGCAAAGAATAGATACTCGACCATCTACGATACAGCCAAGCAACAAGAAACGTTTTGTCGCTCGAGAAGCTAGTGGGTCTACTGGGGATAGCACTTCCGCTCTCGCTGACTTCTTCCGAAATACTCTTCCGCCAATTGAAGGAGAGGACGTTGTGCAGCATCGGATATCTCGCAGTGTTGCACCATTCAGGACAACCATGGACTCCGCACAGTTTGACATGGCGGGTGGAGCCACACAGAAGCCGATACGTGAGTCGACCACGGAGCCTGGCTCAACAGCCACTGATTCATATCAGTCATCCACGACTTCCTCGACAGGCCTTCTGAACAGCGCTGTGAGGAAAAATGAAGAACTTATGGCTGCAAAACTGTACACCCCGAAGCGAACTCCCATGCACGATGGACCGATTCGCACGCAGAGACGTGTGAAGGATCCATATGCCATAGATGACGATGACTTTGATATGGAGGATGGCATGGACCTTGTCATCCCTGTACCTTCAAAGCCCGCAAGGCAAGAAGAGTCTCTCGCAGACTTCCTCCGCAACGTCACCCCGCCACCATCAAACTATCCTAAATTTGAAGGAGTCAACACAAACAAGAAAGTCCCAAAGAAGAGCTCGGCGGTAAACCTCATGACCCGACTTAGTCGAGGCCCGAGCCGCAAGAACTCCATCTCAGCAGTATTCTTCGAGAAGCCACAGACCAATAGGCCTTTACAACCGATTCACCGATCGGACACATTCGACGGTAGTAGGTCTTCCACTGAAACTCCAACACAACCAACTCGAAAAGGAATTGGGGCAAAGCCAATGCTTCACACCGCAGAAATTTTTAGCAGGCCGATGGATCTCAATTCAGTACATAGCTCAGTTGGTGTGATTGGGACTAGTCAGCGGCCACAAAAGTCTCGGCCAAAACCAGTAGGAGAGGCAAGGGGTGCCAGAGTCACACAGTCAAGCAGGATGGATGAACTGGCTGCATTCTTGAGGGACTCTGCACCACCGAGTATGGGCCCCGCTCCAGAAAGGAGGGCAGAATCCAGAGAAAAAGCCAAAGAGAGTAGTGGCATGAACAAGTTCAGGAGTATGACGTTTCGATCGAAGGGGAAGAGGCAGGAGGTTGCTGGGGTGTCTAAATAGATGGTTGTATGGCGCTATACAAATATGGGGAAAATAATACAGGATATACTGGGTTCTCGTTTTTCTTTGGTTGGGTGGAATATTTTCTTGTTCGTGTTGTACTTGACTCTATTATGTTACTGGGTTTTCCTTTTTTGATTTTGTGGGTTTTTTTCCCCATCTTCACGACTTTATAAATTTTGTAGTAAAAACATGTATACCTCCAAGTACCAAACAGTCTGTATGGTTGTTTCTATGTCAAAAACTATCCTGACTATTCTTTGTACATTTTTATTTCCCTAGCTTTCTTTCTTCATCTCATACATTTGTGAGAGTTGTACTCTCTCAGTTGGTTCGTGAAGTTGTTGGCATAACTTCAAAATACTATCTGGCGCATTGTTTATTACCTTTCTCATTGGTTCTACATTCCATTTCATGATAATTGGTTCGATCGCGAATCAGGACATAAGAATATTCCCCTACATTGCCCGTTTTACCTCGGAGAATATATTTATCCTAAAGTTCATACCTTGCATATACACCGACATTTTTTGTCCCCTTCTGGTTCTCAAACCTTTTTTCCGGGTCCTGGTACGGGACAAGACCTTCCATACTTCTTGAGGCATTGTAATCACTATTCACTTTTTAGTTGGAAATGTAATAAACCCATAATTTCTGCCATTTTGCACGTTCAAACTGTGAGGTGTTAACTTGACAAACATGCGGGGGTTTTTAAAGTTCATCATATCACGTGCATTAGTGCGAGCCTGCAGCGGGAACACCAAGGAATGGTAGGTCAAAATGTCAGCACTTCTTTTTAATTTCTAGATAGTTGCTTCCTATTGCAATGATAGATTTCCTTGCATGATAATTCCAGGGCCCCCCCTCCGCCTGGTCCATCCCGGAGGGCACACGGGCGTGGCGTCCGGGCGGTTCGCGAAAAGCCTAGATCCCGGATTCTCCTAGAACATGCATACTTTGTAACAACGACTCTTGGGGGTCCAAATAACTAGGACAACGCAACGGGCTTTCAAAGCTGGTTGTTATATAATTGATTATGTTGCTTGAGCAATGGTATTTTGGCGTGCACAATGGTAGTGATATAGCTCAAGAAGTTGTAAAGTTTCGATCCCACTGAACATCCAAACGCCCCATATTTGTCCCCTCAGGACAACTCCATGGTACAACCATTCCGGCCAACTAGGGGGGACATTACCCTCTGAATGCCCTCTATCTACACCACCTTGCCCTTGCATGTAATCCCTCAACACATTACGCTTATGCAATAAGGTGACACAAGGCTAGAGGCATGCATTTAATTTAACGAGATTGGGGAGGGACTGAATCTCAGGTTCGTTCGTAATGATCAAGCAAGGAGTGAGAACTATATTGCAATTATCGAAGATAAAAATAATATTGTGGATTCGCTCCGGCTTGCATAGCCGTATACATAGCCCATGATTCGAGGATAACAGGTCCGGGGGGGGGGGGGCTCATGCAGTGTCATGGTTACCTCGGATAGTTCCCTGCTGTGGCGAAGAGATTGGATGGGGTCATATTCTAGATTTCCTTAAATTGCAAATACCGAGGCTTATATTATTTATTATAAATATTTGCAAGGGTAAGCGACAACCCTTACACAGAGAGGAAATCATCTAGCTTACTATACGCATGCAAATATATGCAATGTCAGCCATGTAGGTAAGGTCACCGGTAAGATTATCTCAGCATGCCATGCGGCAATGTATAATGTAAAAAGGTCAAATTGGGAAGGCAAAGGCAAATGGAATTGGAGCTGATCATCGAATGGCGTAACCAGACTAGAATGGCATCGGTGATTAAAAGTAAGTAGGTACTGGTACATGTTTGCTGTTGTGCACTGTAACGCTGGTTCGTTGCTGCCGGAGCCGGAATGAATATGCACACACCCACGTGACCTGTAATATAACATACTACGGGAATTAGAACTGAGTAGAGCTCTAGGCCACTAGTCTACGAAATAGATAGAGCAATGGAAGTCTAAGAATTGCTACACCTTGATATTCAGAGGTAAAACAGATGGAGCCAGATTTGCAGCTGTGTAAATAGTTTAGAATTTGGTGTTGAGTTACCTTCTCATATGGATTTGTATAGCCCTGGCTTATACTTGGGGCAACTTCTAGTGGTGCGGTATATTTGTTGACGGATGAGGCAGCTTGAATTTTTAGCAAGGTAAATAGTGCCGTTTCTATGATTCCAAAGGCGCATGAGATTGTCAAACTTCAGTGGATATTGCAGGCGTGGGGGGTTTTGGTATAAAATTGACGACAGACGTATACGTAGACTAATGGTACGGAACTATGAATATAAACAAATACCAGTCTCCACACAGAAGGGTATAGAAATTGACGTTGACGCAAGCGTATATTTACAGTTCTCATAGGGGCACATGATATTCCTAACCCCAAATAGCAACACCATTAATAAATAACAAGATAACTCCTATGTACTATAGTGACGATATAGGTAAAAGAAGAGAAACCCAACTAAACAGAAAAATAGTAAAAAACAAAGAAATGATAAGTAATTATACAGGTGAAGCAGTAGCTCACTCTCCAAGCTGTCCTTGGAAACGACAGTCATGCAAGTGCAAATATCCCACCAATCTCATGGGACAATGGGACTTTTTGTAACTAGATAAAGGCCAAAATGAACAAACGACTCATGCCCTCAACCCGAGGTCCCCTGACACTCACGTCATCAATTTCCCTCTCCCTCATAATGCTGTTCCTTCTGGCCTAGTGCAGTACATCGGTAGACGTGGTACACATGGAACACTCCGCTCTACCGCAGGAACATCCACGTCTGTTGTACTTATAACACTCTCAGTTCTGACTAGGTCTTGGTCCCTTCGAAGGGGTCTCCTGGAGCTTGGTCCATGCAAGCCACCCAAGTGATCATCATCTTCGAAGTGGTACTGCATCGTCGGTGGTAGAGGCGTTGGGCCAGCCATGTTCATTTCTTCTCGGAATATAGATCCCCGGGAGCTTGGTGGATGCTGCTGTTGCATAGAGTACCCTTCCATAAGATGTGTATCCTCCTGGTTGAAGCTAGGAGGTGAAATCGACCTATGGACTGCTGCGGGTGGCACTTCAGGGTTAGACCCTTCCGACAAGCGTTTTCCTGATCCCATATAACCCTTGATTTCATTGATTTGGCGTTGTGAGCGGCGATGACGATACAGTATCACCCCAAAAATAAGAGCCAGCATGACCAGTCCAGCAACAACACCACCAATTATGATGCCCGTGTTGTTCCGCTTCCCTGATGCACTATCATTGGACTCACTGGAACTGGAACTCTTATCACCATTGGTATTGGGATCAGAAACAACTTCGTTATTGTTAGGAGGAAGTGCTTCCCCTTGTTCATTTAGGGCGGTAATTGCCACAGGGTTGTTGATATCTGTTTTCCCAACATTTGCTTGGGCTAGATGGTAAGTTCTATGGGTGTTGTCCATCACGAGGTAGGCAGAGCGCAGGAATGAACGGCCCAGGATAATTTGGTCGTCAGCACCTACGCGAAATGCAGGTTTTTGGTCCAATGTGTAAGACTCTTCGCTCATTTCCACTTGGACACCATCACCCAAGTCAAATACAAAAGATGGCCTACTCCCCTCCTTAGGTCCATCAGAACCAAATTGAAAATTATCACCGGTTGTTTCCCATCTCGTGTTTTCATTCGTAGTGAGGGATTCCTGCACCGAGTTTGGAATAATTATATCAGGCAAACCTGGATCAATTGTAGCCCTGACATCTTTAAGAAGGTTTGCTGAGTCGCCTTTAATGGTTAAACTTTGTAGGTTGAATTGGACCACGCCATCCCCCTCCGTGGAAATATTTGTAAAATTCCCACTGGCCTGTGTTGGCAGATACCCTCCAATGACCAAAGTCCCGTTATCTTTGCCTATAAATATCGATAGGGCTTGCTGGCTGGACTGCGTAAGTTTCTCGAGAAATGTTGATCCTGGCCCTAAACCAAGTACGCCATCCGCCTCCCCTAAACCCTCTACTCCATCCTCCATCCATGCTACTCCGACAGTAAAGTTTTCGAGCTTCCATGATACTACAGTCTCGGACAAAGGTTCAAACGAGCTGAGGTTATACTGGTTTCCAGAGACCATTAAACCGTTTTGACCGGTGTAATTCCACGGCTTGACTGCCCCGTTTTCTTTCACCAATCTGCCCGGCTCCAGTACAGGACACTGTCCCTGGGAACACACGCCTGTTGATAAATGGCGGAGCCACGTCTCGTTGGAATGAATTGAAACCGCCAACTTGATGGGGATCTTTGCCACACCAATCGCCACTTGAACGACAGGGTAGCTCCACTCATCGTTGTTGTCTATCAATGGTATGGGATACACGCCATCTTTTGGGGGTTCTGGAACAGGTAGGCGAACTTCTGGAGAGCTCTGGCCTGGGGGGGGGACCGGGTTGCCTCCCGGCGTTGATGTAGGAGAGACTGGTTTGTCACTCCGGGTTTCTGTGAGGGCCGATGGTGTTGCTGTGATCATTGGGTCTGCCTGGCGCTCTACCAGTGACGCAGCCAGGGAGGCATATAATATAGTTGGGAGGATGCCAAACGAGGCAATGGCTTGTAACCGCATACTTTCTCCAAAAACTCTTTAGCCGTCTAGCCTGTCTCTGGGGGATCGGGGGATCGTCAAACTTAGGTTTCAAAGAAGAGACGACTGTATTTCTGAAGCAATTGAAGTTAGTATACCGGTACTAAATTCTGAGCAGCACCAAATTCGGGAATGAAGTCACCACACTACCTGCAAATCACAATATCCAGTGAAAGAAATCAAAGATCAAAAATGGGATTAAGGATGGAGAGTCTACTCCGTCACGATACAGAAGGGCTAATAAGGCATAAAAGTAAAAATAAGCGGGTATCCGGCCAGCGTCTTTTAATATAGAGAGGTACTAGTTATTGGGGCCCAGCCGGTGTTTATCGGAAATATTCATGACAATGGGTCGAGGGATCAAGGGCCTTTGGTATGGTAAGGACCCTCCATACATCTCCAGGTTACTAGATAGCGCCAGACAGGTTACTTACATTAATATTGATAGCAACCCCCCAACACTATTCAAGTGGTCTTGGAGATATATTGGAGTTAACTGGAAGCTCTGAATTGAAGCCTACCAGCCCTTTTTAGTAAGGAGAGAGGGAGAGCCTTTGAGCTGGGGATGGCGATGGCGATAGACAGCGGCAATAGGGTGTTAAGCAGACTGGTGGGGCAGCACAAGGAGCCCCATGACGCTCAATGATCGTGTGTGTGCGATTCGCTTCCAAGGTTTTGTTCATGTAAGGCAGGTATAACTTCGGCAAATATTTTGAAAGGGGGGGGTGAGCAGCGTCGCACCACATCAAGGTCGAACATAATAGGATAGTTGCGCCGTAGGGTTTCCTAGAAAGTGGCAGTCGTCAGCACCGAGTCAACAGAGGTTCAGATGTACATACATCCTACCTAGTAGGATCCAGTGAGTCCCCATGTGCCTGTTGAAACTCTTGCCGCTATCCTCATCTTGCGCATTGTATTATCCTACGCCCCCGGTCGATATTGTATAAAAATATGTGATTATTAGTGTGAGTGAGATGTTCCCCCCCAAAGCGTTGGTTTAACCCTAGGCTTGTGCCCGGTGAGAGTAGCTACCTAGGCCTAGATACCTGCTACCTAGTATCTACCAACCAGACAAACAGGTGTCTGAAAGACATTGAGACAAAGAAGGCGGGTGTTATTTTAACAAGGTTTTGCATACTGAGTATGAAGCGGCATAAGACTATATGTTTGTAGTCTAGTTATATATTTGGTCCACAAAGAAAACCTCGTCGGTGGCAGGTACTGATTCAATAACCTGCTAGTTGAGGCTTAAAGTAAACTGTGTACAAAGCTGGAATTGAGGCCTTTTTGTATAGAAGTTATTACGGTACTGTACCTATGTACTGTACATACTGTAAGTATTTTCGAACATAAAAATCTAAGTAAAGCACATGTAATAGGCTTCCGTGCATAACCAGCCGAACGTTTTATTCTGTGTGGTTGAGCCGTATGCACTAGTAGCACTGCCACAATTTGGTACTCATCTTTTGACAAACCAGACTCGTTGTGACATTCTGCTCGCGAATATGTGTATTAACACAAAACGTCACGGTTCCAGTCGCAGGGATTCGCCTATGGTTTCGAAAATAGAATCTGTTTCACAGCCCCACTAACGTAGACGTGCATGATGCACAGTCAAAGGGCACTTCCCTGTAATGCTTACAATCCCAATTCTCGAGGAGAAGAGATGCTCCTTGAGTAGCTACCAAAATCAGTGCTTAACTACTGCTATGGATTTTGGATATCGCCCGTGTCTCCATTCATGATGCTGTACTTACCTAGTCCATGCGGGTTCGAGTTCTACAAGATATTGCACTCGGGCTGAGGCAAGCAGTATCGTGATTTCTAATAGAACTGTTTCACTCTAGTGTTGAAGATAGTTTGACTGCCTGAGATTACTGGAATGCTCCATGGCCAGAGCACCACCAAAAGTCGCGTGTAGGGCCGACCTATATATTGGCTTAAGGTTCGTGCAAGAGCCTCTGACCCACGCACCAGTGTTCAGGTAACACTCTTCCAGGTATGACCCCGCATTTTGCGGCTGCCCTTTCAGCTCCCACCCTTTGCAAACATATGTGGCATACCTGCTAGTAATTATATGTTACACTGATGCGGGGAAGTGACCCGAGCTTTGGGGGAGGCTAGGAATTTAGTAGGTATTCGATAGCGTGTTCGATAATCCATATCTGCTCAGCTTCTAGGCGTAACCAGACTACCGGTCCATATTGCGGATATGGTTGCTATGCATATCGCAGATGGCAAAGTCTGCTGCTGGACCAAATGCAAGTTCATGCCAGGGTCAAAGCATGGACGCAAGGTAACCCCAGTCGGGGCAAACGTGAGGGAGATCCTCTACAGCCAAGACCGTAAACCCATTCAGCACCAGACCATGATCAGGCTCTGGGTTTTGATAATCCGAGGGGACCATCGCCCCTGAATTAGAGAACTCGGTGGGGGCCTAGTGGGAGTTGGCGTTGTCGATATTTTGTCAGGGCTTATATAGGCCTTTCAGCACAGCATAGTAATTGACACCAAATTGGACCTGAGAGTAGTTGAATCTTCGGTGGGAGGCTGTGAATTGCGGTTGTCTAATTTCACTAGATTTGGTGGGAAGTCGTTGCTCGAGCCTGGCCGAACTCTACTTCTAACAAGTCGGTATTACCCTGAAGTGCTTCTACCCTCCATACCGCTAATCTAGCAGGAAGATCTAACATTTGACGACACAACTCAGGCATGTAAGCTTTTGACAAAGCTCAACCGACCTGCCAGCTTATTCATGCCAAAGGGCATGGTATTAGCACGCAAGCAAGGCTAGCTGACAGCACAAGGGAAGTATTCACAAGTATTATTTCTCTGGTAGTTCGGAAAGTCTTTGAGATTCAGCCGCGCAGGGATCAGCGCACGTGCAGGCCCCGGCCATTCTAATAAATGCCCTGTAGGAATCTGCCAAAGTGTTATTAAAAGGTAGCATTATGTTGGATGAGATCAATGAATACACCCAGAGGGCTGGAATATCGTCTAAATAGCCAGATATGTAGCCGCGGCCTGTGATCCCTGTACGGCTGAATCTCGAAGACTGTCTGCATGGCGCTATGTTTTCTTGATAGGACTATGCAAAAAGTCAGAGCACGGATATGAAAGTTGGAAGAAATGGTGGCAAGTAAAGTGCATAGTATCTACATAACCCGTCACCAGATACTAAATAGATAAGGTGCACAGTACTTAGTAAATGCTGTACTTCATTCCGCACATAGCTAATTGTAACTACAAGTTGTGAACAGGAGCAAACTACCTAGACAGGAATGGCGCGGGCCCGATTCGGTATTGGGCTCTTGACAACGATTACATAAGGGATTAGTCAGGCCACACACAAACTGGACCTGTGGGACTAGCGCTTGTGACTGGCTCCTGGCGAATGTTCAGTTGTCTTGGCCAGGCGAGGGCTTAACCCGCCTCACCACTGGTCACCAAAGATATTCTCAACACCAAAAAATCGAATTTCGCTACAACGACCCCCCGCATATCCCTCGCACGTACACCCGTATTACCCTTCACAGCTCACCCAGTCAAACACCACAATCAGCAATCATGGGGGAACATATGGTACGAAATTTCCGCACTCTTGCTGCTGTCTTCGACGAATTGAAGGACCCCAGCTGTCCCATTGCTCTCGGGAGTTGCGTCATAATGCTGAGTTTGGGAAAAGCTGGGGGCTATAGGAGTTATTGGCTGAAATGGGATATGGAATCGGAGGCTGATGGAGTTCGGAATGATAGGTCTTACGCGGAACTTTGGAGGGTCACAGCGGATGGGTCACCGTATGTTCACCTGAGATTCGATTTTCAGCAAGGGTTATAGGGAGCATAGGGCTGACTAGGAGGGGTGTGTACAGTGTCTTGCTACCTCCCTTGAGAACCCCAACATGCTCTTGTCTGGTTCTCGTGACCAGTCTCTGATCATCTGGGACCTGTATGATCCCCTTCGACCTGGTATCTGGTAGCATGGTTAGTTTTTGATATTGACCAAGGTTTCCTTTTTCACAGCACCCGCGATGAGCAGAACTATGGTGTCCCAAAGAGGTCACTGCACGGCCACGCTCACATTGTCTCCGACTGTGTGATCTCCTCTGACGGTGCCTACGCTCTCTCTGCCTCATGGGACAAGACCCTCCGGTTGTGGGAGCTCTCCACTGGTGTCACCACCCGAAGATTTGTTGGACACACTGGCGACGTCCTCTCTGTCTCCTTCTCCGCCGATAACAGGCAAATTGTCTCTGGTTCCCGTGACAAGACTATCAGACTCTGGAACACGCTTGGTGACTGCAAGTTCACCATCATTGACAAGGGGCACACCGAGTGGGTCTCTTGCGTGAGGTTCTCCCCCAACCCACAGAACCCAGTCATTGTTTCCGCTGGTTGGGACAAGTTGGTCAAGGTAAGGAATTGTCCCTCGATCCCTGTTAAAACTGATCACCGAGCGGAAAGACGTTATATGATGCTTTGTTTTCTATGTATTTGCTACTTCAGAGGGACCATCTATCCCTATGAGACAATTTTTCACCAAAACTTCTGATTATCACTCTTTACGCTCGTTCTTGCGATATTCAGAAATTACATCTTGGCAGTAGTTCTGGAAACTAACTTGAGCGAAAAATCAGGTGTGGGAGCTCGTTTCCTGCCGAATCCAAACTGACCACATCGGACACACTGGATATATCAACACTGTCACCATCTCCCCCGACGGATCCCTTTGTGCCTCTGGTGGCAAGGACGGTACTACCATGCTTTGGGATCTCAACGAGTCAAAGCACCTTTACTCCCTCAACGCCGGCGACGAGATCTACGCCCTCGTCTTCTCCCCCAACAGGTACTGGCTCTGCGCCGCCACCGCCTCCAAGATCATCATCTTCGACCTTGAGAAGAAGGGCAAGATCGATGAACTCAAGCCCGAGTTCCCAGCTGTCGGCAAGAAGAGCAGGGAGCCAGAGTGTATCTCTTTGGCCTGGTCTGCCGATGGCTCTACTCTGTTTGCTGGTTACACCGATAATATTATCAGGGCATGGGGTGTCGTAATGTCAAGCCTTTAAATGCAACAAAAAGTATTTTCTACACAAGTCTGAACATCACCTCAATTACCTGGGCAAAATGGAAGTGGGAATTTCTTGTTTGGGGGCAACGCTATAGTCATTGGGATAGGGTGTGTTAGGTGTAGTGATGGCGTAGAGAAAAATTCGATTAAGATAGTTTTTCTCTTATCGGCATTCTAGGGTTTCTTTTTATTTGTGTCCATTCTCTTCTTTCTTGTTTATTCTCTTCCTTTTCATGTGTCTAGCTGGCTTTCTCTGTTATTGTTTGGGTATCGGGGTGATTGATGGTCTATGGGGTCCGAATGAAAATAAAAAAATATGAAAGGAACGAAGCGCTCGTCCATTTTTGAAGTTACCCTGTACTGTAGTTACCCACTTTGCATTTGTAGGTGTGTATTACTCAGCTGGGGAACTCTGGAAGATTAGATCGATTAGATAAGACACAGAGCCGCAAGCCCAAATTCTAAACTTCACGTCTTTTGTTGCCAGCTGGAACCGACCAGAAAAGCTTCCAGCTCAAGCAAGTCGCCGCGTCCAATCCTATCCACGCAATGCCAAAATATAAGTCCCCTCTATCCCACCTCATGCGATCGCTCAGCTAACTCCGTATCTACTCTTCTGTAGGTTTTTTTCCCCAGTCTAGTACGCGACCAATCTAGAGGACTCGATGGACTGATTTGCGACTAGGTGATTACTGCGATGTATACCTCACTCACGACTCCATAAGTGTGCGACGGGCGCACAATAGTGGCAGGAATCATTTGAGGAATGTTGTTGAATATTACCAGCGTATGTTCCTGAAGGATGGCCCCTAAAGTCAACTTTCAAGGTCCTGGGGGGGGTGGAACGACCTGAACTGACAACGGGGGAAATGTAGAAATCGGTCATGAGAAAGCACAATCGGTAATCGACTCTATCACCAATGCATACGGCGCGGAAGGGCAAACTCCAGGCATGTCTATGGGGTTCCCTGGTGCTGGAGTTCCACCGCCTGGAGGCCCGATGGGAATGCCACCTATGCCAGGAATGCCGATGCCGGGGATGCCCGGGATGCCTCCTATTCCACCTCCAGGGATGCCAATCCCAGGGTTGCCCGGGATGCCTGGGATGCCACCGCCGATGCCTGGGATGATTCCACCACCAGGAGGAGCTGGAGGGTTCCCACCACCGCCATTTGGCTTTCCACGTACGTACACACACACATAATGAGTTTGAGAATAGACTGCTGCTAACACTGGGGATTGGATTGGTATAGCACGGGCAGGCATGCCGTTCCCTCCACCAATCCCTCCACCAAACTTCGCTGCCGGAGGAGCCCCAGGAGGGCCTGGTGGCCCACCACGGCCTGGTGCGTTCCCTCCACCAATGCCGGGTATGCCAGGGTTCCCAATTCCTCCACCAGGGTTTGTTCCTCCGCCGGGAGGACTAGGCAGCCCCCCACCACCGGGACAATTCAGTGCCGTCCCACCACCAGGAATGCCTGGGATGCCACCGCCTCCAGGACAGTTTGGGGGGTTCCCGCCTGGACAGGGCCCACAGGGGGGTAATGGAGGGCCGGGTGAGGGGGAGAATCGCTGATAGATCTCGAGAAGAGTGTGTGGTGTGCTGTTGTAATGGCGTTTCGTGAAGGTTCTGGAAGTGCGGATATCAGGGTAATGGTTGATCTACATGGGCTCAGGGGGGATTAACTAACAACGTCTTCTCTATTATACTCCATTTATGATATGGTTGGGGTAAAAGGTTTACAATGTTCCTCTGTTGTCCATTACGTCAATTATCCCCCCATAGTTAACTTCTCATGCATATTTGCTTGTCTATCTGAAATTCTGTAATTTTAGCTACATCTGGGAATTAAATGGAAAATTGTACTTGTCAGATGTGTTGTAGCATTGACCTGGTCTAGTTATACTTATGCAACTGGTTTTATATTACAAATATTGCCTGTCAAAACCTATAACAAATTTTCGAGGCCAGTGCAGGTCTTCAGGTAGAGGGTGTCAAATTAGCAAAGGGGTAGGCTCAACGTGAACCTTGATGAGATAAGAGTACATAGGTAGGCAAAATATGTGAAACTGAGCCAAAGGTAGAATAAAGACGCATGTGTAAATATACAAAGCTACTCTCATTTCAGATATACCTCTGTACAAATCAAGCCCCTATACAACGGAATGTAACTAATCAAACGTAACTTTCTTCCCCGTGGCCTGCACCGCCGCCCCCGTCATTCTTTCCACCATTGCCTTATCCTTTCCTTTCCCATACACCTCCTCCTTCTTCTTCCTCGGTGCCTTCTCTTCCCCTCCTCTCCTCGACCTCCTCTCCCCACCATCTTCCCCATCCACCCTCCTTCTCTTCCTCTCTCCATCTTCCTCCTCCCCATCTCTTTCACCACCCTTCTTCCCCTTCCCACCCCATCGTTTCTTATACCTCACCTCGGCATCCTCACCAAACTCCATTCTGACTAGACGACCCCTAAAATACCTTCTATCCCCCCTCAACTTCTTCCGTTCCCTTTCCAGCCTAACTTCCTCCTTCCCTTCAACTGGTACTCCGTCTTCCCCTGGCATGGGTGGGTCGTCAAGACTAACTCCCTTCATTGCACGCTCAACTTCTTCGATAGAAGTGAAATCGAGGAATCCAAATCCCTTGCATTTACCCGAGTCCTCGAAGCGCGCAAGACGGACTTTTTGAATGCTTCCCGCAAAGGAGAAATGCTTGCTAATCTCTTCATCTGTAGTTTCAAACGGGAGGTTTCCAACGAATAGAATTTTACTCGGCGGGTTCCTTGATGCCACTGCTGCCCCTCCACCTCCTCCTCCACCCACCGCTCTACCAGCTTCTGCATCCGCACTAGCAGCTTCAGATTTCGTAGGCCGCCCTTCAAAGTTATTCGCGTCCTTGATCAAAACCTTCCTACTCCCCAAATACATTTCGGACTTGTACTTCACCGCCCAACTAAGCCCCTCCGGAATACTAAAATCCACATATGCAAACCCTTGGTTCTGGAGTTCCTCTTTGCGGGAAAACTTATTCCAGGCTTTCTTTGTTGGGAGATTGATTCTCCCGACCTCCAGTCCTGGTGGGGGGGGGACTTCACGCTTCGAGCCTGCTTCACCGGTTGATCCTGGCGAGGTGAAAAACTCACGGAGTTGCGACTCGGTTGTGGTGAAAGAGAGATTACCGATCCAGACTCCGTATTTAGAGCGGTTTTGGGTAGCACCGATGCCGTGGGTTTGAGGGGTGCTTGTTGTGGCGGAGGTGGTGCTGGGAGTGGGGGCATTGGGGTCAGTGGTGGTTGTGGTCTTTTTGAGCTTACGAAGGGCTTTTTTGGAGGGGGGTTCAGGGAGGGTGATGTCGATAGCGAGCTCGCCTTCTGGGAGTGTGCGTTTCCGCTTCTTCGAAGGGGTGGTGCCCTCGTCATTTTTGGCCCCCTTGTCCTCATTTTGTTCCTCATCCTCCTCCCCCTCATCGACTTGCTTCTGTGCCTTCTTGTCCTTCTTGTCCTTCTTTTTCTCCTTGTCTTTTTTCTTCCCCACTACCTCTTCCCCGTTCACCTCATCTTCCACCTCTTTCACCTCCCCAACCACTTCCTCCACCTTGTCCACCTTCTTTTCCTTCTGATCTTTCTTCTCCTTCTTCTCCTTCTTCTCCTTCACCTTCTTCACCTTCCCATCCTTCCCATCCTTCCCATCTTTCTCCTTCTTCACAACCCTCCCGCCCTTTTCCACCAGAGCCATTATGTCTGTAAATTGCTCCCAACTCGTAGCCAAGGGTATCCAATATAACAGTCCGGCCACAAAAAACCGAGGCGGGGGCAATTGCTACTGCAGTTCGTTAATCCAACCGCCGTCAATTGATGAGACTTGCAACTTTTTTCTTGGTGTTACAGGGCAGGGGGTGGGATGTAAACTAAAGTTGTCAATCTTGGCAGATGAAGAGATGCAAGCGTTGTGTCAGGAATATAGAAACCCGGAGGCATGCGTTCTCGGTTGAACTTTCTAATTTTCTGTCGAGGAAAAAGTCTTGCAGTTCTTTTATAGACTTGAAGAAAAATAATGTAATGGTATGGACCTGCGCCTCTGGGTCCATGCATAAGATCACAAAGCCCAGCCAACTTGTTTCCCGTACTACCGTGGTGGAGATAATGTTTAAATGAAGGGTTTATATGTATCTATACATTACAGTTAAATAAGTTGTACAATGTAAGGAAGCGAGAGAAGATGAGACGACCCAAGAATCCATAGGAAACCAAGAGAGGAGATGTAAAACTACAATGACTAAAACCAAGTACTTGAAGTCGAAGACATAGAGGAGTCCTGGGGTACAAGGGAGTAAGTAATAGATAATGTGATGTGTGTTGACAAAGAAGATGTGTACAAGAAATAAATAAGGAGGTGAGCTCAAGACAATAAACTATCCTACAGTATGAGCGTACAAAGAGGTGAATTTCGAATTAATTCTATTTTTTGTACCCCAACTTGCTGTAAGTTTGTAGCAAGACAATCCTGCAACCGAAAAACCAACCATGATTCCAATCCCACCCTTACCGCCCTTATGATGCCCTTCCATGACCAGTGCACCCCACCTTTTACTAGATCCTCCAATGCAATAACTCAGATTAGATGTTTCCCCTCAAGCCCTTTCCGTATCCGTGCCAACCATGTGGTGCTCTATCTTCCGCCCAGAGCGGCACCCATCCCACCTTGTAGCTTGCCTGCCAACTGTGGGTACTTCTCTTGCACCTAGAGGGACGAATTAGAAACTCTCCTGGGGCACTGGGGGGGCGACTTACCTCCAACTGCGTCCTTGTAGCCTCGGCATAGCTTAGAGCATTGACGATCTCCCCCTCTGTCCTAGACAGCTCGGCAGCTCGCTCAAAGTAGGTCAAGGCCTCGGTCACTCGTCCTTGCTGTAGCAGTAGCTGCGCCATAGTTGCAACTGCAATATCGCAGTCAGGGTCAACTATAGCCAACGTCAGCATTAGCTGCCTTAGTGTCAAGGCAATCTCGGACAGATTACATACTTATGAGTGCCTTCTTGCAGAGCTCCTCACTCTCCGAGAAATCTTGCTTCCACTGGAACAACGCTAGCGCCTTGTTGATCAAGGGCAACACATTCATGCACATCGGCTTCTCCGTCTTCTCCATCTCGATGGCCATATCGAACTTCTCAATCGCCTCCTCGAACTTGCCCTGGTCGAGTAATAACTCTCCAAAGTAGTTGTAAACGTCCGGCACCTTCTCGAAATTCTTAATACACCGCCTGAAGGTTGCCATGCTTGATGCAATACTGCCCATCTTGTAATGTGTAACACCAAGCTGAATGTGGCTGAAGATGAATTCGGGGTCAAGGTCAATGGAGCGTTGGTAGTCTTTGGCGGCTTCACCGAATTCCCCACAAATGAAGTTGAGTTGCGCACGATGGTAATAGATGTCAGGGTCGTTAGCGTTCTGAATGACAGCCTTTGCGAAGTCTTCGGCAGCGGAATCTCGGTCACCTGTGATAGTGGCTAGTTCAGCACAGCAATTGTGTAATCGGGAGGGTTCTCATACCAAGCTCAAGAGACATGCTTGCCCTTTTGATATAGCTTTGTGTCATTTGCGGCTCTAGCTCAATGGATTTTGTGAGATCTTCCAATGCTTCCTTCGACTCTCCCTTTAAATAACGGAAAGTTCCTCTCCAATTTAAAGCCAATGCTTCATGGCTGTTCCCCAACTCCATTGCCTTGTCAAATGCAGTGGTCGCTTCACTATAGGCAGCTGCTGTCTTCAGCCCAACAGCACCAAGACCCACCCTCAACCAGTAGTCACCCTCCGTGTCATTGAGGGTAGCATGTTCTTCTAGTCCCTCTGGGGTTGGCTTGACTCGGAATGACTGGAGGTAGTTGGTGACGAAGGTCGCCGATGGGAGCTTCCTTAGCTTGCTGTCCAACATAGCCTTACCCTTAGTCTCCGCCAACTTCTTGAGCAACCTCTCCACACTCTGAGCCGAACCCTCATTCCGGAAGGAATCGATGATGCAGGAGGCAGTGAAGTCAAGGAGAGCCTCACTATACTTCTTCATTTGCTCATAAGCGTTGGCTCGGCGGTTCAGGGCCTTGACGTATTCAGGGTCGAGGGCCAGTGCTGCAGTTGTATCTTCGATAACTTTGTCCCATTCTAAGAGCGCGTTGAAACAGGCAGATCTATTGGAGTAGAAGATCGGATCAGGTCTACAGAGAATTGCCCTGGAGTAGAGATCGATTGCTCGAGGGTATTCCTTTGCACCGTAGGCTTTATTCCCGGCAAGCTTCAACCGGTTTGCGTAGTCCTTTCGTTCCTATATTTCCCCGGAAAATGGCACAGTCAGTTGAGAGCAATAGCATGGGGACCATCTTATGTGAGTAAAAGCTGGAGAAGCCGGAGGAGCCGGGGAGGAAGATACGGGGGGCACTGCATACATCGTCTGTGAGTAACCCAACTGACTCCTCGGTGACCTCCGGTAGAGGCTCTTCCTCCACCGTTTCCACCTTAGGTGCCGACTTAGCCTTAACTACACAACCCCAACCCATCGTCAGTCATTCCTTCCCCAGACCCCGATTGCATGTCACCTTGTGTGCAAAATCATCCACTCGCAACTCAATTGACAAGTTCAATCTCACCATCCTCTTTCTCCTTTTCCCTGTCCGCCTCAGCCTCCTTCTTCTTCTTATCCCCCTTTCGCTTACGTTCCTTCCCCGACTTTGATTCTGTGCCTGCCTTCTTAGATGATGACTGCGTCGAGTAGTAGTAGACACCTCCGGCACCAGCCACCACCACCACTGCTCCGATTGTATACACAGCAACCTTATGATCCGAGATGTAGTTTGAGATTCGCTCCCATATCGACGGTTCCACAGCTGCCTGGCCTACAGCATGTGAGACTGGTGTGGACGGCAGTGGCGACGTAACTGGATTCTGAGGAACAGACATGTCTGACGAGAGCTACCAGGCGAACCGGACGGTTTGCGTGCGAGAGATATGATATGTGTAAGAGTGCGGGTGAGAGGCTACCAGGGCGATTGGGGAGGGGGGTTCCGAGACTACAGTGGGGGATAGTAAGAGGAGGGGGGGGGGGGGTGGGGTTAATGCGTCGGCGGCGGTGGGGCGGTAGTAAATA
>Ga0307511_10001226_pt1 | contig 27195 bp, 20 predicted proteins | sample 13_EM_MG_FD_200266 | JGI IMG/M metagenome (GOLD analysis project Ga0307511, IMG submission 200266) | Populus trichocarpa ectomycorrhiza microbial communities from riparian zone in the Pacific Northwest, United States - 13_EM | ecosystem: Host-associated > Plants > Roots > Unclassified | place...
TATTGCGGCCGTCAGATTGATGGGTGGGCTGGGCCCATTGATGAATGGGCCGGCAATTAGCGCGATTGATGGGTGGGCCGGCCCAACCATCTTTAGCGGCCCATTGATGAATGGGCCGTATTGACGTATGGGTCAGAACAAATATTAGATGCAGAGAACTACAGTATAACTTCAAGGGGTATCCGGGGGGTGCTGTCACATCCACGTCAGGTGTTAAATGCTCCCAGGTAGGGGGTTACTGTTACACTCATAGTGGTTGTATCTATGGTTGGTGTGAAACGATCAGGATGTACTCCTGTTTCCTCCACCCTGGGTGTCGGAGGAGGGTAAAATATAACTCTGTTATCCAACCCTTACTTAAGCTTCCCACCATTGGGAACATGGGTCAATCCTACAGTTGCAATGCTCAAAGCGGTTTATGTCCAACGAACTACACCACTATGAGATCAACATGGACATAAAGTCTCTAGGGTGGGAACGATCACATAGAGCATGGCGCAAAGCTCAGGGTAATTTGGTGCAACTTGTCAACAATCCAATACTATTCCTAGATCCTGTAAAGGTAGAAAAGATTTTCTAAATTATATTCAGAAGTTACCTCACACATACTCCAGTATCCCACAACTACCTGCTAAATTACGTAGTTTAAAGGCTGAAAGATACTTGTATACCAATTTAGACACAGAGGCATAAGCATGCAGCTGATTGGCACTGGGCTTCACCGGATTAGCGCCCCAGAGCATCAACCGCACGCCTCACCTAGCCTGGCACAGCTGGTGGGATACGGTCGGGGTCGAAATCCAGTTCAGGGTAATACCGCCTACGAAGCGACACGGATTTACCTTCCGCTACTAGGAGTTGTCAGGTAGGCAATCTTAGTAGAGTATGGGAATGCTTGTAGACTAATGCTGGAATGCTCGCCTAGTTAAACAAGAAGTAAATAACCTCATCCAGAAACTGAAAAGAATGCTAGGATACTACTCCATTCCCTGGAATATTCTCCAATGGCGTTGCAAGCTATGTTAGAAGTATCTTCGTCTGTTGGGTGGTCCAATGAAGCTTACAGCGAGACACACTAATGCCAATATTGAGTCTATAAGCGTTGCCCCTCCATGGCTCCCTTGGTAAAGATAGTATGATAATAAAATTTGTCGTGGTTAGTTCAGAATGCAGGAGTCAAATTCGGAAGTAGCGTTCGAGGGCGCAAGATGTGGTACGTTACTTGAAGGGAGCCACAGTGTAGGGCATCATATTTAGAGCCTGTGTGGGGGGGCGGGAGGTATATGTGGAGAGCCAACTCTCCGATACTTGTAGACAGGGAGTGGCATTTGGGGGATATATTCACCCCTCCCTTCCTCCCATACTCCTATATTACCAGGATTATCACCCCCACTCCGAGTATTGCCCTCTACATGCCACCCTTTTGCTCCCCGCTATATTGAAAATGTAGTATCTTAGTGAGAAAGCCATGACGAGCTATTATTTATTCCTTATATACCACCTTTACTCCAAACACCCGATTTTTCTTCTACATGGCTTTTACTTATTCTTCCAGCTGTGCATTCTGGGTAGATTCCTCCAACATTATCTGATCTATTGCGTCTTGGACAACACAACTAATCGTTCAATAAAATCTTGCCACTGAAGTAGAAGTGAATTCGCTGTTGTTAGCGCACATCACGGGGTAGTGCAACACCCTCAGGTAGTGTCTCGAAAGGTCCTCGTTAAACCTCTTCATGAGTTTCTAAGAAACCACCACAGCAACGTGCTTCAAATGGATGTTAAGGTATTGTGAGTGGGTATAACCCTGGGAAGGGAGGTTAGTATTCAGTATGAAAATCTGCCTCTGGGATGAGATTTCGAGGGCAGATTGGTCAATAGGATAGGACGGTCATACGAATGGCAGCAAATATTGCTTCCCCCGATTATTAGAAATTCGAGCACACTGGAAGTACCTGTAATTTTGTCTATGCAGAAATAATAGCCCGCGACCGACTGATTAAACAGAGGAAGTACTTAGGTAATCATTTTCAGAACATATGGGGCCCAGAAAGAAAAATCAAAGTTTCAACTTCCCCTTGCATTGTGTTCAGCTGCGGGGAGCAGAAAATACGGAGCGACCGTAGACTAACCCAGTAGAAAAGACTTGCAAAAACCCACTTGCGGAATCGATGGCACATAGATACAAAAATGTAAGAAAGGTCAATCAACAATTTCGCTATGGGTATTAGTTCTGGGCTAAAATGGAGGGTTGCAGTCGCTATTTCGGAACCGCACGTGACAAGACTAGGTGGAGCTGGCTGTGTCATACCCTCAGCTCGCAAATTGGTAAGTACTGAGGGGAGGTAATGTTAAGATATGAGCGGAAGGATAGGTTTCATAGACTTGTGATAGAAGGATTGATTGGATTGTCTTATTTATCGGTGGTCTTTTACCACCATATATATACATGAATATCTGTTGCATACATCATATCCCTGCATTATATGCTTTTCACCATAATATAGGCTTCTAGCGGTTCATGCTTATACTTCCGGTATTTCACCATAATATAGGCTTCAGGAGGTTCATGCTTATAATGCCTACATCATGTCCCAACATCTCGGGTGTGATCGGTAGAGTGTATTCCTTACAGGTAACTGTGCCAATTGCTTAGGATGAGCAGAGACCGAAGTCGCTCAAGACTCCTGTATAGTCTTTCAGTTTCACGCTTCACAACGAAAACCCTTCACTATTCTTGGTGGTAGTCATGGTGAAACATGATTCGTCTTGTTATTTTGAGCCTCAATAAGAATACCTACGTTTACGCCAGTCCAACTGAGCGGAATTCTTTAGTTCCAAGAAAGATTTGGGGTTGCAGCCAGACCCAGTGACGCATGCAAGCTGAAGTCTTGTCATATTTGCTTTTCCTACCACTCACATCGGCGGGGTACTTGAACTGGCATTGAAGTCCATACCAAAAGAATCAAGCGCCGATATTCTTCAAGACTCGAACTCCGTAGCGCACTTAGTGGTAAAAGGAATTTGGGCCAAGACATTGACTAAAGTCCGCTAAGTCAGTCCTTAAGAGCGCCCTCGCCCTCACTCGCAAAGCATGATGCTAACAGCCTGACCCCAACCAGTGACGCCTCTCCAGAGGTCCCGGAACGACTCATTCAAGGGAGCCTAGACCAGACCACAGCCCCCAAGAACGTGAAACAAGCACACTAGGTTCCCGGGTGTCAATCTCCAGTGCTCCTGCCGTCGTCGGAGAAGAAGCAACCTTACGCGGAGGTAGTCTCGGTGGCAGAGGTAAGCTTCTTACTCCTCATTGTCGGTCAGTGTGCTTTTGACTAAGACTGCTCTAGGTCTGGCTTTATTATCTCTATCAGCGGCGGCGGAGGAATTAGATTCAGCATTTGGATCGCTCGCAGGACCGCCAAAGCTTAATACAGTGAACCAACCCCGAAAGCACCCCGGTGCCCCACGTTTCCCTCTCACCTGAGGCCAAGGTGGATATCCTAGCAAGTATTCATGCGACAATTGAAGAAATCAAAAGTGCACAAAAGGTCATGGAGGATAAGGAATGGTACTTTACCACCAGCATGGGAGGCAGCCGACGTCGGGGAAAGCATGCGACGGATTTTGAGAAGCGTAGAGGATTGTGCAAAAACCGCGGATGTTGCTATCTAGCACCATCCGGAGATTTCAGTGCTCGTGTAGGCTGGTGCTAGATCTATTCTGATGGTGGGTCACATTTCCGAGGGTTTATACGGGACATCCTATGACCTTGATGTGATGGCTGGGATATATTATATATATATCGGCTGACACATTTCTGATGATACGGTGACAATTCTAGGCCGCCCTCAACAGGATTCAATTCATGGATAGCCTCGAAGCAGCCAGGGTCACTATCGTTGATAAAATGGCTATCTGCGAGTTTTATGCACAAATATATGACGAAGGTCTCCAAGAAGGATCTTGGCGCCTTCCACCATCACCCAGGCATGGCGGCGATGCTGCCCTGAAAGACCTATACGCTGCCGTTCAAGCATTTTTAGACAAAGCCAAGGAGTGTTTTGGCCTGGGAAATAGCGGCATGCATGGTTCTTGAACCATTCTCCAGCCGCTATCACATAGTGGCAAAAATGACTGAACTTTTTAATGCCGTTTTCGGTCACCATGCAACCTCTGATTCAGGACGTTTTGGACAAGCAGCAGATCGTTCAAAAGTATGCAGGGATGGCCACCATGGAAAGAATCAAAGGTATAACCCCAACGTGAACAGTCATCAGATTTTACTGTCATTAGGAGTCATGTCTGATAAAGATTTAGGTGATTCTAGGAAGCTTCAACAAGTGCGTAATGTGACCACGCAAATCAGGGAGGAAATGAAACCTTTGACAAGGCTTGATGGTATGTCCTAAGTATTCCTTTTCCAGGTGATGGCAAGCTAATATTATAGTGGTTCCACATAGATTATTAATGCGACAAATCATGTCAAGGAAACCCTGGTGGAGCTACAGGTTCGAGCAGTTCAAGCACTGGGCTTAATCCTACGAAAAACGAGCTTCTTGGGCAGTGGGGAGCGTTCGGGGAGCATGTGTTGTGGGCCGAGCGGAAGAAGTAGCAGAGGAGAATCTATAGGTACAGTAAGGCAATGTTGGGTTGTGGGACATGGATAATGGGTTTTTGTTTTTGTTATTTTCTATACCCAGTACCCTTGTGCAGTAAGGGGACCATGACCCCCGGATCAAGGGGTTTATGTCTTGTTTCTTTGCGCTAATTGCAACATGAATATGCGAGTTGATCGTTCTCTTTCTCGATATCTATTTGTTTTTTCGTTATTTACTGCATTTCCACAGATATTGTACTCGCACAAGAAGAGGTAACAATGTATTCAAACCCTTCATGAGTAGCATTTATATATATATAAAATTAGCCACTAGTACCTACTCGTCTAGGGAAACGCGAGCATATCCTCGATGAGAATCTTCAGAGAGATAGAATAAAATCTTGTTATTATCATCACTATGGTATAGAACCTATCTCAAGCAAATAATGCTGAGGCCAGGGTCAGCATTCCAGGATTAGCTCCAGGGGTGGATACTCCACCAGACACCGCTCCGGAGCTGTAGTTTCTCGTCATGAGCTATAATAGTTTTAAATCGAGTAACAGTTGATTTATAAAACAAAAAGAAGAACCCAGGGAAACACAACAAGTATAACGAAGGAACCCATTGGAAATAAATACTGCAAACGGTCCCGACAGCATCTCCGGATCCCCTTATAGAACTGTTGCAATTGGGAACTCCGCTGAATTACACTACAGTACACGGAAAAGTAAGTACTTCAGAGGCTAACCCTCTTGATCAATTGTGTGCCTACTAGATAATTCTAATGTGAGTTAGGATATACGCGAGTGGTATCTATAAACCTCCGGGTCATGGACTGTTATCTGGCTGAGCATTAACTTCCTGAGAACTCACAATGTGTGAAAAAGGTTTTGGCATATATATATGTATGAATATGATATGAACGTGGTGGGGAGTACAATGCAGCGGGAATGATGTCGGTAATACATTCATTTATGTTCACCACTACGGAGTATGGAGTGTTCTCTATGGGGTTTTACGGGTTGGATATTCATTCAAGGGTTCATTCATATATGGGATGTTTACACTAGTGAGCCCACGGTACATGGGAAAATACTAAGATATAAGCAAGCAATTGAACTCGGAAATGCAACCTGCGGGAGCCGATCACTAGTCTAACCATTGAGCCAAAAGCAATTCATACTAAGATACAGTACCTATTGAACATTTGGTAAGGCAAGGCAATTTGGCCGCAGCTTGGTAAAGTTAAAATTTCACAACCCTTAATTCCTAGGACAACACCTGATAATGTCCCGTTGTTGCGTAGGAGATGAGGCAAAGGGGCCGACGCATGGCCTGTAAGTCGAATCGGCGTATAGACTCTAAAAAATATTTAAAAAAAAGCACCTGACAATGTGCGATCTAGAAACACACATAGGGACTCAAAAAGCCATGATAAATATAATTGAATCAACATAATTATAATTATCATGTACTCACAACCAGCTTTATAAACCCCCGGGCAGCTTTATAAAATAGATTCAACACGTAATACCCTGGGCACACGAGAGAGGAATCAGTACTCTGCCTATCTAGCCGTGGGGGGATCACATGAGTGCGGAGTTCCAAGGTGAGTAGTTTTCTGCTGACCAGGCAGTGAGTTACTTAGTGAGTGCAGTTGACAAGGCAGGAGGTGGGTTACGCAGGGATTCACCCCGTAGATTGGGTTGTGAGGACCAGCCTGCTGAGTTAAACTGCCGCTTGTAATTTGAGTACATTGTGGTAAATATACAATAACTCAACTTTATATGCACTTAATTACCTGTATATTTGATGAGCTCACCCATTGACTTAAATCTTGACGCACTCGACACCAAATCGCCTTAATGCTCAGATAGGTACTATACGTGGTGGTTACGCACATGTAATTCAGCTATTTTACTCACTTCTATAATTGAGGGTACCAGAGTGCAATGAATCCACTCTGTTTATTTCCATGTCGACCTCCCTGTAGCTTGTTGATGTTTATCCCCATCCGAAAGTTTATCTCAGATTGCTGCTCGCTCACGTGACCTGGCTCCAGATCTTGATTATATCGGGAAGCCGAAGCAATTCGGAGGTACGGTACTATTGTCGGTTGCAATGCGCCGTTACCGCAGTGTAATTTCTTGGTGTCTTCGGTACTATGCGGGCCAAGGGTAATCAGTGCGGTTGGGTGTAACGGTTGTTGCAACACGCTGCTCTAAGTGACTCGGGACGAGAATGGACACTCGCCTGTGCCAGACTACACTCGCCTATGTAGTCTGGTTTCGCCGATGCCAATGCCACCTCGAGCACTTCCCCCTCGAGCACTTCCCCCTCGAGCACCTCCACCCCTCCCTAGCCCTGCTCCTCGAATTCTACCATAGTAATCTACGCGCATAATAAGGGGTAGTTCCCGCTCTAGTGAAGCTACAGTTATATAACGGCTATACCTGCAAATATATTCGAGCTGGGCTTGCAGGATAGGGTGGGGGGCGGGTGCAGAGGAGGAGGAGGAGGAGGAGCAGGACGATAAGGAGTGGGAGCAGGAATGCAGAAGGAGGAGCAAGAGAAGAATAGTCTTACCAATCACTCCCGCGAGGTAACGAGGTGATTGTTATGTGGCGGTAGGGGCATAAGCTTGAGGCGGAGTAGTGGGGTGAGATATCGGAATTTATTACCCTCTGATACCCCCGGCTTCCCTTGCTTCCTCTACTCCGCAGCAAAAGATTTCAGGCCTGTTATGGTTGCGGGGTACACCGATTCTCGGCGGAAATTCAGGTTGGATCTAAAGACCGATATTCTGTGTCATAACTACCTAGAGATCCCCAGAGGATGAAAAGAAATTGCAGTCAATAAGCTGGCTGAGCCTACTCCTGGAGCTTATATCTCGTCCCACGCCGGCCGGGGGCTTCTTATTCCCCACCCTCGGTAGCGCCAAAGAATCAATGGCCCGCACCCCCTATGGTGAAGTTCCTCGGAAACGATAAATTATTGTCCTACATGCAGCTTGCAGTCCAGCCAATTGTCAACGGTCAATGCACTCTGGCTGCACGACAATAGTACCTACCACGTCGCACCCTTGCTCACTCGACTTCGTGGCATGCATGGGTGTACGACCGAGCCATGCATGATGCATTGCCTTGTGGCTCAGGTTGTCATATTGCTTTTCCTACCATCCACACTCTGGCACCAACATATGATTGCGGGGTAATCTGATCCTCAGAGGATCAATATTCTTCCACACAACTTAAGGAACTCCATCAATCAATTCCCGAGCACACTAGATCCCAAATGGCGGGTACTAAAAGACGTTGGTTTAAATCTATTTTACAAGGCAACAGCGGATCCTCTTCTGCACGCTTCGAGGGTCAAGCCTCCGGCGCTTCTTCTCCAGCAACGAACACAGCATCAGGCAGTGTTGCGAGTTTGCCTTCGCGATCCTCAAAGAATGGTTCTAATAGCCTTACCCCGACCGATGCACATAGCATTCATACGGCAGTTGTATCGGGAGCCTCCGTTGTCATTTCAGAACCTCTTCGGCAGGGACAGAAACAGGCCACGACTCCCGGGAACACGAGAATCAATACGCAAGATTCACAAGTGTCAACATCCAGTGTTCGTGCTGGGGTCCGAGATGAAGGAACATTATATGGGGGTAAATCCCCCCCCCCCCTCTTAGTTATTGTACCTTCAGCTAATCTATGCTCTAGGTCCTACTTTATTAGCTCCATTGACGGCGGCGCAAGAATTAGATTCAGCATTTGAAGCTCTCGCAGGACCGGCGAAGCGAATGGACAGGGTTGGACTCACCGAAGGACTACACCCGCCGGGAGAAAAAGAGCCGAGTACTCACGACTCTGGTCACAATACCGCAGTGCTCAGTAATATTCCCCCCCCTAGTACCTTGTATCCGCCTAACCATTTCCTTGCATCAGAAGCTCAGCGCCTAGCTCCTGATCAACTATACCCCCCTACGAAGACAGCGAATGTGCAAAGTTTTGCACCGGAATTGACAGTGGAACCCGATACCCCGGCGCCGAACCTTACCCTCCCCGCCTCCCCTGAGCCTGAGCCTGATAGGGATATCTTAGCAAGTATTCATGTCACAATTGAAGAAATCAAAAGTGCACAGGAAGTCTTACAGAAAAAGAAATGGTACTATACCGACCGAAATGGGAACCAAGTCGACGTCGGAGAACGCATGCGTAGGATTTTGAGAAGTGTGGAAGATTGTGCAAAGATTGTGGATATTGCCATCCAGCACAACCCAGAAATCACGTCACTTGTCTGGGCTGGCGCTAGATTTATTTTGATGGTGGGTCTCATTTTCCGGGGCTTATATGGGACATTTTATGCGCCTGATTTGATGGCGGAGATAAAATATATACTCCGAATGCGGTAGAGGAGATGATATATCCTATGTACTTGGTTTTGCCAGCTGAGATGACATTGTATAATTGCTGACACACTTCTGATATCCTATGGTGGCTATTCTAGGTTGCCCTGAACGGAGTTCAATTTATGGATAATCTCGAAGCCGCCATGGTCACAATCGTGGAGAAGATGGCAACCTGTGAGTTTTACGCACAGATATATGATGAAAGTCTCAGAGTGAGCTTGGCAACTTCTACGACTACAGCTGCATTTGAAGAAGGTCTTGATGCAGCGCTGAAGGACCTTTACGCCGCCGTTAGGGCGTTTTTAGACAAGGCAAAGGAATACTTTGACCCGGAAAATAGTGGTAGAGTAATTCCACAATTCCCGAGCTGCTGTTATGTTCTAATGGGCGTTGGGTATAGTTACGAAGAAAATAATGAACCACTTAAAGCCGTTTTCGGTCACCATGCAACCTCTGATTCAGGACATTTTGGACAAGGAAAAGATAGTTGAAAAGTATGCAGGAATGGCCACCATGGAAAGAATCAAAGGTTTGTCCTCTAATGTTGTCAAGTTTTATAATGTCATAATTACGGAGCAACCTCTGATGGACCTTTAGGAGATTCTGGCAGACTTCAGCAAGTGCGTGATGTGATCACGCAAATCAGGGAGGAAATGAAACCTTTGGCGAAGCTGGATGGTACGTCCTAATTAGTACTTTCCAAACCCTCACTCCTTTCTTAAAAAAGCAAAAGCCGATGGCCCAATGGGAGAGCTGATGACGAGCCATCCGGAATCCCCGGGGGAGTCTACAACTCTACGTCCTCATGATGATCATCTCTATCGAGATTCTCGCACATTGTGGCCGCCCTGATCAGAAGTCTTCTCGATGCATAACTCTCCCATTCACTTCACCTCCTTCCATCTTTGGAAATAACAAGGCTAATATATATATTGGGCCCACAGAGATTCTAAATGTGGCAAAAGATGTCCGGGAAACCTTGGTGGAATTTCAGACTCAGGTGGTTCAAGCACTACGTAAGCTACGGTACGGTACGCTCCTATGCTTCAAGAGACAAGCTGACCGTTTTGCAAAGAACCGCAACAACGTGAAATGCTCACATCCAAATCGTTGGATACGGAACTGCAAGAGCTGAAGACGAAATATCTGGCGGAATCCCAACAAACGGATATATTCCACGCCAATCTCTATGTTCCTGCACAAGGGATGGCAACGCAGCATGCTCCCGAGGAAGAGCATTTTGATCTTTGGGAACGACTCGAAAAGTTCATGTTGCCAGAGTCACCCCAACGAGTGTGTCTAATCCAGGGCGCCGCTGGTGCAGGGAAATCCACCTTTAACCACTACCTTGCTACCCGGCTGTGGGAAGCTTATGATCAGCACATATCTTGCAATGAGGATGTCACGAGGCCCATTCCGGTTTTTATTCCCCTCGCGAGTCTCTACGACGCAACTCGCCACAATCAGGATTTGGTTGCTGAGCTGTTCAAGCGGCGGAAATGGCCTGAGGATAGGATATTGAGGGCCGGAGAACAATTGGAGTTTGTATTTATCCTAGATGGTTATGATGAAATTGAAAAGCGAGATCGCAATTTCTATATCGATAGTAGATTGGAAGATTGGAACGCAAAAACAGTGATAACCAGCCGGCCGGAATATCTTGGTCCCCGATATCAGCACAAGTTTTATCCCCCTGGCCAACCACAACTCTTGCAAGAGTATTGGTTGGCGCCCTTTTCAACAAAAGATATCACCGAGTACATTTCCAAGTATGTGCAAGTCCAAACTTCGCACAACCTGGGCTCACCGGGAGCATCCTCACGGTCAGTGAAGGATTACGAGCAATTGGTTGAACGACCCGAGCTGCGAGCCATGATTAGCAATCCATTCTTGCTCAAAATGGTTATGACCGTCCAACCTAGCACTGGCCCTAGCACTGGCGAGATTGAATTCAAGCGAGTAACGCTGTACCGAAAATTCCTATACCATTGGCTCCAGTCAGCCCATGAACGCCTGTCCAGGGTACAACTGCCATCTGCCCTAGCAGGGCCGTTCGACATCCTTTGTGAAGAAAGCTTCACTGCCCATGCGGAGGCCTATTGCCTTGACTTTGCAGTAGAACTGTACCGTCATAAATTGCTTGAAGCGTCCCATTTCCCAGATGCTGGTCATGGGCGGTCGACTCTGAAAAGGCGAGAAAACGCAATCTGGGGCAAGTTTTTGTCAAACGAGGATCCAACAAAAAGGCTTTTGCGCTACAGCTCCCCTCTCATACGCGTAGGGCAGTCATACCGCTTCTTACACAAGTCTCTCCGTGACTTTGCAGTTGCGCTGTCTATCTGGCAGGACGAGGACCTCTGTGCCCCCAGTGCACTTCTTAACGAGTTTCCCATTGTAGATGACCACGGAGTCATTGATTTCATTGTGGAGGAAGCTGCCCAGAATCAGGAGTTACAAGACCATCTACTCGCATGTGTGGGGCACTCGAAACAAAACCCTGGGGTTGCAAATGCAGCAGCCAACGCAATTACAATACTTGTTCGAGCAAGAATACGGTTCCACAAGTCTGACTTGCGGGGGATTTGTGTTGCTGGAGCTGATATAAGTACTGGGTGGTTTGAGGGTGCACAGTTGCAAGGCGCGGATCTCAGACGAGTTCGCTTAGATAGAATCTGGCTTAGGGGGGCGGACCTCACAGGGGCTTGCATTGATGGCGGGGTGTTTGGTGAAAAGCCGAATTTCAAGCTGGAAGGGACAGGCAACACACCCCTGACTTGCTTTTATACCCCTGCTGGTGAGCTCCTTGTGGCATCGTCCAATCGCGACTACGATGTTAAAGGCTACGATGTTAAAGTATGGTCGGTTACCAACCGGAAACTCTTACATACGTTCAGAGGACACACCCAGAGGATAACCTGCGTTGCATTCCCTCCGACGGGTGATGACCTCTTGGCTTCAGCAAGTGCTGATCAAACGGTACGGTTATGGTCGAGACAAAACGAAGAGGTACCGCTTGTTCATACGTTCAAAGGGCACGAGGGTGGCGTACGCAGCGTAACGTTCTCACCGGATGCAAAATTCCTGGCTTCTGGAGGTGATGACGGTGTAGTGTGTCTATGGTCAGTCGCAACACACAACCTTATACATAGCATTTCTTGTTCTCAGGGGCAATGGTTTGCTTTCTTCCCTGTCGCATTTTCACCCGATGGGCGGACTCTCGCCTTGGCATGTCAAAGCACCCTTGTAAGCCTGTGGTCACCCGAGAGCGCACAACTACTCCACAACCTGCAGGGCCATACTGAGATGGTTGTAAGCGTAGTTTTCGCACCGAATGGCCAACTTTTGGCATCAGGAAGCTATGATAACTCTCTAAACCTCTGGTCAGTCTTTGATGGGCAGCTCATCCACAGCTTCACTGGTCATACATTCACTATTCTTATAGTAGCCTTCGCACCTGATAGCCAGATGATTGCCACAGCTAGTGGTGACAACAGTGTCCGAATCTGGTCAGTCCCAAGTCGGAAGGTTATTCATATTTTTGAAGGAATTGCGCTCTCGGAGCTTCAAAGCGGGCACTCAAACTACTTGGCTTTTTCTCCGGATAGCGGTATTCTTGCAACAGCCACGGCCGATGGTATCATTCGACAGCGGTTGATTCCACGGGCGGTGAGTGAAATTGTTCGAGTTGGGAGCAGCCATGCAGCAAGCGTCATTGACCTCGCTTTTTCATGTGACAAGAAGCTTCTTGCTTCTGCAAGTGAGGATGGGACTGTACGCTTGTGGACATTGGAGGCACCTCACTCGGCAAATTTAGTCAATGTACTGGCACGGGGTATTGCTGTGACGTTCTCTCCAGACAGTGCATTTCTCGTCACGGGTACTGGTAATGGCAACGTAAGCTTATACCAATCGTTTCTGGATCCAACTAGCTCCCAAGAGAGCGTCCTCGGCACCCACGCCACCTTGGTGATGACGGTTGCCGTGACACCGGCCGGGAATATTGTAGCTTCGGGGGACAATGAGAGACACATATGCCTGTGGTCAATTCAAAGTGATGCAAAAATACATACGCTATGGGGCCACACAAATACCGTTCGTAGTGTTGACTTTTCACCTGATGGCCAGCTGCTTGTTTCTGGCAGTGACGACACGACGGTTAGATTGTGGTCCGTCCCATGCCATGAGATGCTCCATATTTACAAGGGCCATAAGGACTGGGTGAGGGACGTTGCATTCTCCCCTGATGGGAAAACCATAGCCTCAGCCAGTGATGACAGAACCGTAGGTTTATGGTCTGTACCAGATCGCCAAAATCTTCACATTTTCGAAGGCCATACTGACTATGTGTCCCGGGTTGCCTTCTCACCTGACGGGTTTCTGCTTGCGTCTGGGAGTAAAGATAGAACTATGCGGTTTTGGTCTTTATCCTCCTGGGGGCTTGTTATGAATATGGATGTTCACACTGAGGTCACGGCCCTTGCCTGGAGCGGGAGCATCTCAGCTGAGCATGGCCTCATAGCTATCGGGATGGCGACTGGTGGAGTTCAATTGTTGCAAGTTATCCAGAAGCAGGGGTATTCTCGGGAGAATCCAGTAGTGGAGCTCTCTTGGTTATGGGCTACAGATTATGGAACCCACTTGAATATCTTTGGGGTGCGGATAGAAAGAGTAACGGGGCTTAATCCTACTAACATTGAGCTTCTTAAACAGCGGGGAGCGGTCGGGGAGCCTGCCGTGGATCGAGTCCAAGAAGTGGATAAAGAGAACTTGTAGGTAGAGTGCACATGGGTAGTCTTCGGGTTTGTGGGATGCGCTTGAATAGGTTGATTGTGAAGCACGTTGTTAACGAGGCTTTTCTTTTGTTATAGTTGCAAGATTTGTCTATCATTATTTTTTGGCAAACGATTCAAGCTTATGACGAATTTGTCCATCCGTTGGGTTGCGTATTGTCATACATGTGGATGTTTGTGTTCGTTTCTCGATATTTATGTTTCCCTTATCCAGTTCACTTTCCCCTACTGGCTACGCTTGACAGGGTAATTCAATATATGAAAGCCTTTATGAGTTACATTGATATTGGTATTCAAGAAGTTAACCACCCATGCAGGACGGAACTAGAATTGGTGCCATTATCCCCAGGCAATTTATGTCTTCGCATAGTGAATACCCTTAGAGATAAAAGATAGTACTAATATTCTTAATGTAACAATAATTTAATCAAATAGCTTTACCTTATCAATTCTCTAAACCCTAAAGTGATGACTAGAGATCTTGCATACTGGCTCATACTTGCACCCCCCGAGAAAAATTGATTCTCTAGATATCATTCCGAGTCGTATTAAGGCCGTCTCTCACCCCTATGGTCGCTGCTCCTACTACATCAGCAGCCCTATTTTGTTGCTTTCGAGATGGGATAGCTTTGCCGACGTGCATTTAATGGACCTCAGGTCAGTGACTTGATACAAGTCTGGTTCAATCTCCGTAGTGGTCTCTCACTGGAGGGAATTACTACTCCTATTCAGTTCCTGATTACGACCTGACTGACCGCTTGACATTTATATTTCGCCGCTTTGCTCAAGGCCGCTACCTACTCCCTCTTTTTCCTTGGGTAAACTATGACCCGTGGAACATTAGCTATCTAGCCTATGATAGAGACTTCTATGAACCTCTCGGGGCTTGAAAAACTTCCGCATCCACCCACGAGGCTACTCCGAATCCTACAGAAGCCTCCCGAGATAAGCATGACAGATAGATATAAGCAATATTTGTTACCCAGCATACCTCCGCCGACCCGACATATTATGTAAATGAGAATATTTTCATTTCAAGAAAATTTTCTTATTTTGGGGGGGCTTAGGCCCCAGTGAGAATCACGAGGTTAGGAACGGAGGAATTGTGCCAATATTGATATAACTCAGAGATGATGAGAGCTTGCGTTCTGATTGCGATATACTCCCATGCCAAGAGTATTTCCTATTAGTCCCGTTCCGAGATTAATCTGCTTGTACGACCAAACTATACATAGAAGTCACTATGGTATAAGGTAAACCAATCAATGTCACTTCAGCCAGCGTCAGTATGTATGTATGTTCAGCGCAGGATCCAGGTTCCGCCGCCACGCCTCCTCCTCTTCTGCGTTGCCTGCTTCTACTGTATCTACAATCGCTCTCCTGTCTCCCTATTTTAGCTCTTTTCCGTGCTTACGTATCCCCTCTTGCTATCAGATCATCTTTGTTACAAGTATATTTATGTATCTACTCCGTTTTGCAATACGCTCATAACGAGGGTACACCAACATTGAATACCATAAATTCGCGGATCGGCACAACCAAGTAACAAGCTCCATATGTACTACAGTATCTCCCTATGCTCCGGTGCTCCTAGGTAATGGTCAACTGTACAGACCAGTAACCTACCCGTACACCTAATCTTAACACCAGCAAAGTAAGTTCCATCAGAGGGCCGCTCTACCGCACCCCCCCCCTACGGAGTACTTCCTAAATATGTATAAAATCATCAACGAGATCATTTAGCTCAAATAAGCCCTGGAAATGCTGTATTCCGGTAGGTCAAATAATCTACTGTATTTACTTGAATTTTATTATCACACTTAGCTTGATCGTGGTGGAAATTCAAAAGATTTGCACGATTATTGCCAAGTATGTAACTTCCCACATAGTTTTGTCTGGTGGCTGGCGCCTTGTTCCTCACCTCCACACTGCCAAAACGGATGATTCGGTCCCACATGTTGATGCCCTCCGAGTCCACAGAGCGGAAGATATCTTATTGAATCCCAACATTTCAATAGATTTCGCCATGAAGTGGGAGTTCCGGTGTACAATGGCCTTCTCCCGAAAACCTTTTGCCTAGTACCAGTACTTTGTTTTGTTTATTTTTTGAATGCCTAATGACCGGCAGTCAGCTGTACTGGGACTTTACTTGGTCAACTGTTTGTACTTGTTCCAGTAAATTAGCGCTCTACAGTGGGCTGCGATACAGTTACAGGTACTTCGGCTCCAACCGAAGGTTGTCTTGGTGTCACGTGCATGTCAAGGGTCGCTAACCTCTCGCATGCATAGTATAATTATAGCTAAGTAAATATATATTCTAGCTCCCCTCGATCTTTGATTCCACGGCGCCGACGGCAGAGGGCCCCTTCACCTCGCCTTCGTCCTCCTTCCCCGCTCTCCAGGCCGCTCCTCGAATTCTAGGTATCGTTCGAGCTCCGATCCGATCCGAAACAAACCCCCCCCGAGCTATATGCACACACGCGCACACACGTCGTAGAGCGCGCGGATGAGAAGGTAATTTACCAACTGCTCGGATCCTCTACGCGCACATGCGCAATCACAGGGTATACAGGCTTAGAGGGAATCTCTGCAGGGTTGGCTTGGGGTCCGGTAGGGGAAGGAGCTGGGGGTTGCGGTACATGTTTGCTCGGGGGAGGGAAGGCGTCGGTCGATCGATCGATCTATTCATATGCCTGCAGCACGGGTTGGAGGTTCGGGGCTTCGGATGTGGATGATCGCAGATCGGGACGCAGGTGGCATCAGAAGGCGGAGGCGGAGGCGGGGGAGCGGTGCGGTGCGAAAATATTCATACACCATTTGTCCATCCATGCTAAATCTCTGGGCATATATAGTACACAGCAATCCCCTCCCGACTGTAGCTGCATTACACCGATGCGGGGAAGCGGAGAAGAGGGAGGAAGAGGATGAGGAGAAGAACAAAAGGCGGAACCAGAAGGGAAGGACAACCATACCAATTACTCACTATATACCCCAAGTGGACGATGGAGGTTCCTATTATTCCACCAGGTGGTAGCTTGTCGATATTATAGATAAGGCGGAGAAAGTATGGGTGAGATATGTTTATTCCTACCGCCCCATACCTTCCCCAACCCCACCCACATTCCCGGACTCCCCTGGGTCTCTTGCCTCTAGAAGCCTGCTCCCACTTATCTACCCCCCTGCTCACCCCAGGAACCCAGGAAATCCGGATCTAAGATCGATCAAAAGCATAATTCAGGGTACAATATGGATGGGGGAGTTGACTTTAATTTTCGACCCCAGTTTTAATTACATATACAGCCATATTTCAACAATGCACATTGAACAGGCTTTGATCGGAAGATACAGCTGGGGTTCGCAACGCAAGCATCGGAGGGAGAGTCAATCCTGAGAGAAGATCAAGATTAGCATAATAAGGGCCGTTACGTCGGAGGTAATAATATAATGACCACGCCGCCGCAAGACCCGAAAAATGTGGATGGACAGGGTCTGTGTGTGGGGGGGGGATTACTACAATAGAAGAAAGCCTGTAGCGGGGCATCGGTGTTATACGCATGCTGAAGTTGCAGTTGAGTTATACATACTATGTATATACGTATATACATGAAATGGCAAGTTCTGGGAGGTCGTGGGGACAGCCGCCGCAACCACGGGAAAGGCAAAAGTCATTTGATCTCAACTAGTAATAGATTACCGCATGTTAGATCAATATATAAGTACAACAGTCTACGGTGCAGTTGGTTTGCCACACCGTGCCGCAGTTACAATTAAATATATTAGTGCCTTTTTACAAAAATCTACAGTGTGCTATATATATCGAAGGAGAGCGCATCTTGCACTCTCGTCAAACCTAGCCTGGAGGAAAAAAATATACGATTACTTTACGGATACATTACATGTAGAGTAGGAGTTCAATGAAGCAACTCTCCGGGCAACCCCCGATACGATATCTATCGTACCAGGGCACATTTCCGATGATTGCCAAATACGCAATCGTTCAGAAAAAGAATCAGATAAAACCGTTGTGTCAATGACAAAATACTGTACCTACTGTTTATAACTAACTACACGTAGGAGCTAGGTGTCCACCGTTTAGTCTTGCTGATCTAAGTTCTGGTGGTAGGTACCGAGAATATAGTAGGCGATCTAGGGGATGGTACGGATTTGTAGAGTATAGCCATAATACTTGTAGTCTGTTCGAGAGGACGAACTAGTGCTAATTCTGCCTAGCTCGACCCATCTCGGTGCAGGGGTACTCGAACAGAACCAGGCGAAATTGTATATTTTAGAAGAGAAAACTGCCTTAATGTACTGAACTCTACGATAGGATGATATTCAGAGAAGATAAAGACAGGATGTACCACACAGGTAGGTCCCTGTACTGGATAACTTTCCCAATACCAAGAACACCTAGCTGGTCTGCACCCTTCCCGTTTTGGAATTACCATACTCCTTTTCACGAGTCATGTTGGCAACTAGGTAGGTACTGTACCCACCTAAGTGTGTGTCTTCTCCAGGTAGACCGGCGCAGGCACTGTTTGATCCATCGCATGACATTAAGTCGAACCGACGTACATACATACAGACTTTAAAAAGAAAATTGGAATGCAACCATGTAGTGCTCCAGTGCTGGACCCTAAAGCCTTGGCAACCAGGCAATACAGGGTAAAATGTGTGGGCGAAAAAGTGATGTACTCGAGTACAATACCTATATCAATACATGACCCGCGGTGTAGGTAATTTCAACTCGATAGATTCCCACAGCTAATGACCCTACACCAGTACCAACCCCAAACGCTGGTACCGGTACAGCTACCAATATTTCTCCAACGTGCGGCCAAGTGTTTGTATTGGACCCCTGTAGGTTATGGTACTTGAAGACTTGCGCACGGCGTCTTAGCTAGGTAGCCCCCGGCACCCCGCCCATCCGGGCCGCACCGCGCATACTCGCGTGAGATCCTTGCAAACGCTTAAATTTATCTGTCCAACAAATTCTACCCGCGCTAGCGCAAACCCCAGTAAGTTCGTGCTCGTACACAAGACTTGGTTGGTAAATTGCTGTCACATTTGTGTGGTGCAGGCCAGTACTAGGTGGGTCACTTTTCCTCGGTCGGACAGGCAGAAATCTTTCAGTGGGCCCGCATTTTGAAAGAGTCCGCACTTACAATTATTGTAAAGATTGGAAGCTTTAGATAAGTAGGCTTAACTTGGACTCCAGAGGGCTTGAGGATTTTGGGTTAGGGTGATCTTTAACGAAGCTGTTGTGGTGCAAAAAGATGTCGCCTTGTGCGTAGACTATTGACTTAGAACTAGCTACGACCCCTAGGTACCTCTGTGGGAGTTTCCCGCTGGGGTCTTAGACTCGGTCGCGATACCACAGTGGATCTCAGTGTGGGGTTGACGATCGACCAGGACTTGCTCCCCCCCCCCCTGTTTATACGCTGTACATATCCAAAAATTGTGACTCGCAGAGGCACAGTGATTTCACTGAGGGTACAAGAGTAAACCGAACCCGAGACATGCAATTCAACCGCATATTTCGTGGGGCTGAACAGCGTACCTACCCGAACTCTGCGGCGTGCGAGCTGCCAATTCCGGTACCCCGCTAAGTTGGAAATAAAAATATATTGGGGGAACAGTGGTATATCTAGGCATAAACAACCCATTATAAACACTACGTTGAATTCGAAGCTTGAAGATAACTACGAAAGAGCTGGGAGTTGAACAGGCAAATATCGACCTAGGTAGTATACCTAGCATGTTAAACACATCTTGCCAATTTCGGTTACTTGCCGCCGTACCCCGGTATAGCAGACAGGGAGGGCGGGGGGACGCTCCCATGAAATGGTTCTACAACCCGGTCATTGGGTGAAGCTGAAGTCTTACCAGATTTGCTACACATCGGCGGAGTACATATAGTAGCTATCGGCGGAAATTGAAGTCATAACCAAATACGAACTAAACATCAATGTTTTTTATCACGGCTTAAAAAAGCTTCCGATATCTAGGGAATTTCGTCATATTTTCACTCTGCAAAGGAGACCCAAATGGCGGGTGGTAAAAAGGAATCGGGTCCAGCACGTTGGCTGAAGTCCGCCAAGTCAGTCTTTAGAGGAGGCCACAGCACATCGTCCTTCTCACGTTCCGGGGGTCAAGCTTCAGGGTCTGCTTCCCCAATCACGAGCGCTGCATCAGCAACAACGCATGGTTCCAACAGCCTGACCCTTACTGGCGCACATAGGATTCACGGGGCAAGTGTATTGACAGCCTCTCCCGTCATTCCAGAACAACTTCTTCGGTCGGGACAGAAGGTGAGCACGGCTCCCGAAAATGCAACCACTGCGCCAGATTCCCTGGTGTCCCAGTCCAGTGCTCAGAGTACAGTTGGATTACTGGGAGATAGAGTTTCTCCTTTTATAACCATCTCAGTTATTTCCGTATCTGAGAACCATATGCATCTTACTAACGACTTATCTGGCGCCAGGTCAACCTAATACCCCAACCGGTGTAGCGGAACCGCAAAATTCAACTCCGGGAGGATCCTCCTCCACAATCCCCTCCGTTTCTCCTTCGACTAAGCCGAATGACGGTATGCTAGCTAGCATTCATGTCACCATTGAAGAAATCAAAAGTGCACAAAAGGTCATGGAGGATAAGAAATGGTACTATACCAACCGGCATGGGAGGCAAGTCGACGTCGGAGAACGCATGCGTAGAATATTGAGGAGTGTGGAAGATTGTGCAAAAATTGTGGATGTTGCAATCCAGCACCATCCAGAGATTACGGCACTTGTGTGGGCTGGCGCTAGATTTATTTTAATGGTGGGTCACTATTCCAGTGATTTTTGTTAGAGATGGGATATCCACATATGGATCTAGTGACCGCGATTTGAGGGCGGAACCAATGCATAATTATTAACCCATTGACACACTTCTGATACTCCGGTGACAATTCTAGGTTGCCGTCAACAGAGTTCAGTTACTAGATAATCTCGAAGCCGCCATGGTTACCATTGTTGAGAAAATGGCAACCTGCGAGTATTACGCACAGATATATGACGAATGTCTCCGGGTGAAATTGGCGACTTCCACGACTACAAAGGCATTAGATGAGGGCCTCGACGCTGCTCTGAAGGACCTATACGCTGCCGTTCGGGCGTTTCTGGACAAGGCAAGGGAATATTTTGACCCGGAAATTAATGGTAGAGTTTTTCGGCAAATCACGGGCTGTCGCCTTCTAACGGGTTACGTGGATAGTGACAAAGAAGATTATGAACCACTTAAAACCGTTTTCGGTCACCATGCAACCCCTGATTCAGGACATTTTGGACAAAGAAAAGATAGTGGAAAAGTATGCAGAAATGGCCACGATGGGAAGGATCAAGGGTTTGTCCTGAATTTCCATTGAGCTTTGCAACTAGCATCATAGGAAGCAACGTCTGATGAAACTTTAGAAGATTCTAATAGGCTTCAGCAAGTGCGCGATGTGATTATGCAAATAAGAGAGGAAATGAAGCCTCTGGTGAAGTTGGATGGTACGTCTTAAAGGTTTCTGCTGCATATCTTTTCCCAGGCTTCTGTCCGATGCAATTTCCGTTTACTTCACCATCGCTATGACAAGGCTAATTGATATATTGATTACACAGAGATTCTTGATGTGGCGAAAGGTGTCAGGGACACCTTAACGGAGATTCAGACTCAGGTTGTTCAAGCTCTACGTAAGCTATAACGGAGTTGATCTACCTAGGCTTCAAGGGGTCCCGATGAGCTGACTATTGTGAACGAACCCGATAAAGAACCACAGCAACGTGAAATGCTCTCACCCAAATCGTTGGATTCGGAGCTGCAAGAACTGAAGACCAAATATTTGGCTGAATCGCGGCAAACGGATATATTTGATGCCAAGCTCTACGTTCCTGCGCGAGGGATGGAAACGCAGCATGCACCTGAGGAGGAGCATTTTGACCTTTGGGAGCGCCTCGAAAAGTTCATGTTGCCAGAGTCACCTCAAAGGGTGTGTCTAATCCTGGGTGCCGCTGGTGCGGGCAAATCCACATTTAACCACTACCTCGCTACAAGGCTATGGGAAGCTTATGATAAAAATACATCTTCCACGGAGGATGTTCCAAGGCCTATTCCAGTGTTTATCCCCCTGGCGAATTTTCACGACCCAACCCGTCCCAATCAGGACTTGGTGGCTGAGTTGTTCAAGCGGCGGAAATGGCCGGAGGAGAGAATATTAAAGGCTAGAGAAGAACTGGAGTTTGTATTCATCCTGGATGGTTATGATGAAATTGAGAACCGAAACCGCAATTTCTATATTGACTATAGACTTGAGGAATGGAACGGAAAGATAGTGATCACCAGCCGACCGGAATATCTTGGTTCCAGATATCAACTCAAGTTTCATCCCCCTGGCCAACCACCCCTTTTGCAAGAGTATTGGTTAGCACCATTTTCTACAATGGATATTACGGATTACATTTCGAAGTATGTGCAAGCTGTAATCGCAAATGATCCACCGGAGGCACCCTCGCGGTCAGTAAAAGACTACGAGCAATTGGTTGAACAACCCGAGCTGCGAGGCTTGATCAGCAACCCATTCCTCCTGAAAATGGTTATGACCGTCCAACCTAGCCCTATCACTAGCGGGGTTAATATGGAATTCAAGCGAGTAACACTTTATCGAAGATTCCTTGACCATTGGCTTCTGTCAGCCGAAGAACGCCTGTCTAGAATACAACTGCCATCTACGCTCGTAGAGCCGTTCGATACGCTCTGTGAAGAAAACTTCACTGCCAATGCGGAGGCCTACTGCCTTGAATTTGCGGTGGCATTGTACCGTCACAACTCGCTCGAAGCATGCTATTTCTTGGAGCCTGGGCAGTCGGCAACTAAGAGGAGAGCAAACGAGACCTGGGGGCCGTTCTTAGCAAACAAGAATCCACAGAAAAGGCTTTTGCGCTACAGTTCACCTCTTGTCCGGGTAGGGCAATCATACCGCTTCTTACATAAGTCTCTTCGTGACTTTGCCGTTGCACGCTCGATTTGGCAGGAGGAGGACCTATGTACACCCAGGGCATTGCTTAACGAGTTTCCCATTGTAGACGACTCTGGCGTCGTTGATTTTATTGTGGAGGAATCTGAGCAGAATCAGGAGTTGCAAGGTCAACTACTCGCATGTGTGGAGGTATCGAAACAAAATCCTAAGGTTGCCATTGCGGCCGCCAATGCAATCACAATTCTTGTTCGGGCTGGAAAACGATTCCATGGGTATAACCTACGAGGGGTATGTATCCCTGGGGCTGATATAAGTACTGGGTGGTTTGAGGGTGCGCAATTGCAAAACGCGGACCTCAGACGAACTCGTCTTGATAGAATCTGGCTTAGAGGGGCCGACCTCACTGAGGCTTGCATTGATGGCGGGGAGTTTGGTGAAAAGCCATATTTCCGGTTGGAAGATCCTGCCAATAATAATATCATATCCTGTTTTTATTCGCCTAATAGTGAGCTCCTTGTGGCCGCAGCTAATTATACGACACATGATCTTACAGTCTGGTCGGTTAGTACTCGGAGCTTATTGCATACATTCATGGGGCACCTCGATAATATAACCTGTGTTGCGTTCCCACTGAACGGTGGTCATAACCTTTTGGCTTCAGCAAGCTGGGATTGCACGGTGCGATTATGGTCAACGCAAAATCAAGATGCAAAGCTTGTGCATACGTTTGAGCTCTTGAAATGGACATGGGGGGAGAGCGTTGCGTTCTCGCCGGATGCAAAGTTCCTAGCTTCAGGATGTAGCGACAGTGTTGTGCGCCTCTGGTGTGTAGCAACATACGACCTCATACAGAGCATTTCCTGTAGTGAGGGATGGATTTACAGTGTAGCCTTTTCACCAGATGGACAGACCCTCGCATCGGCAGGTCGCAGCAATCTAGTAGAGCTATGGCGGACTGAGACCGGGAAACTGCTCCAAACTCTGCGGGGCCACTCTGATTATGTTATAAATGTCGCTTTCGAGTCAAGTGGCCAGATCTTGGCGTCTGCCAGCGTGGACAAATGTCTAAAAATCTGGTCTGTCTCACATGGGCAGCTCATCCACACCTTCACTGGTCATGCAGGTGGGATTCATATGGTAGTGTTTTCCCCAGATAGTCAGATGATTGCGACCGCCAGTAGTGACAATAGTGTCCGAATCTGGTCAGTTGCAAGTCGGAGGCCTCTACATGTCATGGAGGGAATCCCGACCTCCAACTTGGCATTCTCTCGTGATGGTGAGCTACTTACCACAGGTGCTGATGATGGTATTATTCGACAGTGGTTGGCACGAGAGTTGAGCATTTCAATTCGAGTTGGGAACAGTCACATCAGGGCAGTCAATGATGTGACGTTTTCATATGACACGAAGCTTCTTGCTTCTGCAGGTAGCGACCAGATGGTACACATATGGTCTATGGACACACTTCACAAGCCAGACCTGGTCAATGTACTTGCTCTGCCGTCAGCGGCAGTGACTGTGTTGTTCTCCCCCAAGAGTGCGCTCCTTGTGACGGGTGCTCTAGATGGGAAGATACGCTTACACAAATCGTTCCAGAATAAAAGTAGTTCCCCTCATGAAGACTTGCTCGGTACTCATTTGCCTCGGGTGAACGTTGTCGCCATGACACCAGATGGGAATATTCTGGCTTCCGGGGGTGATGATAGGGAAATACGCCTTTGGTCGATTCCAAGCGGAGAAAGGATAGTTACGCTACAGGGCCACACAGATTGCATTCGAGCGGTTGCCTTTTCACCTGATGGGCAGCTACTTGTTTCCGGCAGTGAGGACCAGACAATCAGATTGTGGTCCGTCCCACCTCAAGAGATGCTCCATACATACGAGGGTCATACTGCAGATGTGTTCCATGTGGCATTCTCCCCTGATGGTGAAGCCATTGCCTCAGCCAGCCGTGACAACACAGTTCGTTTATGGCCTGTACCAGATCGCAAAAGTCTGCATATTTTTGAAGGCCATACCCACCATGTGACCCGTGTTACTTTCTCTCCCGACGGATTTCTGCTTGCATCTGGGAGTCAAGATAATACAATGCGGTTCTGGTCTTTAGCCTCCAGGGAGCTTGTTCTGGTTCTTAATATCCAGACCGAGGTCAAAGCCTTTGCTTGGACTCCGAGCACGTCAGCCGAGGGTGGCCTAATTGCCATCGGAAGAGGAAGTGGCGGGGTTCAACTATTGCAAGTGATCCACAAACCGGGGTATAGCCGGAAGGATCCAGAAGTGGAGCTCTCTTGGTTATGGGCTACCGATCAGGGAGCCTACCTGAATGTGTACGGGGCTCGGATAGAAGGGATAACGGGACTTGACCCAACGAACATAGAACTCCTTAATCAGCGGGGAGCTATCGGAAAACCTGTTGTGCGCCGGGTCCAAGAAGTACTGGAAGAGGCATAGTGTGAAGCAATGATTGGGGTGGTGGGACGCGGATGCAGGGGTTTATGTTGGCGAGCGCTGCAATGTATTGTTTTCTTCGTAATGAATGCAAGATTTTTCTCTCCCTTGCGTTGCTCATAGTCATATATATTAACTGCCTTTGATTCTGCAACGTCTTTTTTCAATTTTTAAAAAGAATTAAGCCAGTTGGTTTTAGTGTAGGACCCACTGCTGATAATAGCCCTGGTAAACCCAGTAGTGTACCTTACGGCAAGATCATGTAAGAAGAGGAGCATGCTCGATGTTGGAAGGGTATGAGTGGCCCAGAATCTTACTTTCAGGTTGTTTTAAACTCTAGGTAGACGGTATGTTCAATATCCCCGTATGGGGGTACTACTCCCCAACGAAACGTTTAGAGAGGGGGTAGTGGAGGTATTTGTTGGAATATCTTCATTTAAAAAGATTCAGAGGATCTACTCTAAAGAATATATATGGGTAGAGTGAATCTCTTAAGCCCCTTATATCACCAATCTGGTAAAAACTCAGGAAACTCATCCTACAGGTTTTCCTATCACAAAATGATGAATATCAAAAGCACACACCATAAGGACATTGGGCTCAAGCATCCAATAGCTCCCAAGAATCTGTCCCCTAAGCCTAATGTTTTACGCCAAGACCACGCAAATCTGCGAAATATGGAGTTGGTTACCCTATGCTTTTTGAGTACTAGAAAAGGACAAATTCTGGCATGTCTCTAGTAAGAGCCGTCAAGGCCAAGCACCTTGGAGTAAAAAAGAATTTCCTCCATGTGAACAAATTTCTGAGCCATTAAGAACTATTTTTTGATAGAGATATTACAACAAATACCTTGACATATCCTCCCTGAACTTGCTAAGAGGCAGAAGCACCCCTACGCAAAGATATTCAGCGTAGGGTTACCCTAGGCATCCACAACCGAAGGATCTGAGCCACTCATAGCCTTCTTAGTATTGTTCTCTGAATATATTTCCCCAAAAAACCCGGCACACCCTCTATCGAACAATATATTTTTTCTAGAATAGCATCAGCGGTAACTTACATGCGCCCCCGCCTACTTCGTTTATGAAAGTAGCATACATGCATTTTAAATCCCTAGAATTTGAGTCTGTTTGGCTCAGAAAAAATGACTGGAGGATGGTTGGGATAAACCTAAAAGTCTTCTCATCGGTTTCCGGGTGTGATACTCTAGTTCTCTCGTGTTGTTCATCTATGTAGTAAAATATTACTCGTATGTATGTACTTAACTTACTTATATAACAGGGACCGCGCCAGACAACTTCCATCTACAGGGGTAGTCCTATCTACAGAGGCCTCTCGTTAAAAGCATCGTTGTAACGGTGCAAGGCCTATGGACTGTGGATAAAGCTCCAGGGAGCGCTCGTGGTCTATGACTATGAGAAGAACGTATGTATTGAGAGTATATACAAGACGTTGCGTGAGGAGGGAAGGAGAACAGGAGAGTAAGGAAATACAAGAGAGTTATATAGAGATCCCGCCGCCCAACTAGCCAATAGAGATAACCTAAGAAACCCGCGGTCCATAATCCGATCCTTCGATTCCCTGCATCCATATCAGCTGAACTCGTCCTTCATGCATACTCAGCCCTCGTATCGCCCGATCCAATGCGTTAGGGGCTTGGGGGCTATGCGCCGTGACAATCGTATTGCCAGCATACCTCCGTAACTAAGCATATCTTCATTACCTAGGTATACGAATATTATATTTTTGCTCAGGCACTTGGAGTAAGTAAGGCACACGCAAGGTTTTTTTTTTTGATTTCTAAAGTTTATACGTGTAGCGATCTAAGATCAGGGTAAGCTCAAGGTATTAGCGTGCGGAGTACCAAACTACAAATGTCATGCAGTACTGGATCAGGTAAGCTTATCAACTCAATTCTGACTTCGTAGGTCCTGCCGATAAGTCCCCCCCCCCCCG
>Ga0307511_10001227_pt1 | contig 27173 bp, 29 predicted proteins | sample 13_EM_MG_FD_200266 | JGI IMG/M metagenome (GOLD analysis project Ga0307511, IMG submission 200266) | Populus trichocarpa ectomycorrhiza microbial communities from riparian zone in the Pacific Northwest, United States - 13_EM | ecosystem: Host-associated > Plants > Roots > Unclassified | place...
GTTCAACCCGCACCCATACGTGCACTCAGTTAGGCCCGAGTTTGGTGATCATGATATCGCTCGCTCAATTTCTCCCAATTCCCAATATTCCGACAGTATTCCCATGGTCACCGGCTTGCCCCTAACATTACATTGCTCCTAACCCTCGGGACCGGCAATATTGCTACATTTGCCCCTCCCTCTTTACCTACTATGTCGGAATCTATCTTAGTAGAGTAACATTACATTGCTCCTAACCTCCGGGACCGGCGATATTGCTCTATTCGCCTCTCCTACCTCTATACTGTCGGGACTCCCACTCTGTCGGATCGCAGCTTACTAGCATAACCACCTATACCTACAACACCTACAATGCCCATACCACCTCGAATATGCCTACAAATAACCTAAATAATATCGCTAGATAATTATTGAATATCAGCGATATCGGAAATAATTATTTACCCCTCCTATATGCTTGCGTTGTGGTGAATTCATGTGCTAATACCTCAGATATCCTCTCCAACCGTATAATAGATCTAGGCGAACAGCTCCTATGAACGAGCCTTCAGCGCCCACCATGCCTCCAGCTCTCAGCGAGCCTCTGCCGCCAGCGAGCCTCTACCACCAGCGAGCCTCTACCACCAGCGAGCCTCTACTACCAGCGAGTCTCTACCGCCAGCAAGCTTCTATCGCCAGCGATCCTCCAGCGCTTAGTGAGTCTTCAGCCTATACCGCTAGCGAGCTTGCACCGTCAGAAAGCCCCCATCGGCAGGAAGCAACAAGCTTGTACTATATCCAAGTGCACACCTCCGGTAGCTGTCTATGTCCCACAATTATTCCTCCCGAAATTTGGGTCTGGTGGTATACAGCATCCTACAGGATCGAGCATCCTGCGACGTCCTATGGCGTCCTGCCTCCTATGGTATTCAGCGTCCTAGAACGTCCAGCCTTCTATGGCATCCGACGTACTACAGTGTCTGGCGTACTACAGCGTCTGGCGTACTACAGCGTCCGGCGTCCTATAACGTTCAGCATCCTACAGCGTCCAACGTCCTACTGCGTTCAGCGTCCTACAGCGTCCAGTGTCCTACAGCGTCCAGCTTCCCACAGCACTCAGCGTCCTACAGCATCTAGCGTCCTACAGCGTCTAGCGTCCTACAGCGTCTAGCGTCCTACAGCGTCTAGCGTCCTACAGCGTCTAGCGTCCTACAGCGTCTAGCGTCCTACAGCGTCCAGTGTTCAGCAGCGTTCTACCATACAGCAGCTATTCCGCTAGCTATTCCGCCAGCTACATCCACAGCTGTTCCACCAGCTATTCCACCACCTATTCCGCCGGCTGCTACAGTAGCCATTCCGCTAGCTATTCCGCCAGCTATTCCGTTAGCTATTCCACCGGCTGCTCCAATAGCTATTCCGCGAGCTATTCCGCTAGCTATTCCGCCGGCTGCTTCAATAGCAATTCCGCCAGCTATTCCACTAGCTATTCCATTCGCTGGGTCCATAATGATGGCCAGCACTCACATTCGCTGCGTCCATAATGATGGCCAGCACTCACGTTCGCTGCGTCCATAATGATGGCCAGCACTCAGGCTCGCTGCGTCCATAATAATGGCCAGCACTCACGTTCGCTGCATCCATGCTAATGGCGAGCACTTATATCCGCTGGGTCCATATTAATGGCGAGCACTATGTTTCGCTTCGTCCATGCTAATGGCGAGCACTTATATCCCCTGCGTCCATATTAATGGCGAGCACTATGTTTCGCTTCGTCCATGCTAATGGCGAGCACTATGTTCCGCTGCGTCCATACTAATGGTGGTATGGCCAGCACCCCCTTGTATGGCATACCTATGGCAAGCACATCCGCTGTGTCCCATCGATTTCCGGCATCCGGCATAGAGCTGCATCCACCAGTCAGCGTCCGGCGTTCACTACTCAGCGTTCGGCAGCGTACAATGCACAGCGTTTAGCAGCGTGCAATGCACAGCGTTTAGCAGCGTGCAATGCACAGCGTTTAGCAGCGTGCAATGCACAGCGTTTAGCAGCGTGCAATGCACAGCGTTTAGCAGCGTGCAATGCTTCCAGAGCATGCAGCGTTCTGCATCCTCTAACGTGCTACTACATTTTATATTCTACGTCCAGGTACAACCTGTGATATCCAAGAGTTAGTGTAAGCCTGTGTCCCAAGTGGCCAGCATCAGCCGTCTCGTCCACGGTAGACAACAGGACATGCACAATGGCACACCGGTCTTTTGGCACCAGTCCATACAACATGGGTGGCAAACCTCACTCATGTATGCCAACAAGAGTCACTGATGCTCAAGTAGCCAGTGAGAGACCTACGCAAAAAGTTGCGGAAAAAACCAACGCCTTACTATGATGTAAGACCTTGCTGACGAAGTGGACTGATCACCCACTAGGCATGCGCTTTATAGGGCACCAGGAGTAACGTAGACTCAAGACTGGTGTTAATGGGATTGGAATTACGGAAGTGTGTGACCGGGAGATATGCTCCATGCAAATGAGTATGGGAGTTCTGGCATGGGTGGTGGCTTGCCAGACTTCACGCAAATTATTTTGCGGAGAGTTGTTCAACCAATTCATAGCCGCACTAGTAGTGGGTCAGGAACTGTTTTACAGTACCAGTGACTGAAATAATGGTCGGTCGGGACGCCCGATTGGAAAGGGGGAGTAGGGTGATGGCTATTACTTATACCTGATAGCCGCCACCTGAAGGTATGAGATGCCAGAACCTGATCCTATACTCTCGTGGACTTGGTAGAGTCCTACAACTTAGGGAGTGGAATTTTTTCCGTGGCTCAACAAGCCTTATATGACCACTCTCGACCTCTATGAGTCCCGAACAAGCTCCACGAGCATCAAATAAGCACTATAAGTGCAAAGATTAAAGACGCTCCACCTTATGAATAGGTGCAAATTGAGCGCTACCCGCGCAAAAGACCAAAGACCCTCCGCCTTACGAATAGGTACGAATCGAGTACTACCAGTGCAAAAGACGAAAGACCCCCTTTTGCGTGGCAAGTCGGGATGGATAAGTGGTTATTAAGCATGCATTGTACCTTTTCCCTGTGTCGCGGTCTTTTTCCCATTGGGTTTTTCCCACACAGAGGTTTTTAATGGCAATGGTATGCAGGAAAATCTGCAGATTTTTTTTAAAGATATGTTTTGTGCAAATAGTTGGTCGAGACGCCCTCTAGTTGAGGGGGAGTAATGTTATGACTACGCTGCAGGCTAGGAGGTTACCACCAACGAACAGTGGGAGGCCTGATGTTGACCCCGCTTTTCTATATATATACACATATCCTGTATCTAGTTGTTGGCTCTTCGAGCAATGTTCTAAGTTCAACCCGCACCCATACGTGCACTCACTTAGGCCCGAGCTTGGTGATCGTAATATCGCTTGCTCTTTTTCTCCCTATTCCCTATATTCCGACAGTATTCCCATGGTCACCGGCTCGCCCCTGACACCAACGACGCCTAAGATGCCTTTCCCGATGGAAGGATTTGGAGATAGTGAGGGTGGTGGCAAGAAGACCGTGAGATGGTTTCCTTATATGGTAGAATTGGATAGCTCAAACTCCTTGAGTTATGAGGTAATGCCAACTGAAAGTGGTTCAGTTGGGAAGGAGGATAAATGTGCTTTGCCTGTAAGGAATCTGCTGTTGGATGGGACAGGAAGTAGCTATGTAGTTCCTGCTGTACTTTCGTATGTTTCTTCTAATGGTGAGAAGAACGAGGGTGAGCCGTAGGATGGTGATGCGTATTTGTATGCTGCGATTATTCCTAGGACGTATGGTGCCGCGATGTCTTATGCTCTCTGGTATAAGAAGATGAATGGGGATTGTAGTTGCCAGGAATGCAAGAGGTGGTGTCGATATTGGTGGGTTAAAGTGATGGAATGAGGGTGGAATTGTTTAATAGTGTATAACACTGCCTATTAGAGCTCTGCCTTGTCTTGCACAACGTCTTCTGTTGACTGCAGGTTGAGAATATCTCTATCTCGGTGTTGATACTTGTTGCTAGCATTCGTTGAATGTAATGTGTTTGTTGAATAGGTTGACGTCCAATATATGTGATACCTAAAAAGGTATTATAAAGATACTAACGGGTGATCAGTCTGTAGTGGTAGTTTTAACAATTAAATTATTTTATCTATTAAAAAAAATGTAATGAGCGATACCAATAGTAGCACCGCTTTCCGTTTAATAGAGTCTATCCTATCACCAGAGTGATAGTGTATGTCTGTTATTGGTTCCGCTAAGTCGAGGACTCAGAGAGTCTTTGAGAGCATACAGATTTCCCAAGCGGGAAAAGAATTAACAGGTGTAATCTCTCTGTATTGAAGCTATCTAAGGCTTGTCTGAACTCTGTCTGAAATAATCTGATCTGAGAATCCTTCTCCAGAAGGGCAGAACGGCTCAGTACTTATACTAGCCGCCAAGCCTTCTGAAGTCTGAAAAACCTGTTTTCTGACCTTTCTAGAAAACCTGCTTTCCAGCCGTTCCAGAAAGCACTCTTCCATAACCATAAATACAGGTGTGGGAGGTCAGGCCTCCAGTACTCAGAAATACAGGTGTGGATCCACAATGCATCATGATAAAGGGAAAGTATATAAGGATCGGATAGGCTCAAGGCTGTAGTACATAAGATACTATGTCTGAGCTATCTGGTATACATGATAGGTGCTAGGAAATGCGTACTAAGATAATTATAAGAAACGGTCTTCCATTACATTATCATTCCTCCTTTTCTTCTTTAGATTAGTAAATAACAATGAGCTTGATTGGGGTAGGATACAAGATTACCTCTTCTGATCTATTCCCTTTTGAATCTTGAGTAGGAGTTGCTTATATATCTGCAGGCTCTCACTTATCCTCTGATTCTGAGGGAGAATCCTGCTTACATTCAGAGAGCCTTTCTTCTTCAGGCTCTTCTGTATCTATACTTATAAATTATTTGAAGGCAGATCTAAAGAGGCACATGTGTGGGTTTACTAACAAGGGTCCAAATTCAAAATTTTGGCCTGAGAGTCTGCTAGAGGTTCTGTAGTGAGATGGTTCTGGTACTGATATGGTTACTTGTCAATTTCGTTTTGTAAGGCTTTCATTATATTAGTTGCTAAATAGGAACTAGTGCTACTAGTACTAAGGTGAAATTTTCTAAGATTTTTGACCAGGGATATACAGGGACTGCTATTCTACTAGCCTTGTAGAACTCGGGTCTGGAGGGCTAGATAAAGTGCTAGATTATATAGACAAGGTTTAAGAAGGTCTAGGGTTAATCAGGCCTTAAGAAGTGTGAGTGAAAATTTTAAAGCTTAAATTATAGGTAAAAAAAATATAAGTATGGCCCAAGTTAGTATAGAAGTTCTGTAAGAAACTTGGCTCTATCAATGTAGTTATGAGGTCTTGAGTATGCCCAGTATGTCCTAAATAGGACTATAGTAAGTGGCCAAGAGGTATATTTAGTGTTGGGTTGTTGTAATATTAAGAGGTGTAAGAGGATAAGAATATTATAAGTATAGCTTGAATATTTGTAATGTAGCTGGACTAGAGTGTGTTAAACAAGAACTGTCCCATCTTAGGCTACTGAACTTTTTAGGTCTTTAATAGATACTGAGTTCCAGAAGTAATGAGTCTATTTGGACTCATTTTAAGGAACAGTAGAGATTCATTATAATGCTAAAATATAATAAATATATGATATCTCATTATAGATATATCTAATGTAATGATGATGCCTAACAAGGTGATAGAAATAAGGCTACCAATAGAATAAATAACCAACAAGAAAATAGAATAAGCCATTACCCAATTAGACAAATATAATAAAAGATAGTGGTTAGTAAGTCGATATACATGAAACTAAGCTAGAATAACATAGGAATATAACAGGTAATAATAGAGAATTATGATGGGAAAACATACAAGGAAAACAACAAGACTAATCCTAAATAATCTATACTAATTTAAAATATGTTCAAAAAGAGTAGCTGCCAAACAAACCAAAAACCTGCCTGAATATACTTCTATAAAATCCACCAAAACTACCATTGATCAAACATATTCAAAGAAATATATATACAAGAAAATTACTTCTTTACAAGATATCAGAAAAGGGTAATCTAGAAGAGGTCAACTAGTTGAAGTTGTAAGAAAAGCTATATGACTAGGTGTTGCAGTATAGTTGTTGTGCAGTAGTAATGTATATCAGGAAAGGAATATTGTATCAGGTACTAGTATTTTGCAAAAAAGCTTTAAGATCTTTCAAAACACTTGATATAAATTCTGTTATTGCTAATGCATAATAAACCTGTAAAGTATAAGTACTATTGAATATTTATTTCAATATTAGGAGGAAATATATAAAGGTAGAATATGGCTAGTGAACAATAGATTTCTAAGATACCTATAGTGGTTTGTAAGCATCTGGATATATAAGAAAAAAGAAATTGCATAAAGGTATATATATACTTCTGGGTTTGGAATAAAATATGTAGTACTAAAACATAGAATGTCAGAATATTAAAGGTGATGAAGTCTAAAGAATGGCAGTATCATTAAAGTAGCAATCAAGGTACTGGCTAGTAGTATTGGGGTAGAGGAAAATTATTTCTGAATTAGTAGATAAGAGATATTTCTTTATATATTTCTTTAATTTAAAAAGCTAATCAATTATATAGTTTGTTTTCCTATAAGTATATCTATCTAATATCAAGAAAAAGGGAATAGAGATACTGTATAGCTACAAGCTTTTTTATTTTTATTTTTTTTTTAAAGTTATTTCCTATATTTCTCTTTAAGCTATGATAAGTTCTCCAAAAATCCAAAAGGATTTATAGCATACTTTTACTCTACCACTACCACTACTATTTGGAACTTAGCTAAAACTTAACTTTATAGGGTATCTAACTATGATAATAGTGAGAACCTATTTAGGATAAATCTATCTGGTTTAACTGTTAGAAATTCTTTGTAGGGGTGGCAGAATTTGAACCTATGCATGTATAAGTATGATTGAAGATGGCTTCCAACTACACCATCTACCTCTTAGGCTGATAAGGCATATAGACTATAAAAAAATTAAAAAAAAATCCGCAGCAAATTACATAACCCGTAATCGAGAGTAAATTACTTAACTCCAACAAAGGAAATACATAACTTGGCGGGGCGGCGGTGACTCGAACTAGGGCTTTCCTCCAAAGAGACAATTCAGGGCCCGAGTACAAACCACTCGGCCAAGGGGGCACCGGTAATTTCGGTTATCTCACTGGGTCGTAAGGCAGGACTTATATCTAGCCGGTGTCCCGGGGGTGTACCCAACCTTTAGGGGAGGGAACGGGGCCACCTCATAGCCTCTGGCTGACTGGGCCCATAGACTTCAGAAAATAAAAATAAAAATAAAAATCTAAGGCTTGCCTGGGGCTACTTATAACAAGTGGAATCTTCGGGAAACTCTATGCCGCATTTATTTCCTTGCCGCCCCGCCATCCACATGCTTGAAATATATCAGATCCATGTTACGATCACTTATACATTGATACCACCACCGCGCCGCAATTATCACCTTTTAATTGAAACCACCCCTATCTGACCCTAAGCCCTGAACTATTAATTAGACCTAAGGGAAATATATAACAACTGATCGTGCGCTCAATGTAAGGAGGGTGTAGGAGAGCAAATAACCAGTAGAGACTTCGTCTTGCGTGAATACCCGCACCTCGGTCTTGAACGCCCGGGGAGGCTGCGTACTGATACTGACCGTAATTGTATCGCAGTCTTGGAATTAATAACTTGAGGATATAGTAAACGTAGGGGAAACATGAACCCGTGTAGCCCAATCTATACAATCTCACGCAAATTCACAGTGAATTGAACATCCAATCCAGGGGTATATTATCGGTCTCGGATGTAAAACAGATACTTCTGTACCGTGGTGTGGCGAAACCACTGACCCGAATGAAGTCGGGGCACTAACAAATGAAACGAACCAGGTCCCAAATATAAAAAATTTAAGAAAAAAAAGTTAGAAATAAGTAAATACTTCCGAGTCCGATTTGGTCGACACATAGGACAAACACTGAAAGACTGTTATGAACATGTACAGACTCGGTTGTCGTAAAAATAGAGCATTCCGTGAAGGTGCATATTTCAGTCTTCATCCGGGTTTGCAAGCTATTGGATTTCACAATAGTCAGCCAGATGTACATTAGTAGTGCCTTCAAATGCCTTTCGTATGTGCTATATCAAAACCTACCCGCAGTACCCTCCGTGAATAGTCTTGGTCATCCCGCAAACTTCGCACACTCATCCTACTAACATTGTCGTTCTCAAACCGCATCCACACCTGCCCTGGGTCCAACCGCTGATCCGTTATTCGATCTGGAGTAACCGCTGACATTACCCCAGAACCTCCTGATGAGCCAGAGTTAGTGGTGACAATTGGAGGTGGTAAATGGGGTCTGTCAGATGCATATGGCGCAGTGAGACCAAGTGTGCTCATGGACCGTGACCTTCGCTTCTCTTGACCAGCACTCCCGATCAAAACCCCACCACCGAAGCTCTCTGGCGTTGGGGAATCGGCGCCCAGTGGCGCTCCCCTCTGCCTCCGGTGACGCAGGTACCAGAAAATTGCGAATATCAATGCAATCAATAAAAGTGCGAGCACGGTAAACACCCCTGCAACTCTTCCAGCGTTGTCGAAGAAATTGCCATCACCTGAATTCCCGGGAGAACTGTCAACTGTGGGTCCAATCCAACTGGAACTTGCGTAAGTAACCGTTCGAGGAGGTCCATCAACGGTTATTACAGATACCCATGGTGTTGTGTGGGTCATTGTCGTTGACTCCTAGATAGCGGTAGATAATTAGCTTTGAAATATAACCTTCAAAAGGGTGATCTCAAGTTGAGACATCTTCACTGGGTCTAGCTCGCTTATGGAAAAATGAAATGTACTGAGAAAGTTCGAGTCATACATTAGAGATGAGTACAGTAGTTGTTTTTACAATGCTCGACACAACAAATACGGTACTAGCCTTTGTGGAGGAAGGGGTAGTGGTTTCACGAGAGGATGATGTTGAGGTATTAGGGTCGCTCACCGTTAACGTTGATGAACTCGTTGTGGTACTGGCGGGGCCATCGCTTGCATCGGCAGTACCCTTCGGTCTCGTTCCAGTGTCTATGTATCCATATGTTCCTGTCTTCGAGTTTCCGCACTTCTCGAGATCGTATTGCAGGCAAGTCACGCAATCCGTCCTCGCCTTTGAGGGATTTGGTGCATAGTCGGAGCACCAACACTCAAATCCTTTAACCACCCCAAATGCATACAATACACATTTATCTTTACAACGACCGAGCGTTTGCCATTCATTAGCTATAGAGACGAAAGTTAGCGAAACAGCCCATATATTAACTACTCGCAATTGTTAGCTCCTACTATGGGTACATACATTCAACATAATGGTCTGTGCCCGTATTTTGGGATGAGCAATATTTTTGCTGTAGCTGCGCCGAAGCTCCGTCCAAAGACAAGTAAAACAGCAGCCCCAAAGGTGCCAAGCTGAATATCTTTCTACTATAGGGCCTCGCAGAAACACCCTTCAACCTGTGCTTTCGATGCTTGTCCCAGAATCCTTCAGTATTTCCTCCTACAAATATGGGAACCTGCCTCGCAGGGCCGTAGTGATTTTCAAGGGGTTGTTCCATGATGGAATCAATTGCTCCGGCAAAGCGGGAAATGAGTGGGCGTTGTAAGAACCACGTATGTGTTGTTACCAGTAAAACCCAGATGTTATGGACACATTCACCCTCGCCTTAGATGACTTTAGGAGGAATCCGTAATGGGGATGAGTTGTCACGCGCGGAGACCGATGTGGAACCGTGATACTGCCAGTTGTCCCTAAGAGAGGCGTTGCGCCAACCCAGCCTGGCTGTTGAGCTTCAAGATTCAGAGACGCGTTTGTTTCGACGACTATCCGAAGTGCAGACCAAAGTTCGCAGGTCGCAGCAAGTAGCCCCCTGCCTTGTAAACGGTAGGTACTAAGTAGTATAACGACAGTGACGGGTACCCCCTCTGATGATTTATCCCAGATAATGACAGAATAGTGCCGAACTGCGCGAAAAGAATGATGGTTCACGAAACCAACCGATCAGAAATACTTTATTGAGAGCAGGGAGAGGACAGGTGCTTCCCAAAGAGTCTGGCACTAGTCGTCAATACTCTATTAGTTGTCGGCCTCAAATCATCTGGCGAAGAGCCACGAGAAGTCGAAGGTCGAAGTGATCGGTTGGTTTGCGATGTACAGTGGTTAGGGAGTGTTGTTGTAAGATACAGAGGATGGGACAAAAAGGGTAGGCGTTGGGCATTGGGGGGGAATACGGGAGAGGGAGACCAGACTGTTTAATTTGGGATCGCCTGCTTCTGCGTGGAGGTACCACCATATAATGTACTCTCCAATGCTGCTACCATCATGAGAGCCACCAACAGTGGAACAGTGGATATCTGAAACAAACCGACGTACCTACCGTACTCTCTCTCCTCAAAAACAGGAAAGTCTGTGCCGCGTCCAGATATTCATGGGGCCCTGGCCCCTGGATCCCGCTATTCGGCATGCAAGACAAGTACGAGTACAGTACTATTTTCTAGACATCTGACTACAACAAAATACACCGATCCTCGGTAAGTACACACCACTCCACAGAATCTCGCCATTGAAGTCTCCAGACGGAAACGTGGAGAGAATACCATAATGGTCAAACCTGGGCCGTCACTAACTACCTTAACCACGCATGCCAGGCTCGACCGCCACCATATACTTTCTGGTACGTGTACTCATTTCCAGACCCTCAGATCTGCCCACTCCATTTCGAAGGGCTTCACTGGTCTATACGGATGGTACCCCGGCAAACTACTCACAGAATCCATCACATCGCAGAGAAAGATAGCAGTCAGTACCAGCCTAAAGACCCATCTCGGAAGTGCTGTCCACTGATTTGCCACCAAAAGTAGCGTCGCATGCATGTATTTGCTCTAAGGAAGTTAGGTACGGGGCACTAAGGATTGTGTTCCGCTTTGGGGAAATAGAAGAACTTTCAGGAACATTTTCTGTTCTACTGTTTGTGGCTTCGATTTCAACAGCGACAGGTTGAGTTGGAATTGGAGCAAGCAAGCATCGACCTCGAAAACTGACACCACATAACTATACGAGAGCTTGTGCCAACCAGACTAACATAACTACACTGTAGTCTTGACCACTTCGATACCCTGCCCCTTTGGCACTAATTGCCCATGCGGGGAATTCACCGCAACTGGCAACTTGGTCCACCACAGTTAGGTACATGCAACCATCCCATACACCTAGTAGCTATAGCTTGACGTCACACCACGCTGGAAGAGTACCCATATTCTTTCCCTATGAGGATGGTCACATGGCTCTAGTGCTTAGTGGGTCTACAAATTTAAAGTTAACGAGCTGTTATGCGATGCACATTTCTTAGAAATCGTTGACCAGATTCCTTAGCATACGTACCGCATGAAATCGTTGACCAGATTCCTTAGCATACGTACCGCATGAAATAGCGAGATATAACCTGTCTCCTCTACCAATTTTCATGCAATGACAGAAGGCCTCGATTCTCCTACTGTCTTGCGATGAAAACCCTGCACACAGGATTGCCTCTCGAGCCGGGAGTCTATTATTTTCCTCTTATAAGCATCATTGTTTATCGAACCCTTTCTATACCCCATATTTAGCATAGTATGTGTTTTGAGTAATGTGCTCGTATAGGAGGAGTCCGGGTAACGAGGATCAAACGGGTAGCTAGCAATACAAACGGATAGGCCCGGGCCTGAGTTTATGAGTGCATAAGTGTAATGCTCTTTTGTTCGCTAACTTAGGGGCAAAGGCAGTTAAACTCACTCCACCACTTCGATACCTTATCATCAGCTCTCGGAACAAGGAGATATCTGTCCAAAGTACATGAAAAAGTAGTCTGATCCGGCGGATATTGCCGTCACAGGGGATAGAAAGTTGAAACTTCAATGCGGATCGGATCGATCGTCAGATTATATCACTGTAACGGGCCTCTTTCTCGCTGTCCAACCGAACGGCGTGGCCATTGTCCACTTTCGCCTCAACCAAGGAAGGCCACGAAGGCCTATCTACAGTTTTGTGGAGAATGGAGGTGGATGTGAGACTGAATGTATCTAATATGTTCAGGGGAGCTCCGGAAATGGTGTTAATTGTCATGTATGTTGCAGTGGTGAACAGTACTAATAGAACTAAGGAATGAGCTGATTAAGCTGGGTAGCCGGTTTTGGACATGAATACAAATGGAAGATATTAGTGGCTTAGTTGGCAGCCTTCAGCACTCGGGACCTTTACCGTTGAACCGCTCAATCTTTAGCAATTACAACTTCACCATACGAACTGACCCTTTGAAGATGTTGACGATAAAATGAGGAGGAATGGTTCAACAGGGTTTCGTCAACAGAGACAGCTTCCACCTGAGCAGTCCTCAGACAAAAGCAAAATTCTGTCGGCACTAGATTTGCTGCCCCTAGCATAACAAGTTCGAGTTACCCTCATATGTGTTACACGGCTGATAATTAGTACTTGCCTAATGTAGGCATATACCTACAACTTCTTAAGAAAATTAGACTGTAATTGGTCTCATCCCAGCCCCTGCAATCTATTGTACGAAATTACTTTTCCTCCCTGTACTATTTCGAGAACTCAGTCAGACATCATTCACTTTACAATTCAAATAGTGAAATTGTCAAGCGTTGGGGGAGGCTTCTGAGCGTTTGCACAACCTACCCCGAGGCTCCACTTCTTGCTACAACCCAAAGAATGTATAAATTATGATAAGAATTACCCTCTGAAGAATAACAAAGCATTCAAACGTTGGTACTAATTGCAAGATGTATGAGTCCAACTGGGTGATTTGTATTTGAAACCCACATGAACTTGTGAATTTTGGTGGTGATGATATCAATATCCACAGATATATATCTAGTTTGAATGGAGGGCTACATAAGTAGCGGTGTGCTCAGGCGTGTAACTTTCTTTCAATAATGGCTCAAAGAACATAGGGGGTGTAGTCAGGTTGCTAGTAGTGGTGCTGTCTTGCTCTTGGCGGTTCCTTGCTACCAAGTGGACATGAGATCACTATGTGACCATGGTTGGCAGCTCCCCAGGCTAGATGGCATATGAGAATAGTCTGCGGAACACATCAATGAAAATGTACCTCAATTGAAAATATTATAGCATGCCCTGCTATGGAGGAGAGCCCAAGCCCAACCAGACTGCGGCCCTTCGGGCAGCTCAGGGTTGTAGCTGAGGCAATGCACGTCATACCACTGCCCCATCACTTTTCACCCCCCACTGTATATATGTACATGTATATAGCAGTAGTTCGGAACTTGACTGTAGCAGATACAAAGATGAGACTATATGGATACATACAATGCTAGCCTAGTTGCATAGACTCGACTATTAAGCTACAACCAGTCACATTAAGCCATTATATAGCAATTCTTTACGCCCTTTCACCAACCAATACTTAAAAACACGTGAGTATATAAGGTGTAAATGAGCCAAAAGGGAATCGCCCAAGTCAACTGCCTGCAGGGAGGGAAGCGTTTCTGCATGCAGCTAACCAAAGGATGGTGTGCAAAAGAATCGATCATCAGATCTTGAGTGCTGATGTGGCGGCTTTCCGGATCGGAGGTTACTTACAATAAATACCCTATGATATGTATAAACTTGAGTTGATTGTGTTTCCTCAATCAATAGGAATACGTAATACGTATACGGGAAGTATGCAAAAATGTGGCTAGCGACGATATTCCAAAGATCCACTTCACAGATATATTGCCTGAGGGCGTACATAAACATGAATATAATTGTACTACTTGTAGTCTCACCTTGTACTGTATATATATGCTAAGAAGCATCCAGGGCCTGCTTCAACTATTGCGGAATTGTTTTGGCATGACCACATATTTCTTTCTTTTTCAACTGAGGTGCGCATTGATCTTCAGACCATCAATGGCAATCTTCGAAATCTGCTTCAGCTAGGTACATCCGGGGAGAGGCATTTTTATAGGTTGGAAGTGATTTCACTTACATCTTGCAGTACAAGTGCATTTCCAGCCGCGCGTGTGAAGAATTGGAGGGCTCGTCCCGATAGGAGGTTACGGCTCCAGGCACTAGTTAATTCACCTTGTATGCTGCATTCACCATTCCTCGATCATTTTTGCTATTTCGTAAGTGATGTGTACCTGTCACTTCTCTTCTCTGCATGCACGGATTAGTCGCCCGCACGTGCCCTCAGCAAGGCGCTTCCATTGTGTATCATCCTAGCCTCAAGCAATTTCCATTGTCAATTAAATACCTTCGCGAGATCTCTGTACGCCGGAGGACGGCTGTCGACGGAGACTAGTTCGATTACTGAGGCACGCCAAAGTCTTGACCTGAACATATACCATGGCCGTGAATAAGCTAACCAGGTGAAATTGTCGAGATAATGCTCAATGCTCTGGCACTAAATAATTAGTATGAGTGGCGCTTTCGCTTGGCGTACCCATTCCACATTCGTGTCCCCTACAACTAGACTAGTCTCCTACCAACCCTTTTGTCGCCCATAAGTTGAACCTCTCTCCCTCTTCCTTCCTTCTCTCATCATCACTAGTTCAAGCAATAGATCACACAGTCCAACGCAACGCCAAAGCCAACGCCCCCCCCTCCAAAGCCTTCAGCTAGCTAGCCAACCTCCTCCCAGTCTTCCAGGTCGAAGTTAGTCAACGTCAAGCAATATCAATACCTTTCGGGCATTCGGCACTTTGTTCTTCCAGCTTAGAAGTAACGAAGTGTGATTCTCGGAACCCATATAACTTCTCAGGACTGCAAACCCGGAAGTTGTTTTTCGTGAAGTCTTCTCGGGCAGAACCTTTCTTCTTAGGGCTTGTTCTCTCTCGTCAATTTCGCGTTAAGTCTTTTTGTGCCCTTTTCCACAACCCACAAGCAAGTTTACATCACACAAAAAGACGTCAACATGTCTGAGAACACCGCCGTTGAGAACGTTACCGCCACCCTCGAGAAAACAAAGCTCGATACTCCTGCTACCAATGAAGCAGAAGTTGCCCATGCTGCTTCTGCTGCTGAAGGCAGGAGACTTTACATTGGAAATCTTGCATACTCTACCACAGAGGAGCAACTAAAAGATTTCTTTACGGGATTCTCAGTGTAAGTCTTGACTACACTATTTTTTCCCTTCATCCCCGCAAGAAGAGTGTTGCTGATACCCCCCAGTGAATCTGTTTCAATTCCCACCAATCCTCGCACCGGCCGTGCGGTCGGATACGCGTTCGTCGACCTTCAGACCAAGGAGGAGGCGGAACATGCCATTACTGAGCTCAGTGGTAAAGAAGTTCTGGAGAGGAAAGTTAGCGTTCAGGCGGCTAGGAAGCCTGGTGCTCATACCTCCGGCGGTGCCAAAGAGGGTGAAGCAACCGGGGGTGATTCTCGTGAAAGGAGGGGGCGAGGAAGGTTTGGTAATAAGCGCAAGTCCCGTGCCCGTGGACCTAGGGTAATCCACAAAGTATCTCTCCGCCATTCTGTGTTCAAAGCTAACTCGGATAGAACCGTGGGGCGCAAAACGGTGCCCCTGAAGCATCAGTCAATGTCCCCGGTCAAGTTCTCCCACTCACCGAGGCAACCACTGCGGTACAAGAATCCCACGTAAAGCAGGAGAATCCCCTGCCCGCTGTACCTGCTACAGAAGGCCAGGGAGGATACAGGGGTAGGAAGAGGCGTGGGCCGCCTGAGGATGGTGTGCCTAGCAAGACCAAAGTTATGGTGGCCAACCTCCCTTACGAATTGAGCGAAGAGAAGGTAAGATGTGTTTGGTTTGCATCGGTTTTCACTAGATCTATTCTCTAACATAATTACCCCTACAGCTTAAGGAATTGTTCACTGCCTATCAGCCGGAGTCTGCCAAGATTGCTCTTAGGCCTATCCGTTCCTTCATGGTCCGCATTCTTGCCCAACGAGGTGAAGCCCGCAAGGGTCGTGGATTTGGCTTTGTTACACTTGCCAGTGAGGAGATGCAACAAAAGGCTATTGCAGAGATGAATGGTCAGACTGTGGAGGGGCGTGAGATCGCTGTGAAGGTTGCCATCGACAACCCAAAGCTCGAGGCTGAGGCCGAAGCTAAGGCGGCACAAAAAGAAGGTGCCCCCACCACCGAGGTCGCTAAAGGAGAGCCCCTTAAGGCTGAGGCCCCAACAAATGGAGTGAAGGCTGAGTCAGAGCCTACCGCCACTACGACTGCCTAAAGGTCCATAATTTGATTATATTATAGACATCTAAGGCTATATCCAACTATATGGATATATCATGATTGATGACGAATGCATTCAGCTATGACGGTTATAGAGAAGGGTGGAGTGGATCTGTTGCTTTTTTTTTATGTCGAATAAAATCTCTTTAATGAATCATCATCGATGTTCGAAATCGGTAATGGCCTCGTTATTGAGCGCAAAATAATGGTCATTCTTAATTAGGGGAAATAAGTCTAGATAGATAAGGGTTGTTTTTCTACTTTCTTTCTTTACCTTTGGCTTTTGCTTGGTTCAAAAACTGGCGGAGTTGGGAAGAGGGAAATCGGTTTTCTTTTAGGCTTATCTCTTTCTAATATTTAATGGCTATGAATTCACTCCTTGCACTTCTCATTCCTTCCCATTTTCGGTTGATGGTGTACACTTAACGTCAAGGCCTCTCACATGGGGCACACTCGCAATCCTGGGGAACGATTAAAACTCTAGATCGCAAGTTACTCCTCAGTGACCTGGACTTGTTTCAAGAAGTACCCCTGTAGCGTCCGTCTTCCACACATGGTGGAAAGACCAGGAAGGTCCCGGAGACGGTGCAGTCTATAATTTTCGTAAGTGCCGGTATGATGGTCGTGGGACCAAGTCATCAGAGGGTCATCGGTTTAAAACTTTCAACCTAGACTTACAAGGTATCCTCCCTCTCTCCATACATGCAACAAAATGTAGAATTACCTACAATTGTACTGGACAGACCACTCAGTTGTCTTGGACCAATTGTGCCAAAAGGGAACCACTCACGTCTAGTCCTATGTACTGTGTATATGTATGTTGCCATGGGATTGAATATGCGTTCCCGGAGCATTTGAAAGAATTCATGATTGAAATCTTTGGAAGCTGCTAATGAAGCTTCGTCTCCATTGAACATAATCAGCCAGCCTTAAGTCTGCTAGTCTCTCGTGCCGTACAACCAGACTCCTAAGAAAGTAACCTATATACTTCAGTAATTGTAGCAATCGCTGTTTTTGTATAAGACCACTTTTGTTGCTGAGTCTGGAACTATGAGAAAACTACAACGAGTCTGCGGTGAGTCTCGTGCCAGTTGTATGGAACAAGGTACCGGTAGTGTACCGGTAGTTCTGGTTGCAGGATCCGCTCCAAGGGATAAATGCTTCATACTCTTGAATACCGGTATTGGAATAACTACCGGGAAAACTGGTGAATAAGACTCCTTGTCTGTATCTGAATCATAACTGTCAAAATCCAAGCCAAGGACGCCAATCTGCCCACAAGTAGTAACGCTGCTACTACAAAAGGAAAAGAGCAAAGATACAGACAAGGAGTCTTATTCGTTTTCCCGGTAGTGGAATAGATCCAGAGCGGAGCTCGGGAAATCCTACCATTGGTTTAGTCTGGTCCCGTCGGTTAACCCGGCGTTGTCGCTTCTATGATCCTCTGTACCCAGCGCACTGGCATAAGTCTAAGCGCACCGCAATCTCCTAAGTCTAGGTCCTCAGATTTCGAATACTTATTTAGCTCACTGCCGGTGGGGAGGATCAGATCCTTTGTTTAATGGACAAAGGTTTCAATGCCACGGCGATAGGGATGCAAAGGTTTACAATACCACAACTTATTGACGGGGTTTGTAATACCCTTGCACCATCGGGAGTGTGCAAAGGGGCGAAGTTACAGGATATCTATAATTATAAGAAGATAATAAATAACATAGCGGTACAAATAGAGGTTGCAGTACGGATAGAGCTCAATCATGAAGGGTCCGACATGTGTTGTTAGTTGTATCCAGGCTGACAGTATGTGATTTTGATGCTATTATCGACGTGTTTATCTGCTCTGAATCGCTAGTCACAGGTAATGTTCTTGCATTTGTATAGGACTCGAGATGTCTCTTTTGCTGCCACAATAAAATGGAATTTTTCCCGTATAGGCATTGTCCTTTAACGCATCAAATGACACATATAACAGCCCTAGTTCTAGTAGAGGTAGGGGATTCTGTAAGCCGGCCATATTTGGATTGTCCTAGGTTGTATAACTTACAGCGTTCAAGTGTGTGGTATGGTAGTGTCGTACCTAGCTGTGGTATTGTAAACCTTTGCATCCCTGTCGCCGTGGCATTGAAAACCATTGTCCTTGTTTAATATCCATCCTCAATACCTGTAAGTACTTGCATACCGGTATTGAAGCTTCAGTTTTAAACCTGCCCGCATATGTCGCTCGGCGGGAATAACAGTTTTGGCGCAGATGATACCGAAATCGGACAGGGGTCACCTGTGTCCGTCGTCATTGACTTTCGGAAATGAAACCAAGTGTACCGAATTGAGCAGTATGAATGTTGTCATCGATGGAGGCATTCCATTCTACTTGAGAGGTCTTGAGAACAGTCGACACCGGAGATATAGAGGTTAGAGCGTACAAGTATACCAGTATATACAAGTATCTAGCCTCAACATATGCGTGCAACAGGCTGAGGTTTGTGTACACGGCGGGGTTGGTTCTCCAAATTCGTTCCTGCTGGCTACATAAGGAGGTCACGGTAAGTGCAGGAAACATCACAAGTGAAGGCTCCTCCCCATATCGACCCTCACTGAGCCTGCCTGTAGCATGCGGGAATGACCATCAGGGAGGCCTAGAAATAGTGAGAAATATTTGTATCAGATATTGGGGTTGAGGAGGAGCTCTATACAGCCTCAACAATCCCCAGTTTTGTTTGGTGATCTCAACACTCGGGCCAAGGCCTCTGGCTGCATGGCTAGGCTGCGCAAGTGCATACCAGTACATTTGACTGACTTATATGGGGCGGTCCCAATAATGTCACTTATTATCTCTAGCCAGTATTTCTATCTACATCCAGTCTCGCTCCATCTCCATCTATCAACATCCTTAACCAACCCCAAGCCTATAGCCTGGCTTGCTACGGAGTACTACAAGAGGTGTTGCAACCAAAGCTACTAGACTACCCACTATAGCCACTCAAAGTACCGGGTTCCAAACTCGTGTTTACGTTTCCGCCAACGCCTTCGCCCAAGCCTCTAATCGATAAACGAATCAACCAGACCAAATAAACGATTTACATCAAATTACTGTCACCGTTATAGCTGGAGCAGTTATTCCAGTACCTTCCGGCTTCCGACCTTTGCAACCTTCGACTTGAAGCTTACTGGCTCACACTACACAGCTCATCGGTCGGCATCTGAAACCGTTCGGTACCATCGCTTTGCTCATAACACAGTCCAGTTGAGCGAGCGCTGAACTAACACCGGATTCGTTTCTCAGTGACAAGATGCAGTACGTCAGGAGCATCAGTGGCTCTGTGTCGAAGGCTTGGAATTCTGTGAAGTAGTGCTTTCTCATCTAATGTACGGTTGAGGTAAATATTCAGCTGACATGTGGGAATTATAGTCCGGCGACACTCAGCGGTGCTATTGATGTTATTGTTGTCGAACAGGAAAACGGTGAGGGCAGCTTTCGTCTGTAAAACGGAACCAGAGCTGACGATACACCAGGCGACCTTGCATGCTCCCCTTTCCATGTTCGCTTCGGGAAATTCTCCTTGCTTAGGCCGTCGGACAAGAAGGTTCGTTCATATTTCCTCTCTTTCTGCAAAGGGGGCGGCACAGCTCACAGACTCTTCCATGAGCGGCATTAGGTTGAATTCCAAGTCAATGGGGAGAAGACCGACTTCGCGATGAAACTAGGGGACGGAGGAGAGGCGTTCTTTGTTTTCGAAACTATGGGGTTCGTGCCTGAGGAAATGCAGACCTCCCCGCTGGTATCACCGTCGGCAAGCCCAAAGCAGCTACCTACTATATCTGACCCGGCGTCGTTACAAGAACCGGAGTACCTGAACATTGCGGATGGGGAGACGACAGGATCCAAAGACTCTTCGATGGGTAACAGCATCACAATCGATAGTCCGAGGAGAGTACACTCTGATTATGGTAGGTTATGATTGGAAACCCTCTTCCTCGGCTGTAGCTGACCAGGCTTGTGCTACCTAGGAGGAGGGGGTAATACCCCATTATCAGTATCTCCCCCAGAGTCACACATGAGACCTTCGAGTGGTGATTGGTCGACATATAATCTTGAAAGATCAGCCTCAGAGGAGATTTTACCGACATCAACGCGGCGGTATACAATGTCAGGGCAAAGGCCAACGCGTGGCAGGTCACCACCTCCCTTAGATCATGCAGCTGCTGTGGCAAGGGCTCTTGCCTTATCGCAAAAACTTTCAAGTAGTAATATTCCGACACAGATCACAGATAGGGGTGATGTGATGTTGGACATGAACGGGTATAAAATGACGGACGAAGATTCACTTCAAGCCGAGGTCATTGCGAGAAAAATTCTAGCCGAGGAGATCGATGGAGACTATGATATCGGTGCGCTAATAGGGGCGGACAGGAACGGCAATCTCTGGATATACTCTAGTGAGGAGGCAAAGGAACAAGCTTATCAAGAAGGCTTGCTTTGTGGCAGCATGGGTATGAACGGAGATAGTGTTTCTGATGCAGGATATATGTCCGATGATGCCAGAAGTGAAGACTCGGGAGCGGAGGGTACGGGGAAAAGGTCGCAAAATCTGTCAACACCTCCAAGCTCGCCTCCACCGCCTGGCCCACGCGAACCGGAGAAAAACTATGTGAAGACATTGAGGCTTACGTCGGCCCAGTTAAAGTCATTGAACCTCAGACCAGGGCCTAACTCTGTCAGCTTCAGCGTTAATAAGGCAACATGTACAGCTTTCATGTACTATTGGAAACATGACGTCCCTATTGTCATTTCGGACATTGATGGCACTATTACCAAGTGAGCCGTCCTTTCGAAATAATGAGACCCTGCTAACTAGAGTGTAGGTCGGATGCCCTCGGCCATGTATTAACGATGCTTGGGCGAGACTGGACTCATCTGGGTGTTGCGAAGCTATATACAGATATTGCAGCGAATGAATACCATATGCTCTATCTGACCAGCAGGAGTGTAGGACAGGCTGATACCACAAGGAACTACCTGAACGGAATTGTTCAAGACAAATTCAAGCTACCGAAAGGCCCAGTTATAATGAGTCCGGATCGTACAATGGCTGCCCTTAAAAGGTTCGTCCAGGTAATATTATATATATATACATATCATTGCTGACAGTCTGCTTAGGGAAGTGTACCTTCGAAAACCTGAAGTGTTCAAGATGGCTTGTCTTAGGGACATATTAAACCTTTTTGGCCCGAAGCATAATCCGTTTTATGCTGGTTTCGGTAACCGTCTCACAGATGCCTTGTCTTACCGCTCGGTCAATATCCCATCAACGCGAATCTTCACCATCAATTCCAATGCGGAGGTCTCCTTGGATTTGCTTACGCTGACCAAGTACAAGAGTTCTTATGTTAATATGAGAGACCTTGTTGACCATTTTTTCCCTCCTGTGTCTATTCTCAACACAGATGAAGAATATACAGATTTTAACTACTGGAGAGATTCTCTACCTGACCCCGACGAGTTCACGGATTCGGAGGATGAGGGTGAGAAGAAAACGGTACCTATAGTTTCCAGAAGCGGTATTGTACAGCATGTGGAAGAGACCGAAGAGGAAGAGGAAGAGGAGGAGGAAGAGGAGGGAATGCGAGAAAGTTATATGACAGGGATGAGTGGGGGTTATACAGAGGGAGAAGGGCTGGATGATGACACCTATTACGAGGAGGATGGAGAGGAGTATTCTGACGAGGAAGAGGGTGAGGATTACGATGGCGATGAAGAAGACGATGAACAGCTACGGGGGCAAACGGAGGGGGGCATAGTGGTAGAGCCTGAGGAGAAAACAGAAAGAACGCTGGAGAAGGGACTAGAAGAGAAATTAAAAGTGAAGCCTGAGGATGGAGTTGAGGATAATGCTGAGGGCAAGGCTGAAGAGATAGCCCCTAAAAAGGCAGAGCAAGAAGCTGAGAAGGAGAAATCAGAGGAACAACCGAAACCTCAAGCCTTTCCACAGCCCAAGGATAAGGAGAAACAGGATGCACAGAAAGAGGGAACCGCTGAAGAGCCCCCGCAAGAGGAAAACAGCAAGGTACCGTCAGGTATTTTACATAGTAGATTCACGGGGCCTTGGATGAAAAACGACGTTGATCAGTCGATGATTGGGCAGATGGTCGAAGCGGTAGAGAAAGAGATAACTAGTATAGTTGAGGATTTAGGGGAGCGCATGCAAAAGGCTGCAGCTAGAGATGGGGATGTGAATACGGGAGATGGAAAGGCTCCTTTGAAAGACTTAGTGGCCCCAGTAAATACAGAGGAAGAGAAGGAGAGGCACGTTGCTACGCAGATGGTCTAGGGGATACACGCGGAAGTGAAAGCAACGTCAAGGGTGATACCTAGCTGACATACCGTGATGCGGAGACACTCAGAAGGCCATGATAAATTCCTAGAATTTTGGAGGCCGGATAAGTTACCCACCTGCTTCCGACGTGGGGTGCAGCGGAATTTGAGGGAATATTGTGTGAATATTGCGGGAGGCGAGTTGCGTTTATTTGGTTTTCATTCAGTCCGGAGTTGCAGGGTCTTATACATATATAACATGTGAACTTTTGTTTGGCACGCATTATACTATATTGCATTGGAGGGTATGCGTATTCCATTTACCATGCGTTGTTGGTTTTTTTTGTTTTCACTGTTTTTTTTTTTTGACCCTTGTTTAGGCTGGCCCTTGTTCCACTTTTAACCGTACCAAAAAATCATTCGGTCTAGGCACGGGAACAGTTTTAAGCAAGACTCCAATCAGAAAGATTGAAAGGGTCCACTTGAGCCCTTCTGATGTAGGGATTAAAACCGCCCACTGACTGTTACACAACTCACGTGTCTATTAATGCTAACTACTATTTAATATCTGTAAATACCGGTACCGGTACTCGAGTTCGATGCACCTGGCTTTCCCAATCACAGAATTGAACTGATACATGTCCACTTGCAAAATAATTAGAAAAAAGCTAGGAAACAGCAAACAGCAAACAATAGCAGAATAGCCTCATGATGACAAGCTTCGGGTACTGAACTTCTGCTTATACTGGTACTCTAGATATGGATACTTGCATATCCCTTTGTTCACTGAACTCACTGCATCAGCAACGGAACTAACTCTCGGAATTATATATGCAACAGACCGAGATGTGTTTTTCTTAGCCTAGTAATGTTTTCTATGCCAAGAATAGCAACTAACAGCGGTTTTCATCATGAACTGCTTGGGTTGACAAGCTTCCATTGGATTGACATTGCCATGACCTCCACAGCAGCAGCAATACCTACCCGATCAGCATCAGCATCGCAGGGAAAGGCAGTAGCTACAGTGCGAATACCGGGTCCATCACCGGGGCAGGGTAAACACTGGGCGAAGAATCGGAGGAGGAAGAAAGCGTTGCAGAGGAAGAAGCTTGCCAAGGAGGAGGAAGCAGGGAGGGACAAGAAGCAGGAGGTAGGTGGAATTGAGGGTGATGATGATGGGGATAGAGATGAAATGCGGGATGAGGATGAGGATGAAGATGAGGATGAGGATGAGGACGAGGAAAGAGATGGGGGCGGGAGTGAGAGTGAGAGTGAGAGTCATGAAAAGAGGGTAGCAGCCAGTCAGAGAAACACGAAAAACAAGGATACCAAAGAGAAACTTACTCTGAAGAAACGGAAAAAGATTAAGAGGAAGGAAGCTGAGCGTGGGGGATTAGTGAGGATCACCGCGAGGGAAGACAATGGTGATGGTAGTTGTGGTGGAGTTTGGTATTATCATTTAAAAATGTACGAACTATCATCCCCCCCCCCAATTTCTTTTCTCGGTATAATCATGAGTATTTACCTACCTCACCCATAGGATAACTCACCCATCCCCGCCTCCTCCCCAATCGAGACCTCCCGACCTCCTGACCTGGCGGACATTTCTCACATCCTCTCTCACTCGACTATTCGGAGTCCAAGGAGCATCTTGTCTCGTCGATATACTAAAACTCGAGAACTGGGATTGCTGGGTTAGGGTCGTGGGATCAGATGGGGATTTTGGAGCAGGGATCAGCAGGGGTGGGTTTGGAGTTGCTGTGGGGGGGTATGTTGGTGCTCTAGCAGGAGATGAGGTGGAGCGTGGGAGGGAGGTTAGTGTTAGGGTTGTTAGGGGGGGGCGATGGTTGGTTGGGGTGGCGGGGGGTGAGGAAGGTGATTTATGGGCAGCTTGAGTGATCGAGAGGTTCTATGTTGGGCTTGGGACGAGCAACATTTACGCTCTGGTCGTTGATTTGTGCTTACATCGACAGCATTTAGCATTCAGGGACAGCATGGCATATGGATAGTGAAACTAGTGAGTAGGACTGGGTGGACTGGATGGATATCCGCATACCAGCAGGGCGCCAAGCGTATTCAAGGGACGACTGTACTATATATCGAAGGAACAAAAATATGTAAAGCCGAACGCAGAAGATAAGTCTGAGAACAAGACAGTAATAACACACGCCACAGAAAGCCTCAACAAACAAACGTCCCCAAGACCGTCATTACCATCAAAATGAACCATCATTATTACCATGGCTGCTAAGCGGTTTCATATAAGCTGAGGCCGCTGCTCCAGATCCATTATCCAAACGCACGACTACCAGTCATCCCACCCATCATCATCCTTCTTCGCTACCCTCTTCATACTGCCAGATGTACCAGACCCACCAGAAGCAGCTGTGCTCCCCGTTCCTGTCGAGCTGTTACTTTTCTTCATTGCACTTGTTCCCAACGCGCCAGGCTTGGGCTCCCGGTCGTAAAATCTCTCGTCACCATCCGCATCATCATCATCTGCCGCCCCAAAAGTATCCCAGAACCCCCTCCTATCAGCATCGGGTCCACCTTGCCAACCCCCCGTAGCTCCACCCTGATTTACTGGCCGGTACCCAGGTTGGCCAGAATTATCCACGTACCGCCGTGCAGACTCGACCCCATACTGTGCTGTCTCACTGACCTTTTGTCCTAGTGTCGCGGCATTCTCTACCGCCTTCTTTGCGACCTCAGATTCGACGATCTTTTGTGCTGTGGGTTGGATGAATTGTTCATTTGCGGTTTTAGCTGCGCGGGTGACGGTGGATGCAAACCCCCAAAAGCCGCGGGTAATGGTTGAAGTAACGTCCTCAACGGGATTGTCATTGGTGGGGCCAGATGTTTCGATTGAGGTGGAGCCGAAGCCCCCGTATTTGCCTCCCTGGTTCGGTGCAAGGTGGTCAGGGCGATTCGCGTTTGCGGAGCCGAGCCGGGAGAAGTAGTCTTCGTTCTTCGCCTTTTGCTCGGCACTCAATCCAAGCTTTTGTGGTGCCGCAGGAGACGCAGAGCGGGATCCATCGCTGCCAATGCCGGTGGTAACGACCCGCTTAGGGGCTGTGGATATAGGGGCTTTACGGGGCGTAGGAACCCATTCCCGGCCCTCAATTTCTGCAGTAAGCTTTTCCTTGTAGTCTTCTGCGAATGGAGCACCATATCGCTCGGCTATGGACACGGTGGGATCGAATTCTGGGGCGGCAGCGAAAAAGGCTTTGCAGGCTTTGTTTCCGCCCTTCTCCATGCGTAGAATCTCCTCCTGTTTGAATTGGTCCATGGTGATTGATCGGACGAAGGAGATATGCACACCGAGGCCTCGGTGGATACCGGCGCAGGTGAGGCATATGAAGATCTGAGCGGGAAGTGTCAGCTGGTCGAGTGTGCAGAAGCGTATATGTGTTTGGCTGTAGAACTTACTCCGAACTTCGGACTGGCCTAGATGAAGGGCATGGGTTAGTTTTAGTTGAACGACACCGGGTGAGGAGAGAGGGGCAGGCAAACTGGTCCGAACGTACCCATTGAGGCGCTGGGGCCCCACAGTCGCAACAGGTATTGTTTCCGTCCTTCTTTCCGAGTTCCAGTAGCTATCCACAGTGAGACAAATCAGCTCCCCCTCCTCCGCCCGAGCGCCCCCCCCTCCTCCGCAGGCAACGCACCTTTCTCCTCGTCTCCGGATCAACCTCCCACAGCTTGTTCGACATGTTGCAATGTGTTCTTTGAGCTCCTCCCGATATCAGTGGTATTTTGTTTCGTTTTGCGGGAAACAACTCGCCCAGGAGTGAGGCAGAGGAGAAGGAGTGAAGTAAGTCCCGCCGCCTGGTGCCTGTCTCGTGCCCGATGGTTGGGATCAAAGGAGTGGAAGGTTTTATTTTAGTAGTGGGCGTCTATCGGCTGGCCGACCAGTAAGCTCACTTGCAGCTTAATATTCATGATGCAGACATGTGCATGGAGGAGCCTGCATTCTCGATGCGATACATTTCTGCCCCTTGCAAAACGGTATACCGGTAAACGTTATAAACGTTCTCTCTTGCACCACAATGGAATACAGAAAAACAGCTCTTCTTCAGAGCTTGAGCACAGTCTCTAGTAAATCGCCGTTGGGATAATCGACCCCTTTTCAACACCAGGCAGCAATCTGTGCACATTTACCACTCGCATTTCCATTCATCGCTGGATATTATAGTTGTAACCCAAGTGCTCCATACGGAGCACATCTCTGATTCACTGAACCTTTCCCATGCCATTTCAAGAGCTCAGGCTCTATAGTGCTCTGACACGCACATGTACAGGCAACGGTAGTGGCCCGAGACTGAGCCCTCTATTGACGCTGTGTCTTGTCCATCTGTGGTGGCACGTCTCACCTGCTCCGAGGACAATGGAACCAGGCCCACCATACGTGAGCAAGTGTACTCTGCTTTGCTATTGTCCGATTGGACTCTTATGGCTGCATATACCAAGAATATCGTCGCATTCACCAAATGAAAACAAGACATCAAACCCCTCGG
>Ga0307511_10001228_pt1 | contig 27171 bp, 24 predicted proteins | sample 13_EM_MG_FD_200266 | JGI IMG/M metagenome (GOLD analysis project Ga0307511, IMG submission 200266) | Populus trichocarpa ectomycorrhiza microbial communities from riparian zone in the Pacific Northwest, United States - 13_EM | ecosystem: Host-associated > Plants > Roots > Unclassified | place...
GGTAGAGGCAGCGGGTCACGGGATCAAAAGCGGCATGAGCGCTGCTACCACGCAATTGGGCCGGCCCGGGGTACTGCATGGCAGTAAGAGCCTGGTCATGCAGACGGAAGACGGCCAGGTGGTAGAGCCGCATAGTATATCGGCCGGCCTGGACTATCCCGGCATCGGTCCTTTACATGCGCATCTCTATGACAGCGGACGGGGTACTTTCCTGAGCGCTACCGATGAAGAAGCGCTGGCAGCGGCCTTTGAACTGGCCACGCTGGAAGGGATCATCCCCGCGCTGGAATCGGCCCATGCGCTGGCTGCTCTCAACCAGTTGTCCCTGAATGAAAAAGATACGGTGGTGCTATGCCTCAGCGGAAGAGGGGATAAGGATATGGCAACCTATATGAAAGCGATGGAAGGATAATCCCTGCTATTCGGGGGCAGGATAGTTCGAAAAATTTCAAGTAAACTGCTCTGAAATAGGTATAGTCCGGACTCCAAATTTTCCGGATTTGGAATTTTGAAAGACCCCTGACATGGAGGACTTGAGGGGTCCGAAAGGCTAATAAAAGTTAAAGAAATGAACAGAATAGAAGCGTTATTTGGGAAGAAAAATAAGAACATCCTGAATGTCTATTGCACGGCCGGCTTTCCGCAATTGAACAGCACCCTGGAAGTGATGACAGCGCTGCAGGATAATGGTGCAGACCTGATCGAGCTGGGCATGCCGTATAGCGACCCCCTGGCGGATGGACCGGTGATACAGGCCAGCGGTACCAGGGCGCTGGAGAACGGGATGACCATCGCCACGCTGTTCGCTCAGTTGAAAGATTTCCGGTCCGTCATTCATGTGCCGGTGCTGCTGATGGGTTATATGAACCCTGTTCTGCAATATGGCTTTGAAAGATTTTGTTCCGAGGCGGCGGCAACGGGAGTGGACGGGCTGATCCTTCCGGATCTGCCCATTTATGAGTTCGAGACGGAGTATGGGCCTATTCTTAAAAAGTATGGCCTGGACTTTATTTTCCTGGTGACCCCGGAAACATCTCCGGAACGGGTGAGTAAGGTAGATTCTCTCAGCTCTGGTTTTCTTTATGCCGTGTCTTCTTCTTCCACTACAGGGAAAGATAAGAATATAAATGACCAGCAGGCTTATTTCGAGCGGCTTCATAATATGGCATTGAGAAATCCTGTGCTGGTAGGTTTTGGAATAAAGGACAAGCCGACTTTTGCCGCAGCCTGTCAGTATGCGAACGGGGCGATCATTGGGACGGCCTATATAAGAGCGTTGGAGAATGGGAAGGATATCGGGACGGCGACCAGGGAGTTCCTGGGATCTGTTCTAAACTAAAAATTAAATGCCCGACCTTTGCCCCTTAAAAGGGGGGAGAGCGTGGCTCAAGAATATGAATATAGCAATCGTCAAATATAATGCAGGTAATATTCAATCTGTCCTGTATGCGCTGGAACGTATCGGGAAGGAAGCCATTGTAACGGACGATCATGAACAGATCCGTTCGGCGGATAAAGTGATCTTTCCCGGAGTGGGTGAAGCCAGCACCGCTATGGACTACCTGAAAGAAAGGGGACTGGATATGCTGATCCGCGGCCTGCAGCAACCGGTGCTGGGTATTTGCCTGGGGATGCAGCTTATGTGCCGTTACAGTGAAGAGAACGATACCGAATGCCTGGGGATCTTTGAAGAAGAAGTAAAAAAGTTCAGACCTCCCGGGAGAACCGCAGGGAAAGGCGGGACAACAGCAGTACCTGGAGCCAAAGAGGAAGTATATAAAGTCCCGCAGATCGGATGGAATAATATTTATCATCTTCAGTCTCCTTTGTTCCGTGGGTTGGAAGAAAACGCCTACTGTTATTTCGTACATGGGTATTATGCTGCCCTGGGCAAGCATACCATAGCGACGACCGACTATGTCCTGCCGTATAGTTCGGGCCTGCATAAAGACAATTTTTATGGAGTGCAGTTCCACCCGGAAAAATCGGCTCAGGTAGGGGAGAAGATATTGCGGAATTTTTTAGAGGACTAAGAGGCCGCAAACAAGGAAGCGGAGGCGCGGAAAACTTAAATGAAAATGCAACAATGGATATAATACCGGCAATCGATATCATCGATGGAAAATGTGTTCGCTTAACGCAGGGCGATTATGAACAAAAGAAAATTTATAATGAGCATCCGCTGGAAGTAGCAAAAGAGTTTGAAGATGCCGGCTTTAAACGCTTGCACCTGGTGGACCTGGATGGCGCCAAAGCAGGCGCTGTAAAAAATTGGAAGGTACTGGAAACCATTGCCGGCAAAACTTCCCTGGTCATTGATTTTGGGGGAGGTATTAAAAAGGAAGGAGACGTTCAGATCGTGTTTAATTCCGGAGCGGCGCTGGCGACGGTGGGCAGCCTGGCGGTGAAGGATCCTGAATTGTTCGTCAGCTGGCTGCAGTCCTATGGGGCGGGCAAATTCCTCTTAGGGGCCGATGTAAAAAATGAAAAGATCGCCGTGGGCGGATGGCTGGAAACCACCGACCGCTGGGTCTATGATTTTATCCAGGAATATGTCGACAAGGGGATACAGCAGGTGTTCTGTACGGACGTGAGCAAGGATGGGCTCCTGGAAGGACCATCGCTGGACCTGTACCGGAACATTATGACAGAATTCCCGAAGCTGCACTTCATTGCAAGCGGCGGAGTCAGCAATATGGACGATGTTTATCAATTAGAGGAGATCGGCTGTAAGGGGGTGATCATCGGGAAAGCTATTTACGAAGGGCGTGTTACGTTGAAGGAATTGGCTAAAAAGTGAGCTGCGCCCCCTAACCCCCTGAAGGGGGAATTAGAATTCCGGAAGATTTTTCGAAAAATAAGAGATAATGAGCGAATCAAACAAAAATAGCAGCGGGTTACCCAGTTCTCCCTTCAGGGGGCGGAGGGGGTTAACAAAAAGGATCATACCCTGCCTGGACATTAAGGACGGGCGCACCGTGAAGGGGGTGAATTTTGAAAATATACGGGATGCCGGCGATCCTGTGGAGTTAGGGGCTTTATATGCGCAACAGGGAGCTGACGAACTGGTGTTCCTGGATATTACGGCCACGAATGAGAAACGAAAGACCCTGCGGGAGCTGGTCAACCGGATCGCTCACCATATTAACATTCCTTTTACGGTAGGGGGCGGAATCAGCAGCGTGGAAGACGTAAGTCTCCTGTTACAGAATGGCGCGGATAAGATCTCCGTCAATACCTCTGCCTTCAAACGCCCGGAGCTGGTGGCCGAGCTGGCTAAGGAGTTTGGCAGCCAGTGCGTGGTAGTGGCCATTGACACCCGCCAGGAGGAAGACGGGGAATGGTATGTATACCTGAACGGGGGAAGGGTAAGAACGGATACAAAATGCGCTGATTGGGCCCGCCAGGCTGTGGACCGGGGCGCCGGGGAGATCCTGCTGACATCCATGAATAATGACGGCACTAAAAAGGGATTTGCCATCGACATTACCCGAAAACTGGCAGAATCCTTGCCGGTACCTATCATAGCATCCGGCGGGGGAGGCATTCCATCGCATTTTGTGGATATTTTGGGAGTGGGAAAGGCTGATGCGGCACTGGCTGCCAGTATATTTCACTTTAAGGAAATTGCCATTCCGGAATTAAAAGGATATTTGCAGGATCAACATATTACTGTAAGGATATAACCATCAATAAAGAATAGCATATTTTGTTTATATGAACGTAGATTTTAAGAAGTATTCGGATGGGCTTGCCCCGGCTATTGTGCAGGATTATCAGACGTCGAAAGTGCTCATGCTGGGGTTTATGAATCAGGCAGCCCTGGACATGACCGAGAAGGACGGAAAGGTGACTTTTTTCAGCCGGTCGAAGGGCCGCCTGTGGACGAAGGGAGAGGAGAGCGGCAATTTTTTATTGCTGAAGAGCATCGCAGTGGACTGTGATCAGGATACGCTGCTCATAAAGGCTGAGCCGCTGGGACCCGTATGCCATACCGGAGCTGATACCTGTTGGGATGAAAAGAACCACCGGGAGGATTTTTTAGCCTCCCTGGAGGAGATCATCCAGGATCGGAAGTTGCATGCAGACCCCGAAGGATCCTATGTGGCGAAACTTTTCAGCAAGGGGATCAATAAGATTGCCCAGAAAGTAGGAGAGGAAGCCGTGGAATTGGTAATAGAGGCAAAAGATCACGACGAAAAGCTGTTCCTGAGTGAGGCGGCGGACCTGCTGTTCCATTATCTTATCCTGTTGAATGCGAAGGGATATAGTTTGCAGGATGTAACGGATATTTTGAAAACGCGACACAATAAATAACTATTAATATTTACGTATGAAGTTTTTATGTCTATTATTGGCGCTGCCTTTATTCTCTCTTGCACAGCAAGCCGGTGAATCCAAATTTGCCATCACGGGCAACGTAAAGGGGTTGGAGGATAATTCAACAGTTTTTCTTACCGATGCCAACAACCCTACGGATACATTAGCGACAGCGCAGGTGAAGATGGGACAATTCGTATTGAACGGTCATGTGCCGGAGCCTAATCTCTATGAGATAAATTTCGGCAGCGCTAAAAAGAAGACGGCGCTATTCCTGGGAAATGACAAGGTCGCTATGGCGGGAACGGTGGATGATCTGAAAGGGCTGGCGGTGAAGGGCTCTTCTTCCAATGATGATTTCATGGAATTTCAAAAGACCTTTAATCCGTATTTCGAACGTCTCAATGCGGTGAATCAATTGGCTAATTCGCCCGCCGGCGCAAAAAGCAAGGACTCTCTTTTTAAGGTGTTCAAAAAAGTGGCGGATACCATAATGGTAAAGGAAGATCTGTTCATTCAGAACAAGAAGTCTTCTTATGTATCCTCCTTTGTACTGGTCGTTCTGAATCAGTTGTCGGATGATGTCAGTCAACTGGAAAAAAGACTCAATTCCCTTTCTCCGGAAGTGCAGAAAGGATATTATGCTCAAATGCTGCAAAAGCAGATCGCTGATACCAAGGTAGGGGCCGTGGGATCGGATGCCATTGATTTCACGCAGAATGATACGGCCGGTCATGCTGTTGCCCTGTCTTCTTTTAAAGGCAAATACGTACTGGTGGATTTCTGGGCCAGTTGGTGCGGGCCCTGCCGGATGGAAAATCCAAATGTAGTAACTACCTATAAAAAGTTTAAGAACAAGAACTTCACAGTACTGGGTGTTTCCCTTGACAAGGCCAAGGACCCCTGGATCAAGGCTATTAAAGACGATGGCCTTGCCTGGACCCAGGTGAGTGACCTGAAGTTCTGGTATAATGAGGTGGCCGTAAAATATCACATCCAGAGCATTCCTCAGAACTTCCTTATCGATCCCAACGGAAAAATAGTCGGGAGGAATCTCCGCGGTCCGGACCTGGAGGCTAAGCTCTGCGAGCTATTGGGTTGTAATTAATTAGTTCGAGTCATAATGTCTTTTTAATAGCCTCATTGAGATCGCTTCGCTAGTTAATGTCCTTTCCCTGCTGTAACATCGGGATGAATTTTTCTATATTATCCTTGTTGGCTTTATCAGGAGCCTGGGGCTGTGCTTTCTGAAGAAAGGCGAGCGCTTTCTTATAGTCACCCATAGCGGAATATCCCCTGGCCATGCCCATATTGGTAGTGAATTCCCCGGGATGCCGGTCATAGTTCAATTTGAAAGCATCAAAAGCCTCTTTGGCTTTTTTCTGCGTCAGTAATTGCCGGGCGTATTGATGTACTTCGGCTACCTGTCCCAGTGGTAAGGCTTCCTTCATGATGGCGTCGGCCTCGTCTTTTTTACCTTGCAGGCTGAGGACCTGGGCTTTGGTAGAGAGGGTCTGGAAATTCTTCTGACCGATGAAAGGACTTTCTACAGCTGCATTTGCCCATGTCAGTGCCTCGTCCAGGTCGGTATTATGCTGAATGCAGAATTGTGCGGCCTGGTCCCAGGCATTCCAGGTAAAGCCTTTGCTGTTGCGCAATTCCCGGCGGAAGGAAGCCAGTTGCAGCCCGATATAATCTACCTCCACTTTAAAGGGGATCATTAATTTTTCCCATTCCAGGGCGATCGTTGCAGTGCTCTCCTTTTCATCGCGGAATTCATATTTCATCCATTCCACACTGTTGTCGAGCGGTACTGCTTTAACCTTTACCCGAAGCACATCTTCTTTCGGATCATAGAAGAAGCTGCCCCAGGAGGTAGAGTTCCGGGAAAAGATAAGGGTGCATTCTCCGGGATCGTACGCAACGAAAAAACCGTATTTCCCAGCCGGCAGATCCTGTCCTTCGATCTTTACATCCGTACTGAATTCGATCGTCGTATTTTCATTGGCGCCTGCTCTCCAGGGGGCTGCCTTGCTGGTGCCGAAACCCTGATCGGTGTAGCCTGCGGGAATGAGCTTTCCCCAGATCTGTCCCTCTCTGCCTTTTACGCCGGGGCGGTCATAGTTGATGGCGACATCCGTGATACCAATGCGTTCACTGACGGAGGCTTTTTTGTTGCCGCCATTGGGTGCGGTGGTTAATTGGGCATGAACAAAAGAAAAGAAAGTCAATTGGAGGATTACCAGCAGGGGGCTGGCAAACAGGATCTTTTTCATATAAGCGTTTTTAGTGTGTGTTAGCAAAATAAGTGAGACCTCGATATTAACTGAGTAAGTTGGTTACTCATCCAAATATAAAATGCTTTCGTTGCCAACGGGAGATTTTTATACCGAAGGCGGATAAACGGGATATGAAGCGTTAAAATAGAGGAAAACTGGTAAGGCTGTGGATCCGCTGGGGTCCGGTAAGTGGGCTGTCAGACTGCCAATTGCCTTTTATATAATTGCACGGCGTTCTCATAACCCAGGTAAAGTGCGTCACTGATCAGGGCATGCCCTATCGAGACTTCCTGCAGGCCGGGGATATTCTGTGCGAAATAGCGAAGGTTGTGAAGGTCGAGGTCGTGACCGGCATTGAGGCCCAATCCCAGTTCGCCGGCTTTTTCGGCTGCGGCCCGGTAGGGGTGAATGGCTTTTTCGCGGTCAGCGTGATAGTTGAGGGCGTAGGCTTCCGTGTAGAGTTCGATCCGGTCTGTTCCGGTGGCGGCAGCTCCTTCCACCATCGCAATGACGGGGTCTACGAAAAGGGACACGCGGATGCCGGCTTTTTTAAAAACGCCGATGATATCCACCAGGTAGTCCTTGTAGCGGATCGTATCCCAGCCATGGTTGGACGTGATCTGGTTAAGCGCATCCGGTACCAGGGTCACCTGGGTGGGGAGGGTATCCAGTACCAGGTCGACAAATTTTTGCTCCTGGCAGTTGCCTTCGATATTAAATTCTGTGGTGATGATCTTTTTTATATCATAGACATCTTTGTAGCGGATATGTCTTTCGTCAGGGCGGGGATGAACGGTGACTCCGTCGGCGCCGAATAATTGGGCATCTACGGCGGCTTTTACCACGTCGGGGTTGTTTCCTCCCCGGCTATTGCGCAGGGTAGCAAATTTGTTAATATTAACGGAAAGCTTTGTCATGGAGCAAAGGTACGAAAGCTACGAAAAATTAAAGAGGCACCCAAAGTGCCCCTTCTTGCGTTGGTAGGTTGCTCATATTTTTATTGCTTCGGCATTGACTGCTTCAGCAGCATTGTCTGATAGATCGTGTCTCCCTCAGCGGTCTTGATGTCTAACTGGTAAGATCCCAATTCCAAGGCATCCAGATCGACAATGGGAATCTTGTTAGTACCTACACCTAATCCGGCGCCCATCATCCTGATGATCTTTGAATTTTGCAGATCAGCCAGGAGTATAATACAATCCCTATTCTCTGCACAGGTCACTTCAATATTAATAAAGCAGCTGAACGGATTCGGGTAGACTGAAATTTCAGTAGGCATAACAACGATTACTTATGATTATCACGATAGATTTTGGTCACCACCCTTACTGGTATCAGTTCGGGCATTTTTCTATTTGTGATCAGGTAAGAGGTAAGTGTGGAGATAAGGTGCTGAGCGATGTTGATTTTAGTTTTCATATTGCGGTGTTTGCATAGATAGAATCCATTTTGCGGCCAAAAAGCAAACCATTGAAAACCATTTCGTTATCCATGCCAAAGATAGCAATTTTTTCCCAAAACGGGACTGTGATCGTAGTTTTGGGAAGATTGCGTAATTGTACGTAAAAAATTGCGGAAAATACGGTGCAATTAGAACCTGGCCACCAACTTTAGGTTCAGAAGACGGGGGGTGAGGCGGTTAGGCAGGGCGTAGGTGGTATTGGAGAAGTCCTTGATCAAGGTATAGGAGATGGTATTGTCCCTGTCGATGAGGTTGAATACTTCCAGGGTAGCCCAGATATTTTCAAAGTTGCGGAAGGGGCTATGGCTCCGGCGATTGCCTTTTTCACTATCGAGCAGTAAGGCGCTGAAGCCGACGTCGATGCGAATATAAGGATCGATGGTCAGCGCATTGCGATAGCGGAGATTGCCGGGAATATTGAAAGGCAGATTACTGCCATACAGGAAGTTCAGGTATACTTTCAGGTTCTTATTCGTAGCGAGATAATCCTGCAGGAACAGGCCGAATGTGAACAGGCGATCGGTCGGTCGTCGAACCCAGCCGGCCTTTGTCTTTGTACTGTCGATGGGGTTATGCAGGGAGTCCAGCGTATAGGTATAGAAGGAAGTATCGATCTTTTCCATGGACTTCATGAATCCAAGGCTGACCCAGCTCTCGGCATCTTTTACCAACTCGCCGAACAGCCGGAATTCTACACCAGTAGCATAGGCTTTTGCGTCATTAAGCCCAAAGTACTGTATGTGTACGTTGTTAATATCATAGGGATCGACCCTTGTCATTTGTTTATAGTAAGCTTCGGTGGTAAAGCGGAAAGGGCGGTCCCCCATTTTGAAATTGTGATCTATACCGGCCACTACCTGCCAACTGCGTTGGGCTTTTAGGTCTTTGTTAAGTGTGCCATCGGGGCGTAGCATTTCACGGAAGAAAGGTGGTTGATCATAAATGCCCAGGGCTGCCCGGTAGACAATATCTTTGGACGACCTCCGCGGCTTCCAGGACGCGCCGATCCTGGGAGATAGTAACAACTCTTTATTGAGCGTGTTGTAGTTATAACGCAACCCTCCTTGTAAAGTAAAACCGCTGCTATCTTTGAACAGGAGGTTGTCCTGTATAAAGCCGGTCAGGCGGGTGATGGACAGGTCGTCTTTGGATTTCACCACGTTGCTAAGTTCCGGGACACCGGGATTGTAGGGGAGGGAATAACCTGCCGAATCCTGGTACTGCCATTCGTTCAATTGATCGTGCACTACCTGCCGTTCTGCGCTCAGTCCCCATTGGACAAAATGTTGGCGGAGGTTGAGGTAACCCTTATGGGTGGCATTCCAAACGGTGATGTCCAGCCGGTCCCGGGCGTAGTTCTGGTAAGTGCCTGCTCCCAATGGATTGGTGATAAGCCCGAAGGTGGCGCTACTCTTATCGAAGTCACGGTCGCCGAAGATATAGGCCCCGGTGATATCATAAGACTGGTTCTCCTTGTCTTCAAACCGGGAGGTCATCCATTTCAGCCTTAGATTTTTTGTCACTTGTTGCGTCAGGGACAGTCCCACCATATTGGTCTGATATTTATCGATCTCCTGGCCTGAGAAGTAGGTATCCAGTCCCAGGTTGGCCGTGTAATAAGGCGAAAATACAGAGGAGGTCAACTGGCTGGACTGGGGGATCAGGTGGAACTTCGTCTGGGAAATGGTGCCCATTAGTTCCAGCAGGTTCTTATTGTTCAACTGGTAAGTAAAAAGCCCCTGTAAATCGGCAGAGGAGGGGGAATAGTTGCCTTTTGTATCCTGGCTGCTGAACAGGGTCTTATTGGTCCGGTTGCGTGCTCCCAGGAGGTAGGTGAATTTGTTGTTGGCGCTGCTCCCTTCCAGGTGCAGGCCTTGTTCCAGTAGGCCCAGGTAAGCAGAGCCGCCAAAGCTGCGGGGTTTTTTATATTGAATGTCCAGGGCCGAAGACATTTTATCTCCGTATTTTGCCTGGAATCCTCCGGTGTAAAAGCTGACGCTTTTTGTCATTTCCGGATTGATGAAGCTCAATCCTTCCTGTTGTGCATTATTCACCAGGTAGGGGCGGAACACTTCAAAATCATTTACATAGATCAGGTTCTCGTCATAGTTACCCCCCCGGACCGAATATTGGGAAGTCAGTTCGTTGTTGGATCCTACGATGATCTTGATCAGGCTTTCGATGCCGCCGATGGGAGCGGGGATATTGATCGCATTTTTGGGGTTGATCTTCACGAGGCCGGCTTCATGGCTTTCCCGCTGATCGGAGATGACGACTTCCTGTAATTGTCGGGCGCCTCTTTCCAACCGGACAACGACGTGTTCCTCTTCCTTTTCATTCAATAAAAAATTGCGCTGCTCCGTCTTATAGCCGGTGAAAGAGAATACCAGGGCAAACGCCCTCTCTGCCGGGACCCTGATCCGGAAAGTACCGGAATCGCTGGTAATGATGCCGGATTGTTTGCCAAGGAGGACCACGGATACTCCCGGGAGCGCCTGTTCATTATCGTCGAGTATTTTACCGGATACGAAGGCCGGTTTTTTTTGCGCCAGCGCTGACTGGAAGAGCAACAGGGAAGGGAGCAGGAGGGCGGCGAGTACAATTCTCAATGAAATGCATTTAAAATGTCCGAAATTAAACAGATTTGATGGTAAAAAAGAACGCAATTACTGGTATTTTATGTTTATTTAGTGGCATGAATAAGCTATTGCTTCGGGCTTTAATTTGTTTTTGGTGCTTTTCAGCCTGCCGGCAAGGGGGCTTCCGGCAAAGTGTCCGCGTGCAGGAGAGTCCTAAAGAAGACGGGAAAGGCGCTTCCCAAAAGGAGGGAATAACGGATCTGGACACCTCGATGGTCTCTTTAAAAACATTCAAAGCCGTGGCGTTAACGGATGTGATAAGCCAGGTATGGAAGTTCGAGGATGCCGATAAATCGCATTGGAATGAGCTCTTTTGGGATTCGGTGACCGATAAGCGACAATATCCTGAATTAGCCCTTTTCCCGGATCATTCCGTCACGGCGAATGCCCGGTGCAGATTGCAGATGGGGCAATGGCGATTGAATAAAGATACCCGGGAGCTGGGACTGCAGTTTAAGGGGAGCAGCCAAACCTATATTATCCGGGAGATTGCCGTGAAGCAAATGGAGCTTGCCGGGAATAAGGCAGATGGGCCTGTCTCTATTAAGCTCTCTGCGGAAGCCATCGTACACAAACGCCCTTTGGATGATCCCTTCTATCCGGCCAACAACCAATGGAGGATAAAACCGGCAGCTCCCGAAACGCGTGAGCAGCTCCGGATGCGGGTAAAGAACTGCGTACATTTTTACTCCCTTTTCTTTTTGGATAATCACTTTCGCCAGGAGACGGATATCTCGTTCATCGGATTGCCTTCCTGCTTTGTCTGGTATAATGGGGGGATCGGGATGCAGGCCAGGCCGGAGCTGGATAAAAAATGGATCGATTGTTTTTATTCCAGCAATCAGGCATATACGGGATATGAGCTGGTGGAGTCCATACTGGGGCAGCATGTGTTGAAATGGCCGGAGCATCCTACCAGTTGGGTGAAGCAGACGGGGGAGGTGTTGGGGCAGCTTGCTGCTAAGTTGTGAGCTATTTTTACGTTAGTCCGCATTTTTTAGTGCGGCGATGGCGGCTTTGGGGTCGGCGGATTTGAATACGGTGGTGCCGGCCACCAGTACGTTGGCCCCTGCCTTTAGAAGGCTGGCGGCATTTTCCAGGGTCACTCCTCCGTCGATCTGTATCAAAGTCTGGGCGTCTAATCCTCTTTCGTGGATCATGCGTCGCAGGTTGCGGACCTTCTGATAGGTATGCGGGATGAACGCTTGTCCGCCAAAGCCGGGATTGACGCTCATGATCAGCACCAGGTCAAGGTCCTGAAGGATATCGGAGAGGAACTCTACAGGAGTATGGGGATTGAGGACTACGCCGGCCTTCATGTCCAATGACTTTATCTGCTGGATATTCCGGTGTAAATGGCGGCAGGCTTCAAAATGTACGCTGATCCGGTCAGCCCCTGCTTTTTTAAAGGCTTCTGTATATCGCTCCGGCTCTTCGATCATAAGATGTACGTCGCAGGGCTTGGTCGTTGTCTTACAGATCTGCTCTATTACAGGAAGGCCAAAGCTGATATTGGGAACAAATCGTCCATCCATTACGTCCAGGTGAAACCAATCGGCCTGGCTTTCATTCAGCATTTTACATTCTTCTTCCAGGCGGAGGAAGTTGGAAGCGAGTAGAGAAGGCGCTATTATTGCCATAATGAATAAATTGATTCGTTTAGGATGTTAAGGTATCAACAAATCGGGGATTGGGCAAATGTCTATCCTTTCAACCGTTTGATCGCTTCTCCGGCTTCCGAAAAATCTTTATCGAGGGAAAGGGCCCGTTGATAATAGGAGATAGCTTCTTCCCTGTTGCCGGCGATCTCATAACAGCGCCCGATCCAGTAATAGCCATCGGGATAGGTATTGGAGACCTCAACGCTCATCCGGAAGGTCTTCATCGCCTCCTCATAGTTCTTCTGTTTGAACAGGGCTATCCCTTTTTCGAGATGGGCATCTGTGAATTTCCAGTCACGCCGGATACAGGAGTCGAATTGTACGACGGCTTTTTTATATTGCCCGGTATTGGAATAATAGATCCCTTTAATGAATAGAGGGTCCAGCAGTTCATGGGTGAGATCTTTCGCTAAAATCCCGTCACATAGTTCCAGGGCCTTGCTATCCCTGTTCTCTGCATACAGGTGCGCCAATTCCAGGGCATAGGTATTGACCGGCTGGATCGTATACGCTTTTTTCAAGGCGATGAGGGCGCCTGCTGTATCGTTTGTTTTTTCCAGCAGCAAGCCTTTTTCATACCAGGCTTCAAAGTCGAGGGAGTCGGCTTGCAGCATCGTCCCGTACAGGTCCAGGGCTTCTTTTACCTTCCCGGATTGCATGTAGATATCTCCCAGCATAGTGGAGAAGTTAGGATTGGAAGGGAATTTTTTCCGGCAATCCTGTAAAAGCTTCGCGGCTTCATCGGTCTGGCCGAGGATGGAAAGGGTAGATCCATAACGGAGGCCTGTGGCTTCATCGGGGTGCAGCACCCAGGATCTTTTATAGTCTTCTGCCGCCAGTTCATGGAGATTGTTCCGGGATAGGAGTTCTGCTCTTCTAAAGTACAATCCGGCCGCCTCTTCCGGCTTTGCCTGGAGGATACTATCCGTTAGGGAAGCAAAAGGAGCTTGTTTCAGCACGGCTGTTTCCTGCTCTTTTTTATCAGCGTGGCCTTTACAGGATACGGCTACGAAAACTATGCCCAGCAACCACAAAAGATAGGGGCTCCATAATTTGTTCATACCGCAAAACTAAATGTTTTTTCTTTTATTGATTCAGGAGGTTAAATGCCTGTGTCCTTTCATTGCTGATCACCTGTACGACAACATAATTCCCGGAAGTCACTGAAACCGGTAATTTTATCGGATATACCATTTGTCCTTTCAGGGAGGTCCGGAATAACAACTGACCGCTCAGGCTAAATATATTTACAAGGACCGGATCGGCAGAAGCTGTTCTTATAAAGAACGTATGGCCGGTGGCCGGATTAGGGTAGATGCTGACCGCTCCGGGTATATGGTTGATCATCACCGTGCTGATCTTCGAATAAATGGCGCCTCCATCCTTATCTATCATCTGAAGACGGTAGTAATCAGTACCTGCCTGTGCACCGGGATCATCAAAATGATATTCTCCGGTGGAATACCTGTTGGCTGCTATCGTGCCGATCGTGGTCCAGTCCAGACCGTTCGTGCTGCGTTCCACCTGGAAATGATCTGCGTTACTGTTGTTGCCGTCTGGCCAGGATAAGGTGACAGTATTCGGGCTGGCAAGGACAGCGGTAAGATCCAGGCCGGCAAGCGCTAAAGTGGTACAGGCCAAGGCTCCTGCGCTGTTGAGGGTAGCGCAGCCATAGACGTAATTGGCCACGCAGCTATTGGGATACGCCGGGGCGCTGCAGTTAAAGCTGTTAAAGGTCGTCGTGTAGGACTTTGAAGGGCCGGAGGCAGGAATATAGGTGTAGGTTCCCCAGTTCTGATAGGTATTATTGTAGTTGCTGATCTTGATCATGGAATTATCCTGCATGACCAGGTTGGTGCCTGAATTATCAGAAAAGAAGGCCTGGCTTGCGAGCGTACCGTCGCCGACGATGACTTCACTGTTATTATTAAGTACGAAAGCGGCTGTTGTCGAGAACGTTGCGTTGCCATTAAGGAACATATTACTGTTGGACAAAGTCACTGTGCCGTTATCACTCTTGACCGATGCGCTATTGTTAACCGTAACAGGGGTATTGGTAAGGGTCGTCGAGATATTTTCATAAAGTATTCCCTTGTCAACCGTAACGGTGGAATTGGTGAGGGTGGAAGTGTTATATCCGCCGGATGCCTGCAGGGTCACCTGATCTGTATTGGATGGAGTGTTGATATGGATGGTCTCATTCGTGAACATACAGGCCTGGCAGGTGGTGGCGGCATTAAAGCCCAGTTTGCCGTTGGTAAATGTAGCGCCTCCTGAAGGGCCTGTCTGGAGACTGGCGCCGGAACTATTGAAGGCAACGCTGTCTACTTTGATCGTGGCGCCCTGCCAGGTGAAAGGAGCATTGTCGACTAAGACTCCGCCATTGAAAGTGCAGTTGTAACAGGTGACCCAGCTTTGATCAAGGGTGAGTGTTACCCCGGTGGTGATGTTGAAGATACAGTTGTTGCAGGGACTTGGTGCGCCGGTCGCAGACCAGTTCGTATTACTTGTTATGGAATAGGTCTGTGCTATAGCGGTATGAAAAATGCCAAGAGCGAGGAAGAGAAATACGGATTGTCTAAAATTTTGTTTCATGAGTATTGGTTCGGTTATCTATAGGATATTCTTAACATGTAATAATTGTGCCATTTGTATAACAGATTGACTGTCAAAGTAAAAAAACTAAGTGTTAACATTTAATCGATCCCTTATTGGGAATTATTTCCAAAAGGAGGTTGGGTATCAGCGTGCTATTGTATTGGGAAAAAGGAGAGGGAGGGGATATTAATTTCCAATTTTAGGGAGCTGGTCGTAGCTTCGCCCTCAATTATTAAATTCCTAAAACTTAATTCATGTATACCGGATTACTGCACTTGCATAGCTTTCTGCGCTGGATCATTCTTTTGTTAGCCATTATCGCTATTTATAGGAGTTATACCGGTATGACTGCCGGCAAGCCATTTACGGCGGGAGACAAGAAGACGGGCCTGTTCCTGATGATTGCCGCCCATACGACTTTGCTGATCGGGTTGTATCAATGGATCGTCGGCCCCTGGGGATTAAAGAATATAGAGAATATGGGGATGGGCGCGGCTATGAAGGATCCGGTAGCGCGGTTCTATGGTGTGGAGCATTTGACGGGGATGATCATTGCTATTGTGCTGATAACGATTGGAAGGGGTGTCAGTAAGAAAAGCATTCCGGATAGGGCGAAGCATAAAAAGACTTTCTGGTTTTTCCTGGTGGCGTTGCTTATTATTCTGGTGTCTATACCCTGGCCTTTCCGGGTGGGGATTGCGAGGCCGTGGTTTTAGTGAATTGGAAGTATCCAAATAAAAGCCGCCCCCAGAGTTTCCGGGGGCGGTTTAATTTTTTTGTCAGGGCCATCAATTTTCGGGTTCATTCGCGGGGATCGGATTGAATCATTCAGGCGGATTTACTTTTTCCAGACTTGCCACTGGCATTTGTTGATCTTTAACAGGAAACTTGGATTTTCAATGAAGTGTCGATTTGGGATCAGAGATGTTTGGTTTTTAGTGATTAGATCTTGTTTCAGGTTTTTCGGATTGTCGGATGTTAATTGGGTTTCGGTTTTTTCAGATTTGGATTTGGGTGGTTGATCTTTCGGATTTTGGATTGGTGTTGATCTTTCTTTGGATTGTTGGATTTCGTCGGTTTGGTCTTTCGGATTTTGGGTTAGTTGGTTTCTCGGATGTTTAGGATTTCAATTTGGTTTTCGTGGATGTTGGTTTCTCGGTTTTTTCAGGTTTGGATGTTGAATGTTGATCTTTCGGATTCAGGATGTTGGATGATGTGTTGGTTTTTTGTTGGATTGTTGGATTTGTCGGTTTGGTTTTTCGGAAATTGGGTTAGCTGGTTTTTTCTGGATTTTAGGATTTTGTTGGTTTTTTCGGATAGTCAGATCTTAAGTGGTTTTTCGAGGATTGGGGTTACGGTTTTTTGAGGTTTGGATTTGTCGGGTCTTGGTTTTTCAGGGATTTGGGTTTGTTTCACTTGCTGATACAAATATGTAAAACAGAACGGGAGATCGGAAACTTTTTCGACTAACTTTCATTTCTGCCCGACGAAAGAAGGATTTACCCGATGAATGGATTCAGAGGATATTCAGCCGGCCTACCAATTCCTCCTTATGGGCCTTGCCGACGGGAATCTGGCTGCCCTGGAGATAGATCGTATTTCCCCTTATATCTTCAATTTTAGTAATATTTACGATATAAGAGCGATGTACTTTTAGGAAGTTTTGCCCTATTAATTTCTCTTCCATGTTCTTCAGGGTGCTATAGGTAATATAGCTTTTTCCGGCGGTGACGAATTTTACATAGTCGCGCATGCTTTCCAGGAAGAGAATATCGTCTTTTTTAAGCTTGACCAGCTTGTCTTCCGCTTTGATGAACAGGAAGTCCATATCGGCGGAGGGGGCAGTTGCTGCTGGTGGGGCGGCCGGTGTGTGGGGAGCTGTCTGGATCTTTTGTATGGCTTCCAGGAAGCGCTTGTAAGTGAAGGGCTTTTTCAGATAATCGTTGACATTGTATTGGAAAGCGTCGAAAGCGTATTCTGTTTTAGACGTCGTGAGGATGATCTTAGGAGAATAGGTGAGCCGGTCGAGCAGATCGAATCCGCTGGCTCCTGGCATTTCGATATCCAGAAAGATCAGGTCTGCCTTGTGTTCATCGAGGAATTCCAGGGCGTCTTCTGCATTCAGAAAATGCCCTTTTACTTCGATCAGCCCGCTTTTTTCACAAAACTTTCGGAGAAAGTCGGCGGCGATCTGAATGTCTTCCACTATAATACAAGTTGTCTTCATCGGAGTAATATTCAAAGGGACGTTCGGTTTTTCAAAGGCTCATTCATTTTCCTGGTTAAATAGTTTCAGGCGGGCATATTCATTTTCTATTACCCCTTGGGCATTTTCTTTTTTCTGCAGGAGGACCGTATAGTCTGCCTTTAAATCTTCCGGCGTATGGTTATTGCACTTGTTCTCGAATTCCTGGCAGAACTCCTGGAGATCGGTGAACCCCACATACCCAAACAAGGTTTTACAGGTATGAACGCAGGTACGCAATCCGATCATATTCTTGTTTTGGTAAGCGGCTTCTACCTGTCGCCAATAACCGGGAAGGTCCCTTAAGAAATCTTCAAATACCGTCTCTGCGTATATACTATCCCCTTCAAAGAGCTCGTCCAGAAAGGCAGCATTCAGGCTGCCATTGAAAACGAATTTGTTAGAAGGGGATTTTTCCATAAAAACACAATTTTTTAAGTCAGATTTCGTTTTTGAGTATATATGTAAAAACTACATATATCAATCCTGAAACCGAGACAACTCTTTATCCATACGAGAAAAATTTGCAATTATTGTTTTAAAATCCAAATTGTTATGAAAAAACCTCTACCCCTATTCCTCCTGCTCATTACGTTCGGAGTAATGAGTTCTTCCCCTGCTTTCAGCCAGGTGAAGTGTAGCCTGTTACAGGCTAATAATGCCGTTGCCGCCACCCAATCTTCTAATATGAGCTATTGGTTTGGCGTCATGGAGTTACCCTTTCTTTTTATCTCCGTATTTTTTGCGTTCCTCACTGCGTACGCGCTGAAGGGAGGAAAATTCGGAAGAGGAATGACCTATATGGCCTGGGGTTTCCTCGTGATGGCCGTTGGGCATCTTCACATGCAGATAGAGCACTACTATGGGTTCAACCTGTTTAAATCCCTGTTGGGGCAAATAAGCGGATCTATTGCCTGGTTCATCGCCCTGATCGTTACCTGGGGGCTGTCCGGTCTTGGATTTTATTCCATTTACAAGGCCAGTAAAGGCGCCTAGACAGGCGATTTTATGTTTGTCGGAGCCAATCCGGGTAAAGGGCACTTCTCATGCTGAAAAACTTTTTGAAGGTAAGGAATAAGGGTACTACGGGTAAACCGGGTAGTACGCAGTCGTATTTATACAAGAGCCTGTTCGAGTTTTTAATCGGGCGGATCTCTGTGCCCGGGAAGGCAGAACAGTTGATCCAGTTAGGGTATAAATCCGCCGGGAAAAAAGCCGAAGAGGCCTTTCATACCTATTTGCTCTTCGAGAAATACCTCACTTCTTTTGAGCAGACGGAACAATACACCAGGGCCTCCTTGCGGGAGAGCATCCGGATGCGATTCCCGGCTTTGCTGCAAGAGCCTATCTTCAATCTTCTCTATGTCTCGGAGACGGAGCAAAAGAATACATTGGCCACGCAGTTCCTTCAATCTTTTCTGAATAATGTCAGCGGTAAGTTCGGGCGTACAGGGGAAGGCTATTTCGAAAAGAAAATGAAGGAGCTGGCGATACTGGAGGAAAGAAAAGGGGAGGCCGAGGTCTTCAGAAAATTGCAGTTCTTAAGTTTTGAAGCCTTCCAGTTCGTAGGCAGCAACTATGGGGAGACGTTGGCGGGGAAGATCTTTGAAAAGACCTACGAGACTTTTTCAGCCAAGTATAAGGAGCTGGAATTTTTCCCGCATATGCTCACCCTTATTCCTAAGGAGATTGTAGATCGGGAGCACCTGGGCATCTTTTCACAGGCCCAGATCGAGCAGATCTTTTTGGAGAAACTGGCGGAATCGGAGCAGCTCAATATTGCCCTCGATCAAAAGATAAAGGAGAATGAGGAAACAGGAAGGCTGCTGAGGAAGAACGAGGTCATGTTGAGTAGCGTCATTTCCTCCGCCCTCGATGCTATTGTGATCACTAACCAGGATGGAACGATTGTCCGATGGAATAATTCGGCTACCGAGATATTCGGGTATACAGAGGAAGAGATGAAGGGCCGGACATTTATGGATACTATTATCCCCGACTCTTTCCTGAAAATGCATGGGAGAGAGTTTTACCAGTTCCTGACAGAAGGCAGCAACAATATTCTCAATAAACGACTGGAACTGACGGGTATCCGGAAAAACGGGGTTGAATTCCCTATGGAATTGACCGTTACGGCCATCCAGCATGAGGATGATTTTTACTTCAATGGGTTTATAAGGGATATTTCCAGCCGCCGGCAACGGGAGCAGGAATTGGTGCAAATGAAGGAGAAGGCCGAGCAGGCTGCGAAGGCCAAGTCCCAGTTCCTCAGTGTGATGAGCCATGAGCTTCGAACGCCGCTCAATGCCGTGATCGGCATCACCCACCTGTTGCTTCAGGGCAATCCCCGGGAGGATCAGCAGGAAGATCTGCGGACCTTACAATTTTCGGGGGAGAGTCTCCTGCATATCATCAACGATATCCTTGATTTTACCAAGCTGGATTCCGGGAAAATAGAATTATCGGCTATCGATTTTAATCTTCGGGAATTGGTGCAGAGCCTTTATCAGTCCTTTAGTTATAAGGCGAAAGAAAAGGATATCGTATTTGATGTCGAATACGATGAGAATATGCCGTTCATGGTAAAAGGCGATAGTTTCAGACTTTCACAGGTGTTGAATAACCTGATCAGCAATGCTATCAAGTTCACCAGGGAAGGATCTGTTAAATTGAAGGTGGAAATGGTGGAGAACAGGATCCATTCTTTTATCACAAAATTTCATGTCATCGATACCGGGATTGGCATTCCCGAAGAAAAAAAAGACAAGATCTTCGAGCAATTCACCCAGGCCGACAGCGATACGACCCGTATTTACGGGGGAACAGGGCTGGGCCTTTCCATATCGGCCAAGCTGATGGAACTGATGGACAGCTCCATTCTCATCGACAGTATTGTAGGGGAAGGATCCACTTTCCACTTTACCATCGTATTGCAGAAAGCGGATACCGTGGAGGTGACCATGCCGGTGCTCAAGGCCGTAGTAAAAAATAACGATGCATTCCGAAACAAGCTCATTCTACTCGCAGAAGATAATTTATTCAATGCCAATATAGCCCGTCGTTTTATCCGGGGATGGGGAGCGGAGATAGACCTGGTGGTAGACGGGAGGCAGGCGCTGGAATTTGCTTTTCGGCGAAAGTATGACCTTATCCTGATGGATGTGCAAATGCCTTTGCTGGATGGCTTTGCCTGTACCAGGAAGATCCGCAAGCATTTGCCGGATATTCCCATTATTGCCGTTACGGCCTCTCCTAAAAATGAGATCATCGGGGAGATCATGGCCTGCGGGATGAATGATTTCGTGAGCAAGCCTTTTAAGCCCAATGAGCTGCGCAGTAAGATCCTGGAATATCTTTAATTTCCCTTTTAGTTATTGATTAAAGCCAGAACTTATTCTGTTCTCAGGCTTTTCGCCGGGTTGGCTACTGCCGCTTTTATCGATTGGTAACTGACTGTCAGCAATGCTATCATTACGGATAAAAAACCTGCTAATGCAAACACCCACCAGTTAATATCTACCCGGTATGTATAACTTTGCAACCATTTATGCATGCCCCACCATGCCAGCGGTGTTGCTATAAAAAAGGAGATGATCACCAGTTTTACAAAATCTTTTGATAATAATGTGGTAATACCGGTTACAGATGCGCCTAATATTTTTCGTACACCAATTTCTTTAACCCTGTTTTCCGCCATATATGCGGCCAGGCCGAAAAGGCCAAGACATGAAATAAATATGGTGAGGCCGGCAAACAAACCAGCGAGCGTGCCCTGGAGCTTTTCATCCTCGAACTTCCTGGCATATTCTTCATCAACGAACTTTGCATCAAAAGGATAGTCAGGGTTGTATTTTGAAAAAATAGCTTTTGCCCCGCTCAGATTTTTTGCCGTAGAATTGTTCCCGTTCAGTTTTATCTGTATCACGTAGAAAGTCATAAACTTACTCTTCGCACCGCATATCAATATCGGCCTTGTTGGTTCATAAGGGCTGGTAAGAATAAAGTCTTTAATAACCCCTACGATATGCCAGTCAACGCCAAGGTCTCCTACTTTTTTACCAATCGGGTCTTTGAACTTCATTACCTTCAGCGATGATTCATTTATAATCAGCCCTGTTGAATCGCTGGGAAATCGCTTCAAATCGAAATCACGGCCTTGTATAAATTGTAAACCTGCAGTAACACCCAATCCTTCATCGGATAAATACCGATCGAAAGATGTTTGATCATTCGGGTCTTTTCCTTCCCAACTCTGCCCCCATCCATTGCTCCACCTTTCCGTAAGCGGAGAGTTGGTTTTTGTAACTGACTTCGCAATACCCGATGCAAGCAATTCATTTTTTATCAGCGTATAGTTCTTAGGTATATCACCCGTCATGAAATGATAAACAATATTATCTTTGTTATACCCCGTCGCCCGGTCACGGGCATAGTCTATTTGCTGTTTTACGATAATGGTGCAGATGATAAGAATGGTGGCAAATGTGAACTGCAGGACAACCAGTGCTTTTCTTGGCGTCACCAATGCATTTGCTCTTTTAAATGTCCCCTTTAATACTTTAACGGGCTGGAAAGATGACAGAAAGAAGGCAGGATAACTGCCGGCTAACAAACCCGTGAACAGGATAAACCCGACAAATGCCATCCATGTATAGATATTGCCAAAGTCTATGAATAGTTTTTTACCAGTAAGCTGGTTATAGCCGGGTAGGCTTATCTGAACAATAATGACAGCTAGAATACCTGCCAGACCAGCGAGAAAAACAGATTCCCCGATAAACTGGGTGATAAGAGAACTTTTCTGAGCACCCACTACTTTTCGTATCCCTACTTCCTTCGCCCGTTTTTCACTTCGCGCGGTGCTCAGGTTCATAAAATTGATGCAGGCAATCAATAATATGAACCCTGCGATGATGCCAAATAGTTTTATGAATGTGTTACGCCCCCCGTTGTCTTCTACCCCATCAGTAAAGCTTGAATAGAGACGCCAGCGGCTAAGCGGGTAAAGAAACAGCTCCCATTTCAGCGTTCTGGCCCCGTCATCATACTTCTGTTTTAAGCCTTTTATCTTAGGAGCCACAGAAGCATAGCTTGCGTTGGGCTTCAGCATCACATAGGTAGGGGTACTGTTATCGCCCCATCCTAAATCCTGTCCCTCCCCGTATTTTATATATGACCAGGGCAATAAATAGTCAAAATTGAACCTCGTATTGTTTGGTAAATCTTTCAGAATACCGGCAACAGTAAAATTCTCTTTATTCTCAATCTTTATAATTTTTCCCATTGCATCCTCATTGCCGAATAAACTTTTGGCTGTCTTTTCAGTAAGCACTATCGAGTGCCTGTCGTTCAGCACGGAGGAAGGGTCGCCTTTCAGCATCGGGAAGCTGAATAGTTGCAGAAAACCGGTATCGACAGCATATCCTGACTCCATTATCTTTTTATCACCCACTGAAAAAAGAACACTTGGGGTCGAATGCACCCGTACGGCGCGCTCCACTTCAGGCAGCTCTCTTTCTATTGCCCGGGCCGTTAATGCGGATACCTCATTCCAGCACGAGAGCTTCTTGCCATCGAATGGTACGCGATTCCATACCTCGTATATCCTGTCTTTGTTTTTATGAAACCCGTCGTAGCTGAATTCGTTTTGTATCCACAGCAAGATCAGTATCGCGGCAGCCATGCCAATGGCCAGTCCCGTAATATTGATTGCGGAAAAGCCTTTATTGCGCAGAAGGTTCCGGTAGGCGACTTTGAAGAAATTTCTAATCATAGCGTATCAATAATTCGTTGAAAGGTAACGGGCGGAATTTGCGGGAATTGTGTGCCAAGAGGGTGCCGGATAATCATATAAGTGATTTACAATGCGGTAGTTGTATCATGAATAGGGGTTTGTTCGTTTTCGATACAAGAGCTGTCCGCTTTTGATACACCCTTATCTTTTTCCCAACTCGATCACTTCACAGTCTTTCATGTTATTCCCGTCGATGGTAAAGCGGATCAGGGTGCGTACTTTATGCCATCCCTGATTGCCCGCGGCGCCAGGATTCATGTGCAGGCATTGAAGCCGGTCGTCATACATAATCTTAAGAATATGGGAATGGCCGGCAATGAATAGCTGCGGCGGATCGGCTTCCAGCTCTTTTTTTACAGCGGGATTGTATTTAGGCGGATAGCCTCCGATATGGATCATGCATACATTGACATCCTCTGACCGCCATCTCAGCTTTTCGGGATACGTCTTTCTGATATCCTGCCCGTCGATATTTCCGTAAACTCCGCGAAGGGGGCGGAAAGCTGCCAGCTTTTCCGCTAATTCAGCCGTGCCGAAGTCGCCGGCGTGCCAGATCTCGTCACATTTTTCAAAATGGCGGAAGATGTTCTCGTCCAGGAAATGATGCGTGTCCGCTAAGAGGCCTATTCGTAACATGGGATGCGGTTATTAAAGCCGTTCTTTTATTAAATTCAGGCCCGTAATTTACAATTTATTACCTTTAGGACAACGATCAGCTTATGCCTTACTTCCGCAATTTTACTTATTGGATCGACAAGCGTAACTGGAAATATTATTTCCTGATGGTCGCGTTGGCAATGGGACGTTAATGGCTGGACACCGTCGACCTGGTTGGGGCAGATGCCTATGATGTCTATGATGTCTTTTACGCGCCCCCTGCATTTATTCTGATTTTTTTAATCTTTATCTCCAAATTCACACACATGCCACATTATCATACACTGGGAGCTATCCCGCATAAACGTCATACCCAGTTTCGCCAACCGGATGGCAAATTGTATTCGGAGCAATTATTTTCCACCGAAGGTTTCTCCAACGATTATTCCTTATTGTATCATTGTCATCCGCCTACGGAGATCATCCGCACGGATGAACCCTATGATGCTATGCCCCGCATTGCGGAAGAAAAGATGCTGAAGCACCGCAGCCTGGAGGGATGGAATATACAGCCGGAAGATGATTACCTGCAAAGCCGGAAGGCTGTGTTGGTGAACAACGATTGTCATATTGTGTTAGCGGCTCCCCGGCAGAGCATGTCCGGTTATTTTTACAAAAATGCCGATGCGGACGAAATGATCTTCGTTCATAAAGGGAGCGGGGTGTTGAAGACCATGTATGGCAACCTGTCCTTCGGGTATGGGGATTACCTGGTGGTGCCGAGAGGCACGATCTACCAGATGGAATTCTCCGGTACGGATAACCGCCTGTTCATTGTAGAATCCTTTAGCCCTATCCGCTATCCCAAAAAATACCTGAGCCCGTATGGGCAATTACTGGAGCATTCGCCCTACTGTGAGCGTGATATACGCCGGCCGGACCATCTGGAGACGATCGATCAAAAAGGGGATTTCCTGATAAAGACCAAGAAGAAGGGGAGGGTATATGGCATTCATTACGGGCATCATCCTTTTGATGTGGTGGGATGGGACGGTTGTTGTTATCCATTCGCCTTCAGCATCCATGATTTCGAGCCCATCACGGGAAGAGTACATCAGCCTCCGCCGGTGCACCAGACCTTTGAGGGACATAATTTCGTCGTATGTTCCTTTTGTCCCCGCCTCTTCGACTATCATCCTCAATCGATCCCTGCTCCGTATAACCACAGTAATATCGACAGCGACGAGCTCTTATACTATGTGGATGGCGACTTCATGAGCCGGAAGAACGTGACGAAGGGCATGATCACCCTACATCCGGGCGGTATTCCGCATGGACCGCATCCCGGGGCTGTGGAGCGCAGTATCGGGGCTAAGGAGACAAAGGAACTGGCTGTGATGGTAGATACCTTCCATCCTTTGATGCTGACGGTGGAAGGGCTGGAAATCGAAAATCACGGTTATACGATGAGTTGGGCGGAATGAGGAGATATTTAAAGTAAATTCGTCAGCAAATAATTCTTCCCGTTATGCCCAGTAAGCAACGCTTTATCCTATCTGCGAAGATAACTTTCCGGAGCCAGAGTGTTTTTCCGGCTATTGCTGCCCCTGAAGCTCTTTCGACACTCCTCTTCGCGGGGATCTTATCCATCGTTTTGTCAGCCTGTCATTCCAAAGAGCGGGCAGACCTGGTCCTGCTGCATGGGCGGGTCTATACGGTCGATAGCGCCTTCCATAAAGCGCAGGCTTTTGCCGTAAAGGATGGAAAGATCATCGCTGCAGGGACTGACCAGGAGATATCCCGGCGATTTGAGCCACACCGGATGATCGATGCGATGGGGAAGGCCGTTTATCCCGGCTTTATCGATGCCCATGCTCATTTTGTCGGGTACGGGCAGTCGTTATTCTCTGCTAGTCTTTTCGGCAGTACCAGTTTTTTGGAGGTGACGGCAAGAGTTCAGCAGTTTGCAAAGGCTCATCCCGGCCTGCCCTGGATAACGGGCCGGGGCTGGGACCAGAATAAATTCCCCGGGAAAGTCTTTCCTGATAATGAGGCGCTGAACCGCCTGTTCCCCTCTACCCCGGTGGTGCTGGAAAGGGTGGATGGTCATGCCGTAATCGCCAATGCCAAAGCGCTGGAGCTGGCCGGAGTGCAGCCGGGGCAGCAGTTGACGGGGGGCGAGATAGAGACAAAGGGAGGAAGGCTGACGGGTATATTGATCGATAATGCCCAAAGGCTGGTGTGGGCTAAGATGCCTGCTCCTTCGAAGGCCGATTATGAGCAGATGCTGGCGGCGGCGCAGCAAAATTGCTTTGCCCAGGGCTTAACCACTATTACAGATTGCGGGCTCAACAGAATGGATATCGAAATGATCGATTCCCTGCAAAAAGCGGGCAAATTAAAGATGCGCCTTTATGTGATGCTGAGTGATAATAAGGAGAACCTGGATTATTATATTCCCAGGGGGCCCTATAAGACGGACCGGCTCTATGTGAAAGGGGTGAAGGCTTATGCCGACGGGGCACTTGGCAGCCGGGGGGCCTGCCTGTTGCAGCCTTATAATGACAAACCGGGCTGGGTAGGATTTTTATTAAGCAATCCCGCCCATTATGATTCCCTGGCAAAGTTGCTGGTGGGCACCGATTTTCAATTGTGTACGCATGCTATCGGTGATTCGGCTAACCGGATAATCCTCACCATTTATAATAAATACCTGGGTGGAAGGAATGACAGGCGCTGGCGGATAGAGCACGCGCAAGTGATCAATGAGCGCGATTTTGCCCTCTTCGGAAGGGGGGATATCATTCCATCTGTCCAGCCTACCCATGCCACGAGCGATATGTACTGGGCCGGAGACCGGTTGGGCGCTGACCGGCTGAAGGGCGGGTATGCTTACCGGCAATTGCTGGAGCAGAATGGCTGGTTGCCTTTAGGAACGGATTTTCCGGTAGAGGATATCAGTCCCTTTAAGACCTTTCTGGCGGCTGTATTCCGGGAGGATGCAAAGGGGTTCCCGTCCGGTGGTTTCCAGCCGGAGAATGCGCTCAGCAGGGAGGAAACGATCCGGGGAATGACCATCTGGGCGGCCAGGGCGGATAAGCTGGAAAAAGAGGTTGGCAGCATAGAGGTGGGGAAGAAAGCCGATTTTATCATTCTGGACAGGGATCTGATGGAAGTTCCTTCGACGGATGTTCTGAAGACAACCGTGCTGTCCACGTATTCCGGGGGTGTGAATGTATTCCAGGTAAAATAGGCGCTCAGTATAATGTAAGTTATTACTCAGTATAAACTTAGAAGAACGGAGAAATGCCGGTTGCGCTCTCCTTGGTATATTGGCTCATACAATTATTCTTAAAAAAGCAGTATGGAATACAGGCAATTAGGAGAATCGGGGCTGTCCGTTTCGGCAATCACTTTTGGCGCATGGGCCATCGGAGGATGGATGTGGGGAGGGGCGGAGCGGAAGGATGCGGTGGCAGCGATCCGGGCTTCTTATGATCTGGGGGTTACTTCGATCGATACGGCGCCTGTGTACGGGATGGGCCTCAGTGAGGAGATCGTAGGAGAGGCCCTGCA
>Ga0307511_10001229_pt1 | contig 27154 bp, 30 predicted proteins | sample 13_EM_MG_FD_200266 | JGI IMG/M metagenome (GOLD analysis project Ga0307511, IMG submission 200266) | Populus trichocarpa ectomycorrhiza microbial communities from riparian zone in the Pacific Northwest, United States - 13_EM | ecosystem: Host-associated > Plants > Roots > Unclassified | place...
TGGAGATGACGTCCAGGCCGATGGTCGGCTCGTCGAGGTAGAGCACCTCGGGGTCGTGCAGCAGGGCCGCCGCGATGTCGCCGCGCATCCGCTGCCCCAGGGAGAGTTGACGTACGGGGACGTCCAACAGGGCGCCCAGTTCGAGGAGTTCGACACAGCGGTCGAGGTTCTCGGCGTAACGGACGTCCGGGATGCGGTACATGCGGTGCATCAGCTTGTACGAGTCGATCAGCGGGAGGTCCCACCACAGGGTCGTACGCTGCCCGAACACCACGCCGATGCGGTGCGCGAGCCGGGTGCGCTCGCGGGACGGGTCGATGCCGGCCACCCGCAGCCGGCCACCGGACGGGGTGAGGATGCCGGTCAGCATCTTGATGGTGGTCGACTTCCCGGCGCCGTTCGGCCCGATGTAGCCGACCATCTCGCCGCGCGCCACGGCGAAGGAGATCGAGTCGACGGCCCGCACCTGGCGCCGCTCCCGTTTCATGAATCCGGTCTTCTTGCGCACGTCGAAGACCTTCTCGACACGGTCCAGTTCGATGAACGCCTGCTCTGTCACCCTCAACTCCCGGTGCTTCGGTACGACTTGAGCCCCGCACGCCAGGCCAGCCCGGCCAGCGCGCAGCAGACGAGTGCCACCAGCGGCGAGGCGAACTCCGCGCCCGGCGGCAGATCCAGCGGGTACGGCCGGCCCAACACGTAGGAGGCGGGCACCCAGTTGACGAAGGCGAGCGGCAGCATGAAGGTCACGCCCCGCACGAAGTCCTTGCCGAACACCACCGGCGGATACGACAGCAGGGTGTTGCCACCGTACGTGAACGCGTTCTGCACCTCGGCCGCGTCCTGCGCCACGATCTGGAAGGCCGCGCCCGCCACGAACAGCGCCCCGAAGATCGCCGCCCCGCAGACCAGCATCACCGGCACCAACAGCAGCTTCCCGAAAGTCCAGTTGACGTCGACGGCGGTCAGCGCGTACCCGAGGACCAGGCCGCCCTGGGTGATCCGGCCCAGCCGGCGCAGTGCGAAACGGTCCGCGCCGATCTGCGCCAGCACCGGCGCGGGACGCACCAGGAGCGTGTCGAAGGAGCCGTCGCGGATGCGGGTGCCGAGCACGTCCATCGAGCCGAGGACCAGGTCGGAGATCCCGAACGCGGTCGCCGACAGGCCGTACAGGAAGGCGACTTCGGGCAGCGACCAGCCGCCCAGCGAGTCGACCCGCGAGAACATCAGCAGGATCGTGGCGAAGTCCAGACCGGTCACCAGCAGGTTGCCGACGACCGTGATGACGAAGGAGGCGCGGTAGGTCATGCTCGACCGGATCCACATCCCGGCGATCAGCCCGTAGGCGCGCAGCCCCTCGCGCCAGCGGGGCAACTCCCGTGTGCTGTCCTGCAGTTGGACGGTCTCGGCCACGGTCTCAGCCACCCTGGACCACCACCCTTCGCGTAGCCGCCGACTGCAGCAGCCGCCCCGCCGCGAGCAGCGCCACCGCCCAGGCCGCCTGGAAGGCGTACGCGTGGAGCGGATCGGTCTTCCCCATCAGCACGTCCGCCGGCAGCTGGATCTGCGCCGCCCACGGCAGCGCCCGTACGACCTCGCCGAGCGCGCCCGGGAAGGCGTTCAGCGGGAGCACCATGCCCGAGCAGAAGATCCCCAGGATCATCGTGGCCTGGTTGACGCCGGTGCCGTCCAGCAGCCAGAACGTGCTCAGCGCGGCCAGATAACGGATGCCGAAGCTGACGAGCACCGCCAGGAGCAGCGCCACCAGCAGAGCCGCCCAGGATCCGGCGTCCGTGGGCAGCGCCATCGGGAAGAACAGCGCGCCGAAGGCGAACGGGATCACCCCGCGCCCCAGCATCTGGAACATGGCCCGCCCGAAGTCGCTTGCCAGCCACCACAGTTGGAGATCGGCCGGCCGGTACAGGTCGACGGCGATGTCACCCGTACGGATGCGCTCCATCAGGTCCTTCTCGAACCCGCCGCCCTGGATCGCCAACGTCGCGTACAGACACTGCCCGAGCCACACATAGGTCACCGCCTGCGCCTGGTCGTACCCCCCGAGATGCGGGCGCTCGTCCCACAGCGCCAGATAGGTGTAGACGAGGACCACGCCGAAGACGGTGTTGGTGAACACCCCGGCGAGCGTCGCCGCCCGATACGTCGCGTACCGCCTGAAACCCCCCGCCGCGACGGCCGCGTACAACCGCCCAGCACCCACCGGAAATCGACCTCCCACCCCTCTTGACACCGAAGCGCAGGAGCCTAGTGCGCAGGTGGTGACGCACGCCACGCATTTTCCGGGCAAGTGCGTGCCGATCGGCGGGAACGGAACGCATGGTGCGAGAGTCTTCGTCTGGGGGCGCAGAAGCGCACAAGGCCGTACAGGAACATACGCGACCGTATGGGAACATGCGGGGCCGTACGGGACGGTATGACGCGAAACAGGAGTCCGTGCACGACATGAGCGACCAGCCGCAGCCGCAACAGCCCGCACAGGGCTGGGCACCGAGAGAGCCGGAAGCGGCTGCCGCACCCGAGGCGCCCGGGGCATCCGGGGGCGAGAAGCCCAAGCGGCCCAAGCGCACCGGGTGGCGCCGGATCATCCCGACCTGGCGGATGACGCTCGGCGGGGTCGTCGTGCTGGTGGCGCTGCTGATCGGCGCGTTCTACCTCGGCTACTCGCTGGTCAAGATCCCGCCCGCCAACGCACTCGCCATCAAGCAGTCCAACGTGTACCTCTACGCGGACGGCACCCAACTCGCCCGCGACGGCGAGGTCAACCGCGAGAACGTCGGACTCGACCAGGTCTCCGCCAACGCCCAGCACGCCGTACTGGCCGCCGAGGACCGGGACTTCTTCTCCGAGTCCGCCGTCGACCCGAAGGCGATGGTCCGCGCCGCCTGGAACACCGCCACCGGCAAGGGCACCCAGTCCGGCTCCACGATCACCCAGCAGTACGTCAAGAACTACTACCTGGGCCAGGAACAGACCGTCACCCGAAAGGTGAAGGAGTTCTTCATCTCGATCAAGCTGGACCGCGAGGAGTCCAAGTCCCAGATCCTGGAGGGCTACCTCAACACCAGCTACTTCGGCCGCAACGCCTACGGCATCCAGGCCGCCGCCCAGGCCTACTACGGCAAGGACGCCGTCGACCTCGACGCCGGCCGCGGCGCCTATCTCGCCGCGCTGCTGAACGCGCCGAGCGAGTACGACGTCGTGGCGCATCCGGAGAACAAGGCCGCCGCGGTGGCCCGTTGGAACTACGTCCTCGACGGCATGGTCAAGAAGGGCTGGCTCACCGAGTCCGCACGCGCCGGCATGAAGTTCCCGATGCCGAAGGAGGCCACCGCCTCAACGAGCATGTCCGGGCAGCGGGGTTACATCGTCACCGCGATCAAGGACTACCTCGCCACCAACAAGATCATCGACGCGGACACCCTCGAAGCCGGCGGCTACCGCATCACCACCACGCTCCAGAAGAGCAAGCAGGACGCCTTCGTGAAGGCCGTCAACGACCAAGTCATGTCCAAGCTCGACAAGAAGAGCCGCAAGGTCGACAACTACGTGCGCGCGGGCGGCGCTTCGGTCGACCCCAAGACCGGGCAGATCGTCGCGATGTACGGCGGCATCGACTACGTCAAGCAGTACACGAACGGCGCCACCCGCGGCGACTTCCAAGTGGGCTCCACCTTCAAGCCGTTCGTCCTCGCCTCCGCGATCCAGAACGGCTCGCAGACCCAGGACGGCCAGACCATCACCCCCAACACCTACTACGACGGCACCGACAAGCGCCCCGTGGAAGGCTGGAGCGGCGGCTCCTACGCCCCCGAGAACGAGGACGGCGTCTCCTACGGCGACATCACCGTCCGCACGGCCACCGACAAGTCCGTCAACTCGGTGTACGCGCAGATGGCCGTGGACGTCGGCCCCGCCAAGATCAAGCAGACCGCGATCGGCCTCGGTATCCCCGCCGACACCCCCGACCTCACCGCCACCCCGTCCATCGCGCTCGGCCCCTCCACCGCGAGCGTCCTCGACATGGCGGAGGCCTACGCCACCCTCGCCAACCACGGCCAGCGGCACACGTACACGATGATCTCGAAGATCACCAAGGACGGCACCGACCAGGTCAAGCTGCCCGCGCAGAAGACCACCCGCGCGGTGAGCCGCGAGTCCGCCGACACCACGACCAACGTCCTGGAGAGCGTCGTCGACAACGGCACCGCGACCGCCGCGCAGGGCGCCGACCGCCCGGCGGCCGGCAAGACCGGCACGGCGGAGAAGGACACGGCGGCCTGGTTCGCGGGCTACACCCCCGACCTCGCCACCGTCGTCTCCGTCATGGGCCAGAACCCGACCACCGCCGCCCACGAACCGCTCTACGGCGCGATGGGCCTCCCCCGCGTCAACGGCGGCGGGGCGCCCGCCGAGATCTGGGCCCAGTTCACCAAGTCCGCCCTCAAGGGCACCGAGGCGAGCGACTTCGACCTCCAGCTCCAGGACGGCGCCGAAACGGTCGCACCCCCGAGCATCCAGCCCTCCCAGCCGTCCACGACCGACGGCCAGGACAACGGCGGCACGACCACCACCGGCGGCCAGGGCGACCAGGGCCAGACCCAGGGCGGCACCATCGACGGCGGAACGACCGACGGCGGCACCACCGGAGGCACGACCACCACCGACGGCGGCACCACGACAACCGGCGGCACGACGGGAACCACCACGGACGGCGGTACCACCACTACCGGCGGCACCACGGGCACAACCACCGACGGCACGACGACGACCGGCGGCACGACGGGAACCACGACCGACGGCACCACCGACGGCACGACGACCGGAGGGACGACGGCGGGGCCCCAGAGCACGGCGCGGAAGAAGGAGTGACCGGCTCTTTCAAAGCCTCGAGGGGCTGGTGACCATGGTCACCAGCCCCTCGGAGCCTTGGATTACAGGTACAGGCCGGTCGAATCCTCGGAGCCCTCGAAGCGGTCCGCGGCGACCGCGTGCAGGTCGCGCTCGCGCATGAGGACGTAGGCGATCCCGCGCACCTCGACCTCGGCGCGGTCCTCGGGGTCGTAGAGGACCCGGTCGCCGGGCTCGACGGTCCGTACGTTCTGGCCCACCGCGACGACATCGGCCCAGGCCAGCCGCCGCCCGACCGCGGCCGTCGCCGGAATCAGGATCCCGCCGCCCGAACGCCGCTCGCCCTCGCTCTTGTCCTGCCGCACGAGCACACGGTCGTGCAGCATCCGGATGGGCAGCTTGTCGTGCTGGGTGCTCTGCTCGTCTCTCTTGGCGCTCACGCCCACGAACCTACCTGCCTCGGACCCGTCGGCACGCCGCCGGGTACCCCACGAAATCAGCCGCTACGACCCTTGCCACCTCAGCCCTTACGGCCCTTGCCGCGCCGGGAACCGAGGACGAACAGCCCCACGACCCCGACGGCGACGAGAGCGACCGGAACGATCCGCTCCACCCTCGGCGCGCCCTCGTCGTCCACGAACTGCCCCTTGACGTCACTCACGACCCGGTTGACGCCGACGTACGCCTTCCCGAGGGTGTGATCGATGCTGGACGCGACCTTGGCCTTCGCGTCGCCCACGATGGTCTTCGGGTGCACCCGCACCCCGATCTCGTCGAGCGTGTCGGCCAGGACATCGCGGCGACGCTTGATGTCCGCCTCGATCTGCGCCGGGGTTCTGGTGTCCGGCGTGTTCGACGTGTCCGCCACCGTACGGCCTCCGAAGTCTGCTGGTACTTGTGCCGGACAGTCTGTCAGCTCTCGCGCGGAGTGCACTGTCAGCGCCCCCGGTTACGCTAGCGCGATGAGTGAACGACTCCAGCCCGGGGACGTTGCCCCCGCCTTCACGCTCCCCGACGCCGACGGCAACGAGGTGTCCCTCGCCGACCACAAGGGCCGCAAGGTCATCGTCTACTTCTACCCTGCGGCCCTCACGCCCGGCTGCACCAAGCAGGCCTGCGACTTCACGGACAACCTGGAGGTGCTGGCCGGCGCCGGGTACGACGTCATCGGCATCTCCCCCGACAAGCCGGAGAAGCTCGCCAAGTTCCGCGAGAAGGAGAACCTCAAGGTCACCCTCCTCGCGGACCCCGACAAGCAGGTCCTCGACGCCTACGCGGCCTTCGGCGAGAAGAAGAACTACGGCAAGACCTACATGGGCGTGATCCGCTCCACGATCATCGTGGACGAGGCCGGCAAGGTCGAGCACGCCCTGTACAACGTCCGCGCGACGGGCCACGTGGCGAAGATCATCAAGGACCTGGGCATCTAGGCCTCCGCTGCCTTTCCATACCTGAACGAGATCCACACGTCGGGAGGCAGGTCGGCCCGCCCCGGCACCGGCCTGCGCTCCTCGCTCCACTCCCCCGGGGCAAGGTCCTCACCGACCCGCCGCCAGAACGCCACGGCCCCCGGATTGGCGTCCTGAAACGCGATCTCCCAGTGCCCCGGGTGCCGCGCGACAACCTCCGTCACAGTGCGGAGCCCCACCCCGCCGCGCCGCATCCCCCGCACCACGAAGAAGCTGTTGAGCACCCGAGTGGGCCCACTGAGCCCCCGCACAAACGCGAACCCGACGGGCCGCTCCCCCCTGAGGAAGAGATACGGCGCCCAGTCCTTCCCACCCCCACCGAACGCCGCGTCCACCCGCTCACTGCGGAACGAGCCGTCGGGATTGGGCAGTTGAGGCTCCGCCGCGGTGTCGAACTCGGACAGGTCGTGCCGGAACATCAGCCAGAGCCGCTCGATGGTGGGGCGGTCGGCGGGGGTGGCCGGTCGCATGTCTACTTCCATGAAAGAGGTCATGAAAAAAGCCTCCCTGGTGGACAAGGGTCCACGCTGGGGAGGCTTCAGCGACCTGCAGAGTGTACGGCAAGGAACAGCTCGCCTCGGCCATCGCCGAAGCCGCCGCCTCGTCCTCGTCGCTGCGCCTGTGCCCCAACTGCCATGCGTTGACGGAAACGTGGTGCCGCCGGCAAGGGTCGATCCCCCTCGCCGGGTGACCTGATCTCCCCGTACACTGGGCCTACCGGTCGAGCGCAATGACCGATATGGGCGGCCTTGGCGGAACGGCAGACGCCTCGCGTTTAGGGCGCGATGGGAGAAATCCCGTGAGGGTTCGAATCCCTCAGGCCGCACGTATAGAGGGGCCGTCCTATGGGGTGGCCCCTCCCGTACGTCAGCCCAACAACTCCCGAACCACCGGCACCAACGCCCGAAACGCCTTCCCCCGGTGAGAGATCGCGTTCTTCTCCTCCGCCGTGAGTTCCGCACAGGTCCGCGTGTCGCCCTCCGGCTGGAGGATCGGGTCGTAGCCGAAGCCGTTCGTGCCGGTCGGCGTGCGGCGCAGTACGCCTCGCAGCCGGCCCTCGACCACCCGTTCCGTGCCGTCCGGCAACGCGAAGGCCGCCGCGCACGCGAAGTGGGCTCCCCGGTGTTCGTCGGCGATGTCCGACAGCTGGGCCAACAGCAGGTCCAGGTTGGCCTTGTCGTCGCCGTGGTGGCCCGACCAGCGGGCGGAGAAGATGCCGGGGACGCCGTTCAGGACGTCGACGCAGAGGCCGGAGTCGTCGGCGACGGCGGGGAGGCCTGTTGCCCGGGCCAGGGCGTGGGCCTTGAGCAACGCGTTCTCGGCGAAGGTGACGCCCGTTTCCTTGACGTCGGGGATGTCGGGGTACGACTCGGCGCCGATCAGTTCGTGGGGCAGTCCCGCGTCGGCGAGGATCGACCTCAGTTCGGTGATTTTCCCGGCGTTGCGGGTGGCGAGGATCAGGCGTGTCATGGCGTTCAGTATTCCAACCCCCGCCGCCCGCCTACGAGACGTCTACGACGTGCAGACCTTCGTCAGTTCGCCCGCCGCGTCCGTGACGGGGCTGATGTCGGGGGTGTTGTCGCCGTTCTTGACCGCCGTGCGGACGTTGTCGACGGCCTTGCTGAGGTCGTCGACCGCCTTGTTGACGTCCGCGTTGTCGGTCTTGTCGCCGATCTTGTCGAGGTCCTTCTCGATGGAGTTGAGGGACTGGTCGGTCTGGGTGGGGTCGTTGGCCGCGTTCTCCACCGCCTGTTGGAGGCCGGTGACGCTGTCGGCGATGGTGTCGGCGGTCTGGACGCAGTCGATGGCCTTGTCGACGGCGTCGCAGCCGGTGGCGAGTCCGGCCGTGAGGCCGATCACCGCCACGGTGGTGGCGACGGCGATACGGCTACGACTGCGGCGTCGGCTTGCGGCGGCCATGGTTCGGTTTCCTCCCCGTGGGGGTGGGCTGCTGCGGCCACTCCCGTTTCCGTTCCGTATGCGTAGGGACGCGGGTGCGGGCTGCCGGGTTGACCCCGCAGCCCGCTTCTCTTTGTACGCCCTTTACTGGCCCGTCCAGCCTCTTACTTCTCCAGCGCGGCCTCAAGTGCCTTTCGCTGTACGGCGGTCAGCTCGCCGCAGCCGGCGACCGCGAGGTCGAGAAGGGCGTTGAGTTCGTCGCGGGCGAAGGGTTCGGCCTCGGCGGTGCCCTGGACCTCGACGAAGCGGCCGTCGCCGGTGCAGACGACGTTCATGTCGGTCTCGGCGCGGACGTCCTCCTCGTAGCAGAGGTCCAGCAGGGGGACTCCGCCGACGATGCCTACCGAGACCGCCGAGACCGTGCCGGTGAGCGGCTGACGGCCGGCCTTGATCAGCTTCTTGCCCTGGGCCCAGGTGACGGCGTCCGCGAGGGCGACGTACGCGCCGGTGATGGCGGCCGTACGGGTGCCGCCGTCGGCCTGGAGGACGTCGCAGTCGAGGACGATGGTGTTCTCGCCGAGGGCCTTGTAGTCGATGACGGCGCGCAGCGAGCGGCCGATGAGGCGGCTGATCTCGTGGGTGCGGCCGCCGATCTTGCCGCGGACGGATTCGCGGTCGCCGCGGGTGTTGGTGGCGCGGGGCAGCATGGAGTACTCCGCGGTGACCCAGCCCTCGCCGCTGCCCTTGCGCCAGCGGGGGACGCCTTCGGTGACGGAGGCGGTGCAGAAGACCTTGGTGTCGCCGAAGGAGACGAGGACGGAGCCCTCGGCGTGCTTGCTCCAGCCGCGTTCGATGGTGACGGGGCGGAGCTGTTCGGGGGTTCGGCCGTCGATTCGAGACATGGCGAAGAGCCTAGTGGTAGACGCGGAAGGGGCTCCTCCCGGATCGGGAAGAGCCCCTCAGTACGCGGAGCCGGGGATGATCCCCGCGCTTCACATCAGGTCTTCGATGTCCGCCGCGATCGGGTCCGCGTCGGTGCCGATGACGACCTGGATGGCGGTGCCCATCTTGACGACGCCGTGGGCGCCGGCGGCCTTCAGTGCGGCTTCGTCGACCAAGCTCGGGTCCTTGACCTCGGTGCGCAGGCGGGTGATGCAGCCCTCGACCTCTTCGATGTTGTCGATGCCGCCCAGCCCGGCAACGATCTTCTCAGCCTTGGTGGCCATGGTGTTCTCTCCCTGATCCGAACCGCTTTGTCGCAGTAACCCACAGTTGGCCCAGCTTCGCGAGCGGTCATGTCGTGCGTGCCGAATGATGGTGACGATCACGTCGCCAACTGGTCTACACCACATTACCGAGGGGCGTCCATGAGTGCCGACAGTGCCGCCGCCGGTCCCGGGCGCGTCACCTGGAACAAGGCGTTCCAGGGGCTGCAGAAGATGGGCCGCAGCCTCCAACTCCCCATCGCCGTACTGCCGGCCGCCGGCATCCTCAACCGGCTGGGGCAGCCGGACGTGTTCGGGGACGACGGGCTGGGGTGGACCGATGTCTCGAAGGTGATGGCGGGTGCCGGCGGCGCGCTGCTGGACGGGCAGCTGGGGTTGCCGATGCTGTTCTGTGTGGGTGTCGCGATCGGGATGGCGAAGAAGTCGGACGGGTCCACGGCGCTGGCCGGGGTGGTCGGTTTCCTCGTCTACTACAACGTGCTGCGCCAGTTCCCCAAGGACTGCACGGGCGGCACGAACGTGGTGCCCGGGATCGGGTGTCAGGCCGCCGACAACTCGGTGTCGGCGTTCACGTACCAGAATCCCGGGGTGTTCGGCGGGATCGTGCTGGGGCTGCTGACCGCGTTCTTCTGGGCGCGGTACCACCGTACGAAGCTGGTGGACTGGCTGGGCTTCTTCAACGGGCGGCGGCTGGTGCCGATCATCATGTCGTTCGTGGCGATCGCGGTCGCGGCGGTGGCGCTGTGGATCTGGCCGCCGATCGGCACCGCCCTTGAGCACTTCAGCGACTGGCTGAGCGCCCGGGGCGCGGTGGGTTCCGGGGTGTTCGGTCTGGCCAACCGGGCGCTGCTGGTCGTGGGGCTGCACCAGTTCCTGAACGTGCCCATCTGGTTCCAGTTCGGCAGCTACACCAAGCCGGACGGGACGGTGGTGCACGGTGACATCAACATGTTCCTGGCGGGTGACCCGAACGCGGGCCAGTTCACCTCGGGCTTCTTCCCGATCATGATGTTCGCGCTGCCGGCGGCGGCGCTCGCGATCGCACACTGCGCGAAGCCGAGCCGCCGCAAAGAGGTGGGTGGGCTGATGCTGTCGGTCGCGCTCACCTCCTTCGTGACCGGCATCACCGAGCCCATCGAGTACTCGTTCCTGTTCATCGCGCCCCTCCTCTACGCCGTCCACGCGGTGTTGACGGGTGTGTCGATGGCGGTGACCTGGGGGCTCGGGGTGCATGACGGGTTCAGCTTCTCGGCGGGGCTGATCGACTACGCGATCAACTGGAATCTGGCGACGAAACCGTGGGCGATCATTCCGATCGGGCTGTGCTTCGCGGCGGTGTACTACGTCGTCTTCCGTTTCGCGATCACGAAGTTCGATCTGAAGACTCCGGGACGGGAGCCGGAGGAGGAGCGGGAGGACGTCACAAAAGCCTGACGGCGTACGTGAGTTGGGCCCCTGGATCATCGATCCGGGGGCCCTTCGCCATGCCTGCCCCCGTGTACGTCGCGTAGCGATTCGGTCGCAGGTTTTGCGGGTTCCTTTATGCGGACTTCATCTGCTACAACAGGTCTACACCACTGAGTGGTGTAGACCACCACCCGATGGAGGAAGTCTATGTCCACCGCCACCGCGCCAACGGCGGCCCCCGCGAAGAAGTGGGGATCCGGCCTGTTCCAGGGCCTGCAGAAGATCGGCCGCAGCCTTCAGCTCCCGATCGCCGTGCTTCCGGCGGCGGGCATTCTGCTCCGGTTCGGTCAGGCCGACATCCACGACAAGCTGCATCTGCCGGACAAGGTGACGGCGGTCTTCGCCACCGCCGGTGGCGCGATCTTCGACAACCTGCCGCTGCTGTTCTGTATAGGTGTCGCGATCGGCTTCGCGAAGAAGTCCGACGGCTCTACGGCGCTGGCGGCGCTCGTCGGCTTCCTCGTCTACAGCAATGTGCTCAAGGCCTTCCCGGTCACCGACGCCAAGATCCTCAAGGGCGCGGACGTGGCCGCGACCTACAACAACCCCGGTGTCCTCGGCGGCATCATCATGGGTCTGCTCTCCGCGGTGCTGTGGCAGAAGTTCCACCGGACCAAGCTGGTCGACTGGCTCGGCTTCTTCAACGGCCGCCGGCTGGTGCCGATCATCATGGCGTTCGTCGGCACGCTCATGGGCGTCTTCTTCGGCCTGGTCTGGAAGCCGATCGGTGAGGGCATCTCGAACTTCGGCGAGTGGATCACCGGTCTCGGTGCCTTCGGTGCCGCTCTGTTCGGTCTGATCAACCGCGGGCTGATCCCGGTCGGCATGCACCAGTTCGTCAACTCCGTGGCCTGGTTCCAGATCGGTGACTACAAGGACTCCACCGGTGCCGTCGTCCACGGTGACCTGACCCGCTTCTTCGCGGGTGACCCGTCCGCCGGACAGTTCATGTCGGGCTTCTTCCCCATCATGATGTTCGGCCTGCCGGCCGCCGCGCTCGCCATCGCGCACTCCGCGCGCCCCGAGCGCCGCAAGGCCATCATGGGCATGATGATCTCGCTCGCGCTGACGTCCTTCGTGACCGGTGTGACCGAGCCCATCGAGTTCTCGTTCATGTTCATCGCCCCGGCGCTCTACGCGATCCACGCGGTGCTGACCGCCCTGTCCATGGCGATCACCTGGGCGCTCGGCGTCCACGCGGGCTTCACGTTCTCCGCGGGCTTCATCGACTACGCCCTCAACTGGAACCTCGCCACCAAGCCCTGGCTGATCATCCCGATCGGTCTGGTCTTCGGCGCCATCTACTACTTCGTCTTCCGCTTCGCGATCAACAAGTGGAACCTCCCCACCCCGGGCCGCGAGCCCGAGGAGGAGATCGAGGACCTCACCAAGGCGTGAGCCCGCACGGCAACACGACGATGCCCGGTCCCGGAGTCCGCTCCGGGCCGGGCATCGTCGTAGGTCCGGCCAACTCGGGCCGTGTGTCCGACGGTTCAGACCGTGAGCACGATCTTCCCCCGCACCGACCTCTCCTCGCTCTTCCGGTGTGCCTCCGCCGCCTCGGTCAGCGGGAGGATCAGACCGACGCGGGCCTTCTTCTTCCCGTCGGCGAGGTCGGCCAGGATCTGCGCCAGCAGCGCGCCGTCCGACTGCGCGCTGACCCGGCGTACCTCGACACCACGCTCCGCCAAGGGCTCCGGTACGACCGCGATGACGACGAAGACACCGCCGTCGCGCACGGCGTGGATCAGGTCGCCGCCGATACCGGCGGGGTCCACGACGAGGTCGACCCCGCCGGGCACCGCCTTCCGTACCGCGGCGGCGAGTTCGCCGGCGTCGCCCGCCCGGCCGAGGACGATGTCGGCGCCGAGGCCCTCGACGTACTTCTCGTCACCGTTCGACGCGACGGCGACGACCTTGGCGCCGCGGCCGGCCGCGTGCTGGACCGCCCAGCCGCCGATGGCGCCGCTCGCGCCGGTGACCAGGACGGTCTGCCCGGCTTCGAGTCCGCCCAGGTCCAGGGACTGCCAGGCGGTCTCGGAGGTGATCGGGACGGCCGCGGCGGTGACGTCGTCGACGCCGTCCGGGATCTGGGCGAGATGGGCGGGGTCGATGGAGACGACCTCCGCGTACGTGCCCTCCTGGTTCACGAACCAGGGCGCGAGCCCGGCAACCCGGGTGCCCGGGGCGAAGGGTCCGTCGCCGTCGATGACCGTGCCCGCGAGGTCCGCGCCGAGGATGAACGGCGGTGCCAGGTCGGGCAGCACCTGGCGCAGCCAGCCCGCGCGGGCCGCGAGGTCGGCCGGGTTCACGGAGGTTCCCGTCACCCGGACCCGGACCCGTCCGGCGCGCGGCTCGGGTTCGGGGATCTCGGTCACGGTGAGCACCTCGGGTCCACCGAAGTCGTACTGCTGAATCGCTTTCATCACAGTCTCTTTCCTGGTGTGGTTCGGGTGGGGGCGGGTCAGTCGTGGACGGTCATTCCGAAGCCGCTGTCGAGGCGCATCGACTCCATGAGCATGAAGGCGTTGCTCTCGGTGAAGACGTCGGCCGCGGCGAGGACGCCGGTGTATTTCCGGACGACCGGGCGGGCGGCGACCGCGATCACCTCGTCGAGGTAGGTCTTGACCGCGGCCCAGGTGTTGTTGCCGTACTTCACGAAGTAGGGGGTGGCGTCGACCATGGTGAGGGCGGTGCGGATCTCCGTCTCCAGGTCGTCCATGTAGTCGATGTGGATCCTGAGGTCGTGACGCGTGCCCAGCCGTCCGAGGTGGCCGCCGATGAAGGTGGTCCACGGGTACTTGAGGGCCTTGGCCGGTGCCTGCAGGGAGCCCGGGATGTCCTCGTTGATGTTGAGGTTGGCGAACGGCACCCAGCCGGGCAGGGCCACGTCCACCAGCATCAGCGTGTCGTGGGCGGGGAGGTGGATGTAGATGTTGTCGGGGGTGTGGTTGGCGCCCTGCCAGGCGAGTTCGATGCGCTCGCCGCCTATGTGCAGCACCCGGTGGTCCTCGAAGGTCTCCTCGGGGGCGGGCTTGTCGGGGTCGTTGTCCCGGACGAGGAGTCTGCGGGTCTCGGAATGGCCGATCCGGGTGACGTTCCGGCCGAAGATGCCGGAGCCGCCGGCGTGGTCGGAGTGGTGGTGCGAGTAGATGAGGTGGGTGACCTTGTTGCTGAGGCCGCTCGGCCTGGTCACGTCGTCGATCGCGCGCTGGATGTTGTGGCCGATCGAGGGCGGCGCGTCGAGCAGGACCACTCCGTCGCGGGTGGTCAGGAACGCGGAGACATAGGTGCCGTCGGTGACCCAGTAGAGGTTCCGTTTGATACGTCCGACGTAGTAGCCCTGGCTGTTGAGCGCCGGGCCGAGCGAGGACTGGGGCACCGGGGCGAAGTCGGGCAGGCCGGTGGTGTCGGCGGCGCGGGCCGGGGCGGCGAGTGCCGTGTCGGCGACGACTGAGCCGATCGCGGGGACCGCGCTCAGAGCGGCGGCGCGGGCCAGGAGGGAGCGGCGGGAGGTGTGGGCGGCCATGTTCTGGACCTCTTCTCTGCACGACGCAGAACGCAAGATACAGGGGGCTAGTAATTGCTTGCCTGAGCAACAATAGGCTTGTTTAGTTGCCCAGGCAAGCAGTTCGACATAGGGGGCGTGCGATCAGAAGCTGTCGCCGCCGAGCGCCTCCAGGAAGACCTTCGGGTTCCAGTACTCCCGGTAGTTGACGAGGAGTCCGTCGCGGAAGGTCGCGAAGGTCGCGTAACTCATGTTGTAGGGATTACCGTTGGACACCACGCTGCCGATCACGCTCCACTCCGCGATCGCCACGTTCTCGTCGGCTGTCGAATAGACGCGCACCGAGGGGATCTCGCGGATGTCGATGAGGTCGGGGTAGCCGCGCAGGTACTCGTAGAGCGCCTCGCGCCCCTCGATCCGGGCCGGCGCCCCCTCCGGGGCGAACGGGAATTCGGCTACGACGTCGTCGGCGCACAGGTCCGTCCAGGCCTTCATGTCCTTGACGAGGAAGGTGTCGAAGGTGTGCCGCAGCAGGTCGACGGCCGAGGGGGTGCTGCTCATCGTGCGCTCCTGTCGAGAGTGACGTCCGCCTTGGGTGACGGACGCTTCGACACTAGCACTGTGTAAGCGACACAGCGACACTTATCTTCGAGAGATACCACGGCCCACCGCCTCACGCGGTCACCATTCGAGCGGCATCGTGAAGTTCCCGAGGCGGGCGACCTCGTCGGCGATCTCCGCGATCGTGGTGTGGTCCAGCTCCGCCTCGAAGGCCTCGCGGGCGCGGGTCAGCGCGGGCTGGAGACCGCCCACGAGGTTGCTGCCGACCGCGCAGTCCGGCGGCGGCGGGGTGCGGTGCAGGGTGAACAGCCGGGTGTCCTCCACCGCCCGGTACACCTCAAGCAGGTTGATCCCCTCGGCCGGCCTGGCCAGCAACGCGCCGCCGCCCGCGCCGAGTTGGGACCTGGTGAGCCCGGCGGCGCTCAGCCGGGACAGCAGGCCGCGGATCACCACGGGGCTGGTGTTGGCCGAGTGGGCGAGGTCCTCGGAGCGCAGCGGTTTGTCGCCGGAGACCGCGAGGGCGACCAGGGCGTGGACGGCGACGACGAAGCGACTGCTGGTGGGCATCGCGCTCCCGGAGCGTGTAAGAGTGACGGTTACACGTACCACTATGCCGCAGCGGCGACTTGCCGTGCACCCGTCGACCGGCGCACAATTTGCTTGCCTGAGCAATGAGCACCCCTTCAATGCCTTCAATGCTGCGACGCAGGAGATGAGAACCATGGCTGATGTCCCGACCGCACGGGTCGCGGTGGTGACCGGCGGAGCCGGTGCGATCGGCGGTGCGATCGCCCGTGAACTCGCCCGGCTCGGACACCAGGTCGTCGTCCTGGACCGGACCGGAGACGTCGTGTGCGATCTCGCCTCGGAGGCGGACGTACGGCGGGCCGCCGCCGAGATCCTGGAGCGGTACGGCCGGGTCGACGTGCTCGTCCACTCGGCCGCCGCGGCCGACGCGCTGGAGTGGGAGACCGTCGGCCTCGCCGACTGGCGGCGGATCCAGGCCGTCAACGTCGAGTCGGTCCTGCTGCTGGCGCAGGCCTTCGTGCCCGGGATGCGGGAGCGCGGGTTCGGCCGGATCGTGCTCATCACCTCCGACACCGTGTGGCGGCCGCCAACCCCCGACCTGCTGGGCTACATCACCAGCAAGGGGGCACTCACCGCGTTCGCGCGCACCCTGGCCGCCGCGCTGGGCAAGGACGGAATCGCCGTGACGTCCGTCGCCCCGGGGCTCACCCGCACCCCGGCGACCGCCTACCAGCCGGACGAGGCCTTCGACGCGGCCCTGGCCACCCAGGCACTCCCCCGCCCCCTCGTCCCCGACGACGTCGCCGCGACCGTGGGCTTCCTGGCAGGCGACGCCGCCGAGGCGCTGACCGGCCAGGTCCTGACGGTGGACGGCGGCAGCCTGCTGCGCTGAGCGGAGCAGGCTGCCGAAGGACTCCGCGGTGCGGACGTCAGATCTCGTACGACGCCCTCGGCGCCGCCAGTTCCACCGGGCCGGCGAAGACCTCGCGGGCGTCGGCCAGGTTGGCCTGGGGGTCGGTCCACGGGGGGATGTGCGTCAGGACCAGGCGCCGGGCTCCCGCCCTGGTCGCCGACTCGCCCGCCTCGCGGCCGTTGAGGTGGAGGTCGGGGATGCTCTCCTTGCCGTGGGTGAACGCGGCCTCGCACAGGAACAGGTCGGTGTCCCGGGCGAGTTCGTCCAGGGATTCGCTGACGCCCGTGTCACCGGAGTAGGTGAGGGACCGGCCGCCGTGCTCGACGCGGATGGCGTAGGCCTCGACGGGGTGGCGGACCCGCTCGGTGTGCACGGTGAAGGGGCCGACGTCGAACGTGGACGGCTTCACCGTGTGGAAGTCGAAGACCTCGCTCATCGAGGAGGCGGTGGGGGTGTCGGCGTAGGCCGTGGTGAGGCGGTGCTCGGTGCCCTCGGGGCCGTAGACCGGGATGGGGTCGCAACGGCCGCCGTCGTGGCGGTAGTAGCGCGCGACGAAGTACGCGCACATGTCGATGCAGTGGTCGGCGTGCAGATGGCTGAGAAAGATCGCGTCGAGGTCGTAGAGACCGCAGTGGCGCTGCAGCTCGCCAAGGGCGCCGTTGCCCATGTCGAGGAGCAGCCGGAAGCCGTCGGCCTCTACGAGGTAGCTCGAACAGGCCGATTCCGCGGACGGGAACGACCCCGAGCAGCCGACGACGGTGAGCTTCATAAAGCAGAAACCTCCGCTGGCGGATAACTTCTGGAGTTGGGGGACGGGGGTCGTGCGGTCCGTCGAGCGTAAGGCGCAAAAGGGCCGGTCGCTCCTCCGCCAAGGGCTGTTGTGGGGGAACTCACCTGTGGTGTCACCGGTTCGGCTGGAACCGGGGCGTGTGGGGTGTTCGAGAGGGCGCGCGGCGGGGATTGCGCGCCGGTAACGTCGTCCCATGGACAGGTTCTGGTGGCTCGCGCTCGCGGCGGTGATGTTGCTGGCGCTGGTCGCCACGCTGGTCGACGGGTGGGGGCGGGGGCGGCGGCCCGCGCGGACGGTGCGGGGGGATCGGCCGCGGCCCGCCGAGATCTGGTGGGCCAATGTTCCCTACGAGGATCAGCCGGGCGCGGCGAAGGACCGGCCGTGTCTGGTGCTCTCCGTGCGTGGGCGGACGGCGACGGTCGCGAAGATCACCAGCAAGTACCACGACGAGCGCGGCGGGGTGATCGCGCTGCCCCCGGGGGCGGTCGGGGACGCGCGGGGGCGGGCCAGCTATCTGGAGACCGACGAACTGCGGTCCGTGCCGGTGGCCGATTTCCGGCGGCGGGTCGGGGTCGCGGACCCGGTTCTGTGGGACCAGGTACGGCATCTCGCCCGGTAGGCGCGAAGTGCGCAACGACCCCTGGATCCATGGCAATTGGGGTGGTGCGCGAAGGGGTCGACCACCGGTGTGCGGGGATACTGACCCGTATGACCGACTGGCTCGTACTCGCGGGTTGCTTCGTGATAGCGGTCACGGCGTGGCTGCTCGACGACAGGGTGCGCGGTGCTGCCGCCGATCGCCGTCTGGAGTCGTTCGTGGCCGAGGACCGGAGCAGTGCCGTCGTCGAACCGCATGTGGTGGAACAGCTCGGTCCGCTGGCCCTCGGCGTGCTGAACGGCCAGGACCACTGGGCGGTGCGGCAGGGGGCGGTGGCCAGTCTGGTGGCCGCGGGGGCGCTGCGCCGGACATCGCCCGACAGATCCGGCCAGAAACGCTGGATGTCCGGCGGCAGGCTGCCCGAGGACGCCGACGACCTCGAACGCGAGCTGTGGACCGAGGCGCTGCCGCTGCATGTGCGCAACCCCGCCTACTCCCCGCGGCAGAGCACCGGCGAGTACCTGTGGGAGCTGCGGGTGCCGAACGGCCGGCAGCACATGGAGACGGCGGAGTCGCGGCTGATCCGTGAGGGCTTCACCCGGCCCCGGTTCGAGACCGTGCCCGGCCTGCCGCTGCTCCGGGGCAGGTGGTCGGCGATCGCCGCCGCGGCCGTGGTGCCCGCGGTGACCGTGCTGCTCCTCGACCAGGCGTGGATCCGGGCCGTGCTCGCGTTCGTCATCGGGTCGGTGGCGCTGCGGCAGGCGTTCCCCGACGGCCCGGCCGTGCCGCGACAGCTGCCCGTCGTCACCGGCAAGGGGGAAGCGGCGCTCCGGGTGGCGCGGGAACGCTACGCGGAGCTGGATCCCGCGACCCGCCCGGCGTCGGAGCCGTACGACCCGGACCAGGTGCGGACGGCGGTCGCGCTCTACGGCTCCGCGGTGCTCGACCGCGTCGACGACAGGATCATGACCGACTGGTCCCGGCCGGCACCGGAGTTCGTCGACGGCCCCGGGGAATGAGCCCGGGGCGCTCGCGTCAGGCCCAGAGCTGACCCTGGAGGGTCGCGATCGCTTCCTCTGTCGTCGCCGCCGTGTACACGCCCGTCGACAGGTACTTCCAGCCGCCGTCCGCCACGACGAACGCGATGTCGGCGGTCTCGCCCGCCGCTACGGCCTTCTTGCCGACGCCGATCGCCGCGTGCAGAGCCGCGCCGGTGGAGACGCCGGCGAAGATGCCCTCCTGCTGGAGGAGTTCGCGGGTGCGGGTGACCGCGTCGGCGGAGCCGACCGAGAAGCGGGTGGTGAGGACGGAGGCGTCGTAGAGCTCGGGGACGAAGCCCTCGTCGAGGTTGCGGAGGCCGTAGACGAGGTCGTCGTAGCGCGGCTCGGCGGCGACGATCTTGACGTCCGGCTTGTGCTCGCGGAGGTAGCGGCCGACTCCCATGAGGGTGCCGGTCGTGCCCAGGCCCGCGACGAAGTGGGTGATGGAGGGGAGGTCGGTGAGGATCTCCGGGCCCGTCGTGGCGTAGTGGGCGCCCGCGTTGTCCGGGTTGCCGTACTGGTAGAGCATGACCCAGTCGGGGTGTTCGGCCGAGAGTTCCTTGGCCACGCGTACGGCCGTGTTGGAGCCGCCCGCCGCGGGGCTGGGGATGATCTCGGCGCCCCACATGCCGAGGAGTTCCCGGCGTTCCTGCGAGGTGTTCTCGGGCATCACACAGACCATGCGGTAGCCCTTGAGCTTCGCGGCCATCGCGAGCGAGATGCCGGTGTTGCCGGAGGTCGGCTCCAGGATGGTGCAGCCGGGGGTGAGGCGGCCGTCCTTCTCCGCCTGTTCGATCATGTGCAGGGCCGGGCGGTCCTTGACGGAGCCGGTCGGGTTGCGGTCCTCCAGCTTGGCCCAGATACGGACGTCGGCGGACGGCGAGAGCCGCGGCAGGCGCACCAGAGGGGTGTTGCCCACCGCGGCCAGCGGGGAGTCGTAGCGCATCGACGATCAGGCCATACCGCCGGCCACGGCCGGCAGGATCGTGACGCTGTCGCCGTCGGTCAGCTTGGTGTTGATGCCGTCGAGGAAGCGGACGTCCTCGTCGTTCAGGTACACGTTGACGAAGCGGCGCAGCTCGCCGCCGTCGACGATCCGGGCCTGGATGCCCGCGTGCCGGGTCTCGAGGTCGGCGAAGAGCGCGGCGAGGTTCTCACCGGCACCCGCGACGGCCTTCTCGCCGCCGGTGTAGGTGCGGAGGATGGTGGGGATGCGGACCTCGATGGCCATGGCAAGGGGCTCCTGTCGGAAGCGGGAGGGGTCGTCTGGTGTCGGTGGGCACACGTCTGCTTGCCGCGGCGCACGGCCTGTACGGCGACAGCGCGCTGTCAACAGATGGCGCTGTTCAGCCTGCACAGGTCGACGTGCAGCCGCGCCACGAGCAGCATGCCCGGCGCCTTGTCGCTCACGTCGAGAAGAACCATGGGCTCATCGTATCGATTCCCGGTCCGGGCCCCGGTAGGTGATCTCACAATTCGGACGAAATTCATTCGGGGGGTGAGACGGCGCAGCTCAGGCGGACTGCCGGACGACCAGCCGGGTGGGCACGATCGCCGACGGCAGGTCCTGTCCGGAGTGCTGTTCGGTGCGGTCGAACAGCAGCCGGGCCAGCAGGCGGCCCATCTCGGCGACGTCCTGATGGACGGTGGTCAGCGGTGGGTCGGTCGACTCGGAGATGGAGACGAGGTCGTCGAAGCCGACCACGGCCACGTCCTGCGGGACCCGGCGCCCGCATTCGCGCAGCGTCTGGAGGGCGCCGGAGGCCATGAGGTCGGAGGCGACGAAGACGGCGTCCAGGTCGGGGTGGCGGTCGAGCAGCGCGGCCATGGCGTCGGCGCCGCCCTGCCGGGTGTAGTCGGCGCGTTCGACCAGGTGGGGCACGGTGTCGGGGAGGGCGTCCCGGTAGCCGGCGAGCCGGTCGGCGGCGGAGTGCTCCTGGTCGTAGGGGCCGGTGACGGTGGCGATGCGTTCGCGGCCCAGGGCGAGGAGGTGCCGGACGGCCTGGCGGGCGCCGCCCCGGTTGTCGCCGTCGACGTAGGCCTGGCCGCGCACGGGGTCGCCGTCGCACAGGAGGGGACGGCCGCCGAAGACGGCGGGCAGGGCGAGCCGGTCGACCATCTCGGGCATCCGGTCGCCGGGGCGCAGCGAGAAGAGGATCGCGCCGTCGACATGGCCGCCGCCGAGGTAGTCGGCCACGCGCGCGTAGTCGTCGGGTTCGTCCACGAACAGCAGGACGGCCTGGGCGCCGTGCCGGGCGAGTTCGGAGCGGATGCCGCGCAGCAGACAGTCGAAGAACGGGTCGAGGAACAGCCGGTCCTCGGGCTGCGCCGCCACGACCGCGACGGCGCCGGTGCGGCGGGTGACCAGTTGCCGGGCCGCCTGGTTGGGGACGTAGCCCAGCGCGGAGATCGCCTCCCGGACCCGGACCGCGACCTCCGGACTCACCTTGGGCTCGCCGTTGACCACCCGCGACACCGTGGACTTCGAGACCCCCGACCAGCGGGCGACATCCTCCAGCGTGGGGCGCCGTGCGTTCGACCGCTGCGTCAACACCATCTCCGTCACGGCGAGTTGGGCGATGCGCACCAGCCCGGTGCGTACGCGGTCAGTATGCCTCTACGACCTTGACGTCCTCCTCGGTGATCTCGCCCTCCACGATCCGGTAGGAGCGGAACTGGAAGGGGCCGGCGTCGTCGGTGTCGGCGGTGGAGACGAGGACGTAGTGGGCGCCGGGCTCGTTGGCGTAGGAGAGGTCGGTGCGGGAGGGGTAGGCCTCGGTCGCGGTGTGGGAGTGGTAGATGATCACCGGCTCCTCGTCGCGGTCGTCCATCTCGCGGTAGAGCTTCAGCAGGTCCTGCGAGTCGAACTCGTAGAACGTGGGCGAGCGGGCCGCGTTCAGCATCGGGATGAACCGTTCGGGGCGGTCCGTGCCCGCCGGGCCCGCGACGACTCCGCACGCCTCGTCGGGGTGGTCCTTGCGCGCGTGGGCGACGATCTGGTCGAAGAGGACCTGGGTGATGGTCAGGGTCGGCATGGTCGTCAGGATAAGCAGAAGGGCGACCTTGTACCGAGTGGTGGTACGAGGCCGCCCATATGCCGGGATCGTCCGATCAGCCGACCTTCTCGAACTCCGGCTCGCGGCGTTCGGTGACCTGCGGGTTGCGGACCTTGAGGGCGATCCAGCCGGCGGCCAGGGCGAGGGTCCAGCCCGCCATGACGTAGAGGCAGACGCGGGAGTCGGGGTCGTAGGCGATGAGGCCGGTGACGAAGAGGAGGAAGGCGATGGCGACATAGGAGAACTTGGCGCCGCCCGGGGCCGGGAAGGACGAGGCCGGGAGGCGGCCGGCGTCGACCGCGCGGCGGTAGAGGACGTGGCTGATCAGGATCATCAGCCAGGTCCAGATGCCGGCGGCGGTGGCCACCGAGGTGACGTAGCCGAACGCCTTCTCCGGGACGACGTAGTTGAGGACCACGCCGATGCCCATGAAGGCGACGGAGATGGTGATGCCGAGGGCCGGGGTCTTCGACGCGGACAGCTTGCTGAAGGCCTTCGGGGCCTCGCCGTTGTCGGCGAGGGTGCGGAGCATGCGGCCCGTGGAGTACATGCCGGAGTTGCAGGAGGAGAGGGCGGCGGTGAGGACGACGAAGTTCACGATGCCGGCGCCCGCCGGGATGCCGATCTTCGCGAAGGCCTCGACGAACGGGCTGACGCCCGGGGCGAATTCGGTCCACTTCACGACGCAGAGGATGACGGTGAGGGCGCCGACGTAGAAGAGGGCGATACGCCAGGGGAGGGTGTTGATCGCCTTGGGGAGGGTCTTCTCGGGGTTCTCGGACTCGCCCGCGGTGACGCCGACGAGTTCGACGGCGAGGTAGGCGAACATCACGCCTTGGAGGGTCATCAGGGAGGAGCCGATGCCCTTGGGGAAGAAGCCGTCGAACTGCCAGAGGTTGGCGACGGAGGCGGTGTCGCCGGCGCTGCTGAAGCCGAAGGTGAGCACGCCCAGGCCGATCACGATCATGCCGATGAGGGCGGTGACCTTGACCATCGAGAACCAGAACTCGATCTCGCCGAAGAGCTTCACCGAGATCAGGTTGGCCACGAAGAGGATCACCAGGAAGGCGAGCGCGGTCACCCACTGGGAGACGGCGGGGAACCAGTAGTTCACGTAGATGGCGGCGGCCGTGAGTTCGGCCATGCCGGTGACCACCCACATCAGCCAGTACGTCCAGGCGGTGAAGTAGCCGAAGAACGGGCCGAGGAACTCGCGGGAGTACTCCGCGAAGGAGCCCGACACCGGGCGGTACAGGAGCAGTTCGCCCAGTGCCCGCATGATGAAGAAGATGATCACGCCGGCCAGGGCGTACATGAAGATGAGGCTGGGTCCGGCCTTGGCGATGTTCGCCCCGGCTCCCAGGAAGAGGCCGACGCCGACGGCGCCGCCGATCGCGATCATCTGGACCTGACGGCTGCCGAGCCCGCGCTCGTACCCCTCCTCGGGGGTCTTGTCCGTCTCGACCTGAGCGGAGGTCATGTGTGGTGCGCCTTTCTCCGAATCCCCCCATGGACTGGAGCTGCCCGGCCGAGGTCCGTCGGCCGCATGGCGAACCCGGCGGGACATGGGTGGCGTCCGCCGGGCGGTCGTGAAGATCTATCACGGTCTCAATCGCGATCGACGATGACTTTTGTGGCGCACACCACAGGAAGAACCGGACAAAAATGAGCGGCGGCCAGCATTCCTGGCCGCCGCGGTGACGAGATCGTTATCCGGATTTGAGCGTCCGCTGAGCGAACGGGGCGCTTCGCCGAGAGTGGCGGGGTGGGCGTTGTCGGGTCGCTGCGGCGCCGTCGTGGCTGGTCGCTCCCCCACTCTCGGCTTCGCTCGACCGGGGGGACCCCCATCGCGGCGGAGCCGCATATCGATGCCGCCCCGCGCCCCTTCAGGGCGCTGCCGAACCGCAACCGACTCGGACGGCCCCGCCGTGTTGTGGTGGGTCAGCGCATCAACGTCGTGACCAGCGTCTCCTGGAGGCCGCCCAGCCACAGGTAAGCCATGACCATCGGCTTGCGGGGGTCCTCGTCAGGGAGGCGGTAGAGGTCGTCGGTGTCGTCCTCGTCGGTGATGTCGAGGCGTGAACCGATCGCCAGGCGCAGGTCGTTGAGGGAGCCGAGCCACTGGCGGGACTCCTCGGCCGTCAGTTTGAGAACCGCGCCGCCGTCGCCGCCGGGGGTGAGCGAGTCGAGGGTGCGGATCACCGCGAGGGCGTTCTCGCGCTTGCCGGCCCGGAGGTCGTTCTCGGTGAAGCGGCGGAACTCGGCGGAGTGCGCGAGCTTCTCCTCGGCGTCCTGCGGGGAGTCGGGGGCCTGCTCCGGGTCGGTGTAGGCGTCCGGGAACAAGCGCCGCAGCACCGGGTCCGTGGGCGGTTCGCTCGGGCCCTCGGCGAAGAGTTCCGCGAGGGGGTCGTCGGGGGCGTCCTCGCCCGGGCCCGGGCCGATCAGCTCCAGGAGCTGGACGGCCAGTGACCGGATGATGGAGATCTCGACGTCGTCGAGGGCGACGGCGGCACCGCCGCCGCGCAGCGGTTCGAAGTGTCCTGGCATCGGGATGGGTCGCTACTTCCGGTCCTGCTGGAGGGTGGCCCACAGACCGTAGCCGTGCATGGCCTGCACGTCGCGTTCCATCTCCTCGCGGCTTCCGCTGGAGACGACCGCCCGGCCCTTGTGGTGGACGTCCATCATGAGCTTGTGGGCCTTGTCCTTGGAGTAGCCGAAGTACGTCTGGAAGACGTACGCGACGTAGCTCATGAGGTTGACCGGGTCGTTGTGCACGATCGTGACCCAGGGGACGTCCGGCTCGGGTACGGCGAAGACCTCCTCCGCCGACTCGGTGCGTTCGATCTCCAGGGGTGCGGGTGACGTCACACGGCCCATGCTGCCACCACAAGGGGGCCTCCGCACAAATGGACCCCACAAATCGTCAGAGTGACGAGATGGGAGTACCATCCGTTGCCATGCGGCACACACCGGGGGACAACCCCCGGACCCCCGGCGGACCTCGGGGGACCCGGAAAATCACGACCAGGAGAGTTCAGTGGACGTAGCGGACCTTGGGCTGCCGGTGGACGTTCCCTCGACGGCGCTCTTCACCGACCACTACGAGCTGACGATGCTGCAGGCCGCCCTCAAAGCGGGTACGGCCGACCGGCGTTCGGTCTTCGAGTGCTTCACCCGGAGGCTGCCCGAAGGCCGCCGCTACGGCGTCGTCGCGGGCACCGGACGCGTCCTGGACGCGGTGGAGAACTTCCGCTTCGACGCGGACGTCCTCGGCTTCCTGCGCGAGCGGAACGTCGTCAACGAGGAGACCCTGGAATGGCTCGCCGCCTACCGCTTCAGCGGTGACGTCTGGGGCTACCCGGAGGGCGAGGTGTACTTCCCGGGCTCGCCGATCGTGCGGGTCGAGGGCTCCTTCGCCGAGTGCGTGCTCCTGGAGACCGTGATCCTCTCCATCCTCAACCACGACTCCGCGATCGCCGCCGCCGCCTCCCGCATGGCCTCCGCCGCCGGGGACCGCCCGCTGATCGAGATGGGCGCCCGCCGCACCCACGAACTCGCCGCCGTCGCCGCCTCCCGCGCCGCCTACGTCGGCGGCTTCGCCACCACCTCCGACCTCGCGGCCGGCTTCCGCTACGGCATCCCCACCGTCGGCACCTCCGCGCACGCCTTCACCCTGCTCCACGACAACGAACGCGACGCGTTCCAGGCCCAGGTGGACTCGCTCGGCCGGAACACCACCCTGCTCGTCGACACGTACGACGTCACCCAGGCCGTCCGTACGGCGGTCGAGGTCGCCGGCCCCGAACTCGGCGCCGTCCGCATCGACTCCGGCGACCTGCTGCTCGTCGCGCACCGGGTGCGGCAGCAGCTGGACGAGCTGGGCGCCGTCAACACGAAGATCATCGTGACCTCCGACCTGGACGAGTACGCCATCGCCTCGCTGGCGGCGGCGCCCGTGGACGCGTACGGCGTCGGCACCCAGCTGGTGACCGGCTCCGGGCACCCGACCTGCTCCATGGTCTACAAGCTGGTCGCCCGCGCCGAGTCCGCCGACCCGAAGGCGCCGCTGGTGCCGGTCGCGAAGAAGTCCAGCGGCGGCAAGACGTCCATCGGCGGGCGCAAGTGGGCCGCGCGGCGGCTGGACGCCGACGGGATCGCGGAGGCCGAGGTCATCGGCACCGGGCCGGTCCCCGCCGAACTGGCCGACCGGCAGCTGCTCGTCGAGCTGGTCAAGGGCGGCGAGGTCGTGGCCCGCGAACCGCTGGACGTCGTACGGGACCGGCATGCGGCGGCGCGGGCCAACCTGCCCCTGTCGGCCACCCAGCTGTCGCGCGGGGAGGCCGTCATTCCTACGGAGTACGTCCAACTGCGCTCGGGTAGTTAAGACCCGCCACTTACGTCTCGCGAGTTAAGACCAGTACGAAAATCAGGAGTGCGCCCTCCCGCGGTGGCGCCGAAGTCTCTAGGCTCGAATCTCACTCTCCGCGAAGGACATCACCATGCGCCGCGCCTTGATCGTCGTTGATGTGCAGAACGACTTCTGCGAGGGGGGCAGTCTCGCGGTGGCCGGTGGTGCCGACGTGGCCGCCGCCGTGACCGAGCTGATCGGGCAGGCGCCCGCCGGCTACCGGCATGTCGTGGCCACCCGCGACCACCACATCGCGCCCGGCGGCCACTTCGCCGACAACCCCGACTACGCCCACTCCTGGCCCGCGCACTGTGTCGCGGGCACGGAGGGGGTCGGGTTCCACCCGAACTTCGCGCCCGCGGTCGCCTCCGGCGCGATCGATGCCGTCTTCGACAAGGGGGCGTATGCGGCGGCGTACAGCGGGTTCGAGGGGCGGGACGAGAACGGGGTGTCGCTGGGCGACTGGTTGCGGGTGCGGGAGATCGACGAGGTGGATGTCGTCGGGATCGCTACGGACCACTGCGTGAAAGCGACCGCGTTGGATTCTGTGCGGGAGGGATTTCGTACGCAGGTGTTGCTGGACCTGACGGCTGGGGTGGCGAAGGAGTCCACCGACCGGGCGTTGGAGGAGCTGCGCTCGGCCGGGGTGGAGTTGACGGGGAAGCCAGTCGTCTGAGCGGCCCGTTGGATCAGCGGTTTGTTTTCTGCGGGCCGGCGGGGGCTGGTCGCGCAGTTCCCCGCGCCCCTGAAGGGGCGCGTGCCGCGAGGGCGCTGCGCCTGGGCCGCATCGCACCGTCGGTCGGTCTGCGGCGCGCTCGCGGCGGC
>Ga0307511_10001230_pt1 | contig 27154 bp, 30 predicted proteins | sample 13_EM_MG_FD_200266 | JGI IMG/M metagenome (GOLD analysis project Ga0307511, IMG submission 200266) | Populus trichocarpa ectomycorrhiza microbial communities from riparian zone in the Pacific Northwest, United States - 13_EM | ecosystem: Host-associated > Plants > Roots > Unclassified | place...
GTGAAGTAGGGAGATTTAAAATACTCGTTCAGGCACCGCGTTCATTCTCCCGGCTTGAGTGTGACGGCGGTCTATTCGGAGAGCTCGTAGGTATAGATGAACCCGGACAGGGGAACGCTGCGTGGTGGGGGGACGTTTTATTTACGATTTTTTGGGAGGATGACCACGGTGATTGAGGTTGAGCGGATCTATTGGGCGGGTGGCGTGACCCAGCGTTACTTCCACGCCCTCTCTCAGAAACCGCCATGTCCCGACCATCCACCATCCTCGTCTCAACGTTCGCACCGTTCCCGACTCTCTGTCTATCTGCCCCTTCAGACACGCATTTCGATGACCTTTACGACCTCTTAGCGGGGAAATACCCGGAACTACCAAATCCACACGACCTGTTGCTGCGGCCGACGTCCAACTTCGTTCCATCCGCCACGACCCCGCTTTCGTCATTTCCTCAGCATGGAGGGTCGCACGATATCTCGCTCCAGCTCCTCCCAAGGCTACTTGGAGGGAAGGGTGGTTTTGGGTCCCAATTACGCGCCGCTGGTGGCAGGATGAGCAGCCAAAAGACGAGTAACAATGACTCATGTCGAGACCTCACGGGGAGGAGACTCAGTACCATCAAAGAGGCTAAGAAGTTCGTCACTCTCTCCTTTGGGAAAGTCCGCGTCCTGACAACATACTCAGACTTGCCGAGTACATCGAGAGCGAACCCGCCCGGAAGAAGGCTGAGGCCGAATCCAAGAAGGCGAAGTTGGAAGCCCTCGAGAAAAAACTGGGGATCTCGAAAGATGGCGAGTCTAGTCAGAACAAGAAACGGAGACTGGACGACGACGAGTACATCGAGCAGTCGAAGGAGATCGTCGATAACGTGAAGAGCGCAGTTTCAGCAGGTATTGTTTCCATCCGCCGCTCTTCGAGTTACCTCGTTAACTTTATTACACAGCTTTGCTCAAGAAGAAGAAGAAAGTCAAAGTCGGCCACGAGTCTTCTAAATCTGCCGACGTTCCGGAGCCCCCATCGAAATCCACTGGTAAATCCCCCACCAAGTCTGTCGATCCAAAACCCGTGCCAGTCCCGAATCTGGCTGCCGTTGGTGCCTGACTTGTGTTCTCCCCTCGCTACAATTGTATCACCTCGTAATTCTTCCACGCGCTCTCAATTCAATTATATCGGGTCGCATGTTATCTGCCTGGGCGAGAATATGCCTGGGGTCTCGACTATCTCCTACTGCCCTGATCACTGCCTGACTATAAGGTGGGACTTGTACGCGCGTATATTTTGGCACGTGTAGTCAAGGGCGGCCATCCGAGCGATGAAGGTGTTCCTCGCAGTTAGGGTAGAGGAAGCCATTGGCTCCGATTTGGCAGCCACGTCCTTGCCCATGGCCTTTGTGGGTCTCATCGCTCTCGTGTCCTGAGGCGCGAGGAAGGCCGCGGAACGTGAGGGGTGGAAACCCTTGGTCTGTTGAGCACGAACGAGCCCATGGACTCGACGAGGTCTGTGGCCCAGAAGAAAGAAAAAATTAGATATGATCTCGTACCAGAAGGGCTTGCTCGCAGCGCGGGGTGGAAGGGGAGCGAGGTCTCCTACCGTCGGTCACTTGGGGAGAGGAGGGCGCGGGGGCCCCGGAGAGTCGCGGGTACACGAAGCACGACTGCAGCAGTCCGACGAATGAATTTCGTGAGGTATGGCTACGAAAACATTACATGGTCTGGTCAGTTAGTCCGTTACTCCAGCTTCGCTCGTTTCGCTAACACCTCGGACTCCAGATCGTTCCCCAAGCTCTTACTGATCCACCGCCTCTTGACCGGGTTAGGGCCGACTCGATTATCCACAGTTTCCACCTTTGAGAGGGTCATACGTGAGGCCGCTACGCTGCCAGTTCTTGGGAACTGGTCTGCGACTTTGTCGTCCGTCCACCCCTGCCGTTTCAATGCCTTTTCAAACAGCTTGATAATCTTCCCCGGCGACACCGATGGCTCGGGTCTCGGGTCTGAGTTCGTGCCAGAGCCGGAGTCCAAGTCCGAGTCCGAGTCAGAGTCCGATTCCTCCTCCTGATTACCTGAGGCTGCCCATCGCTGCTTGTTGTATTTCGAGAAAAGCCTCCACAGTTTCCAAAACAATTTGTTGAACGGCTTGCAGGAGAACTCGACGCCGTGAAGTTCCTTCTGTTCTGACTTGTACATTTCCGATTTTCCCATACCACCATCGACGATACCATGTAGCAGTGGTCGTTGTTGGTCGAAAATGAGTTCCATATCGATTTCCCCGGCCCTGTCGTGTTCGACCCAGTGAAGCGCTGCCCACATGAGGACGAAGAAATGCGACTCGAGATCATCGGTTAGTGTGTGCCTTGATCCAGGGCACTCGAGTAACCGGGTCGATATGAACTGCCATGTCCCCTACGGATCGGTTTCAACATGGGCACTAGCATGTACAAATGCCCTCTTACCGTTCGAGGGCCTTCTAAGCTCTTGTCGACGTTCACACCCCGGCATAGATCCCAATCGTTTAGCCTCCCCCCGTCGTCAAGACCAATCATAACATTTCCAAGGCTCGCGTCTCGATGGAAGAGACTAGCATCTGAAAACGCGGATGAGCACGCTGTGCGGCCGAGTGTGTCAGTAACTGTTTTAAACTGGGACACAGAGCGTTCCAACCTTTCAGTGAGCCCAAAACGACCAAGACGAGGTGCTTCGAGTTTGTGAACTCCGGGAGTGGCCGGCAGAGCTCTGTCTGGACTAGCCGATAGTGGATGTACCCTTGTAGCCTGGGTTTTAGGGAGCCGGATAAGTCGGCGAGACGATGGGTTAAACCCCGTTGTGCCCACAGCCGGCTCGTTGTCTCAGTGGGTTTGAGAGGGATTGTGCCGTGGTAGTTTGGGATTGGTGTTGGGGTATACTGAACGACATCGGAGCCGTGCTTGACCTTGACCAGGTGTGGAACGTTTGCTCCTGTCAACTTCTCGTACCAGACGTGCTCGGGCTCGACTCCTCGGACGTCCGGGCGCCACATATCTTTAAGAAAGACAGGTTGGTTTGTAGTCCGGTCAAGTGCGATGTAGCCTCGAGTGCAGCGGCCGACCACACCCAGGTTGTAGTCAAGTGCCTTCCCAACGATGTAATGAGAGACCTCGTCGGCGACATCGCGTATTTCGAGTCTGAAACGTGGGTAAGCTGCCTGGTCGCCAACAGAACGCTTCAGGGAGTCGATTTTGACGTTCGACACTGCGGATTCGAAAGCTTCTATCTCTTCCGGTGTGGCAGGAGTTGCGGTTGGATCTAAACCTCGTTGTTCAGCGGTCATCTGGTTGAACCGTTGAAGGAACTCGATGACGAGTTCGTGATTTATCGAACAGTCGATCCCCGCAGAGACGACTGCGCCCTCTCGATCCCAACGGATGAACCGAGCCCGTCTCCCGCAAATGACTAGGCTGAAGGTGAAGAGCCTATGCTGATAGGCAAGCTGATTCGCTGCGTATAAAGCACACTGGCCCCTGGTGTTGTCCCCGTTGATCGAAATCCGTTCTATTGTGGAGTCTGCTGCAACGCCCATCTCGTCTTGGAACGGGTCGTATTGTGTTTCATACTTGAACTCGGCAAATAATTCCATATTCTGGAAGGAGGTCGCTGGAGAGGCTCTATCGAAGTCTTCACGGAGGGTTGCAGGGTTGTTTTTAGAGAGGAAGGTGATATCGGGTTTTAGCGAAGTATCAGGGTCCGCCCGATCGCCAGTGAACTTCGCCACAAAGTTGGTGCAGACGGCATTTGCGATCTTAATCTGTGCGGTGTGTGGTTTATTGTCAGTGTGGCCATCGGTGTTGGGTAAGGAGATAGTGCCATACAAACGGATCGTACATCAACCTTTCATTACGCTGGGTATAAACCAGGCTAAAGTCAATCTCGCCAGGGGGAAGGCCCATGTTCGAGGAGTTCATAGGCATAAAAGAACGCATGAACTCGCTGGGGTCCATTGGGCCGAGGAAGTAGCCCTGCATATTTTCGCGCTGCTGTTGTTTGCGTGCCTTGGCGAGTGGAACGGGCTTGGTACTGTACAGGTTATAGCCCCTGGGTGTTGGCTTGGGAGGAGTCGAGTGGAACTGCCTGGTGGTCATGATCAGAGGGGGAGTTTGTTAGGGTGAAAGCGTCGCATTCACCCACAGGTATATAGCGAAGGTCACCAACCGCCAGGCTCGGACACGTGGTACAGGAACCTAAATCCAGCACTGAGTCACAGGTCAAAAATCAGCCTGAGATTGATTCAGATGATATTATCTCCTCGCGAAGATCGCAGGCGATAACACCGAACGAGTACTGTGAACGCCGACGCGATTCCGGCGATGGGCGGGCGGGAGGTTGAACAAGTGAACTTCGCGGTGGCGGTCCAATCACAAGAGGCGAGTCGCGTGGCAAAACTTCCTGATCTGTCCTTTGGGCGCCTGGCTCTCTCCATAAGCAGGGACGTGAGTCGACAGGATCGGGGTATCAGAACGAGTTCTCCTCGTGTATCCAACAGTCCGACGATTATCCGTCATGTAAATATATTAACTGCGCATCGGCGGGGTCATCCCCGGATAGTAGGACAATGGGAGACGCACCAATGAACATTGCCAATGCACAAAATCAAGAATTGGCGCAACGCTCAGCGCTCCGTTTGGAGAACATTAATCTATTGAGGTGAACGATCTCCTAATCATGACCTGGTGGGCCCAAGTAATCCCCTGAAAGAAGTGAAGAGGCACCTGCCGACCCCTGCTTCCGCACGAAGTGTCCACTCAACCTCTCAAGATCTCGCCTTTGACACCACATGCCCACAGTGCCACGGTGCACTTCGTTCAGAATTGGGCTGACAGACGTTACCCGTTCTCGCGTCGCACCGGTTTCGTAACAAGGTGTTGAGGTTGACCGAGATCCAACGAATCCTACCGAAATCCGGTAGCATTTGTCAAGGCCGAGGTTCGACGATGTTTATTGGAAGAGAATGAGCACACATAAGTCGTGCCGACACTAGGTGGTAAACATTGCTGGCGATCGGGACATTGATTTTTGTCGATGAAACACGAGACCTGTGTAAGAACAACTGCAAACGGGCCCGGGACCGGGTGACGAGGGCTAGGTTGTAAGGCGTCATTTTGAGCGTGGGTGTGAGTGTGTGGTTCAGGGGCGGGTGTCGAAAATGAGCCGCGGGGAGAGGTGGCGTCAAGGGGGTGTGCAGGTAACGTACACCTGAGCAAGAACGAGGTCTGGGTGAGTGATTGGTCCAGGTATTAGGCGAGATCCCGCTTCCCCCTCTTCGCCGGTCACTAGAAACCGCGCCAGTATGTTCTCAAAACTGGATAGGCGCAAGAATGATCTCGGGTAGGCCAGGCCCCTTGTCCACCTTGCTGGGGTCAAGGTTGAGGCCAGGAGGAGACGGGATCCTTGGAGGTATACTTCCGCGGAGAGGAGAGTCATCAGGAGGCGAATTTGATTTGGAGATGCGGTGCGGTTTGGAAGACCACCTGTCCCACCTGTCCACGGTTACGTTGTTAAATGGCGCAGATACACAGGCGCGGTATCTGACCTTGTTGGTCCCCGTCACCGCTCACCATGTCCACGGTGTTTTCTTCACTGTTACGAACAAACTAGATTTCCTTGACATCAATCTCGGTTGGGCGAAGTTCATCAATGATCTTACCGACTGCGTTCCTATTTTACCTTCCCGCACTTTACTCCTCCGAGCCTTCTTACTACGGCCTTCCTGGGCATCATCGTCATTTTGACGGCGCCTCCTCCTTTGGGGGGCATCTAGTAGTGAGGTAAAACGTTCAGGGAAAGCTCCTTGGAGAAGTTCCTGGTGTTCTTTGTCTCGGATTTCCTTTTTGTGCCTCGAACGAGTTCTCTCAGCGACCTCGCGTCCTCCCTTGCAGCGGGTGGGACATGTACACCAAACCATTGTAAGGTGTGAGGGATATGGTGAATATTGGGTGACGGAATAGCGTTCCAGTATAGTTACTAGTATTGGTAACACTAACAGGGGTGTTCATTTGAAAACCCCTGAGGGAAAAGAGTCATCAGCCAACGTCGATCTCCCTCCGCTTCATCCGCCAGCATGTTTATCTCATTCGCCTGTCTTAACCTCCTTTCTGGCGACCGCGCGTTCTTTGTCTCGCTTCACAAATGCTTGGTGGCGCTGGGGAGCTGGACCTGCAGCTCGCGCGGGCTTCTTGTTGATTGACTTGCTCTGCTTGATGGGCGTCGTGTGCTGTCCGCCATTAAACACCGCCTGCGAGCCCGTCATCCGTTGGGTCCCAGGGGGGTTACTTGGGGACCCGAAAGACTTCGATGTCACTGCGTCAGCGAGGTCTCCTTCTCCTTCCCGTACATCCGTTCCGAGGTCGGCTTTGTGCTCCGAGTCGTTCGCGAGCACGGACGATAGGAGCTCGATCTGCTCATCCCGAGTCCTATACACGAGTTCGGGCGTATTCTCCATCCCTTCGAGGTGGGTGATCACCTTGAAAGCATATCCCTGGTCGGTCAAAAACTGTTGTCGCTTGATTGAATAGAACATCTCTTGCGTGTCTTTCGAGACCAAGGAATAGAAGAACGCATTGAACCCCTCGTCGTTTCGCCCGGAGGATACGGCCTGTACAGTCACCGTAAGGGCACTTAAATAAAGTAAAACCAGCTCGTGGTTCCGTACCAAGTCTTTGGGCTTCTTGCCTCCGTGATCCGAAGTGTGACGAGATTTGGATAAGGCATGTCGCTTCCGGCAAATCGAGCGAGGTGTCACCGACCTGGAAAGTAAAATTACAAGCCCAAGTTTCAGTTCCTCCGCTCTGAGTGGTCTGCCGAAACAAAGTCCAACCTTTGATAGGAAGATCGTCGAGACCTCTGGATCGTGCTGGAACAACCGTAGAACGTCCGTTCGTTCCACCTGTCCAACCCCTCCATGGACAAACCGTCTTCCCAACTTCTTGGCGTATTCCTATGTGGAACAACGAGGTTAGCGATAGTCGATGGCGTTGCAGTTCCCAGGTGAGTAGCAGAAATCAAAATGAGAACTGCCCTGATCTGCGTAACCGCTCATGTCTCGGGCAAAGTGGATTCACGTAACCCACCTCGAGTGTATAAACGTTGTCTGAGAAGACTATGATCTTGTCCCCCCGCTCCTCGTGGTACTTAATGAGGAGCTGACAAGCTTGGAACTTCTTCGGGTTCATGCAGTACAGCAGCATCTGATTTCGGGATTGCTCTCGCAAGTATTCGCGGTAAAATTCTGGAGTCATGGGACACCACGCTTCCGCACACTGTTTAAACACACAACGGTGTCGGTGAATTCCCGGTACCACACATAAATCGCAACTCTGTCCGATGACGAGGCTTACACTCACCTGAACATTTGCAATATGCCCTTTGGCAGCGAGGTCCATCCAGTTTGCCTCGTACAGCTTAGGACCAATCATGTAATTGAGGTCCTCGATCTGGTCATCTTCTCGGACAAGTGTGGCTGGAGTCCGGACCGTGATGCAGTTAGCGACATACCGATCTGCCACAAATTCCCGCCCGCACGTACCAGTCAATCCAAGTTTGGAGTGTGCTTTGATCGTAGTTACGACCCTTCTGAACATATTCGCCGGGGCGGCGTGCACCTCATCGAGAAGGATAAGACCCCACTCACGGGATGTCAAGAAGTCCATCATCCCCTTCGCTTCATGTGATCGATTCGCTGTGTTGGCTACCATGGAGTATGTCGAGATGATGATTCCACTTTCCCCAGTGAACTGCAAAATCCCAGTACATTAATTAGGTCGGTAAGGGTCAGTAAGGTGTCGCCAACACTGGGCGGCTGCAGGGGACTCCACCGGCTTTCCAATCCCACCTTTTCGTTCCGATCAGCGGTGAATACGGCAACCTGCTCGTCGGTAACGTTCGACCACTGCATGAATTGCTGCCTCCATTGCATTGCTGAGACTCTGTGGTACGGACAGCCTCAGCTGCCAAAGAGCATCGGTAAAACAGCGGCGCGGATAGACTTACTGGGAAGTACAGATCACGAGACACGACTTCTTGATCGTGCAAGCAGCGGTGATTCCTACAAGGGTTTTGCCCGCCCCACAGGGCAACACAATGATGCCAGAGCGCGCGTGTCTAGGATGTCCTTAACACTCCTCTGTGTTGATCGGTTGGAAGTGTCCTTTGCTTACCCGTTTCCAAACATCTTGCTCAAACTGGTCTCCTGGTATGGCCGAACAATTGTTTCCGGCTTGAGATCGATATCCAGGTTGGCGTTTACGGTATCGTTCCGGAAGTCGTATTCTTCGACCATTGGATATTCTAAAAAGATACAGCGTTCCTTCACGTCCTAAAGTTCGGCGATCCCGATGAACCAGTTGATGGGTATCACCCATATAGTCAAAACTATTGCAAGAACTCACACCAATCCTTGTGCCGTCAATTTGGAACGTGTGAGCTTGATCATCCTCCTCCTTGACCCCGCCTAAAAAATGCAAGACAGCCACAAGGCATGTCAACATCCGTGCTACAGGTAAAGGGTATAAAAAATGTCACCCGTATCAGCCCCGACCACCGGCATGGATGATGCACCATCGGCTATGCCGGTCATCTCGTCGTCGTCTCGTCTCTTCCAAGAGATGGTAGGCGTGCCCTTGGCAGGAACCTTCCCGGTTGTGAGCATCGCAACCTTGATGCTGTTTTCTGCGACCTGGGTGTGGACGCGGGCTGACCGGATGACGTCGTCCTTCAGGAGAGTCTGGAGTGCCTCAGGATGGCTCGACTCGACGTAGTACTTGTTATGTTTCAAGACGAGTCTAACTTTACCATGCGAGTGAGTGCGTTTGCAAATAAAGTTCGTGATAGAATCGGGGACCGAAATCTTCGACATGCGTCTCAGGACCTGAAGGGCACCAACTTCAGTCTCGGTCAGTCAACCCAAGATGGAAGAGGGACCGACTTCGATGATGTCCTCTGTCTGTAAGCCGACTGATACAGTGGCATAGAGCGAATTAGACGTGAGCTTGTACTCGTGGATGAACGCAGGTCTGGGTCCAATCGTGTTCGAATATGCACACTGGTGGTGTGGCAGGATGCGTTTGCGTACCTGCTGACAGGCTCGCTGATCGCCACCAGGAAATCCTGGGCCTGCTCCGCAATCGGGGGGAAGGCCTCCAGGAGAATATGACCGTCCTCAGGATTGATCCAGATGGGTCGAGCAGGGTGGTCAGCCCTCAAGTGAAGCCAGGAATAGTCGTTCTCCTTGAAGATATAAAAAAGTAGCATGCCTTGCTGCTTCTGATGCAGAATCGTGAAGTTATGCTCTCCGTCCCCCTTTCCCTGAGCGAGTTTGGAAGGTAGGCCGCTGGGCTTGATTAATCCGCCTCTCAGCACGAACTGAGAAGCAAAGGGAGGCGAAGGCAGTCCCCCAACATCTACACCCTTGCCATCCTCTCCAGCTGAATGGTTTCCGAATTTCTGTCGTTTGTGAGTAAGTGCTGGCGCGTCTACGCAAGTGACGAAGGTCAGCGCAATCCTTGTCCATCTGTGTGAACTTAACCTTCTGCGCGCCGTTTACTGGACATGGTGGCATGTGGCAATGTGGTGGGAGAGCCGGGGGTGCAAGGAGGATTCTTGTCCGGAAGGTCGCGGGGTCGGTCGCCTCACCATGTTCAGAACGGTCACCCCCTCTCGTTTTATCCTACTCTCTTTTCTGTTTCCTGACATCGTCCGTTGCGCGCTGTGTGGAGGTCAGTTACCCACGGGGTTCCTGGGACCAACGACATCTGTGGTTTGTATCAATTCCCACTTCCTGGAAATCGAGTATCTGACAAAACCCTGTGTTTAGCGCCGTTTGGAAGCCGAGGAACGTTCGGACACCCTGGAACGTGGGTTCGATGGGACGACGGCGGTCTTCCCGGAGTGAGACTAGACCGAGATCCCGGAACGCATTTACCTCCTGAACCGAATAGCGCATGTCGATTATTCGTCACGGAATTCTAGGTAGGTCCAGTGTTAGTGGGGTCGTCTCCGGATGGTGGAAAGATGAGAGACGCGCCGAGATCGGGGGTACGTGACGCTGGGAGCCCGTTCAAAGAACATGCACGAGTTTGGCTGACCTACTGACACGACCGATCTTCGTACGTTCTCAAAAGAAAACCATACGACGAGCGCGCGGTCAGATGCATGCCCTGGGCCAAACGTGGCACTGCATTGAGAGTTTGGAACTCGGTTACAGGCATACCAGCGTGATGAAGGACTCCAGCAGGCCCGATTTAGAATGAGGTCTGGTGTACCAGGGGTCCAGGGGGTGCTGGGGGTTGGCACGAGGTGCCACGTCAATGCACCCCGCCTGGGTCACGGAGGTTCAACGAAGAAAGCGATTCGATGGTATGACGGCCCCGAAGTACTCTCGCCAGCGCACTGCGATTCCCGGGCTTCCCCACTGGTGGCTAGGGGGGTGAGTAAGGTGGGTCTACCGAAGGGACCTATCGAACCTCTTGCCGACCGTCTGGAAAAAGTAAACGGACCTGGCGGCATTCTATGAGAAGAGGAAGACGCGTGGTAAGGGCAGGGCGGTGAAGAGGTACCTCAGGAAACAACGGAAGAACCCCAAGGCAGTACGTATCTCATGGACGGTGGTTTACAATATTTGATGAACCGCTTTTGTCGTTTCGCAGGTAACTGCTCCAGATCATTCCCTAACCTCTTGCTAAGATCAATTATTGTATGCTTCAATCCGGGATCCGTGGGTAACCTGGTAGACATGAACTGCCAGGTTCCCTGATCGGTAACGCTGAACGGGTACTGTGAATGCCCATGACAACGCGATTGCGGCGACGGCCGCTGGGCGGGCGGGAGGTTGAACAAGTGAACTTCGCGGTGGCAGTCCAATCGCAAGAGGTGAGTCACGTGGAAACATTCCCTGCCCGTCTGTTGGGCGCCTAGCTCTCTAATTGACCATCGACGGAGCAATGATAATCTTTTCAAGATCGAGGCACCAACAAAGGAAGATGTGCCAATGAGCACCACTGCAGCTCGGATCCTGCGCACAAAGCTCCGGGGTGAGCGCGACTCCGAGTTGCCCCCTTCATCGGGGATGGCCGCAATATGATCGTACCACCGGATTGGTGATCACTTCGCCAACGCCTGAGCCTGAGACGTATCTTACATCGACCTCGAACATCGGTGCATTCAACGAGCGATGTTTGCCATATCTTCCGAGGTCCATAGTATTAGACCGGGTCAACTATCCCTCTCTTCGTGATCTCCGGGAACAAACACCCAATGCAATATTCCACGTTTTGCCCTATCTCCACTAATATCGCACATCCTACCCTCGGACGAATTGAACGCGACTCCCAGAATTGGACGAGAATGCGGTCAAGCGCCGACCACCGTCTAAAGGCCGCTTCTCCAAGGGATTGCCTGATATCGGTACCGACTTTGTAGCGGGTCAAGTAGTAAGGCACGTAAATTGTGATTTGTCGGAGTTCTCGGAGTTCGGGTGTGATCGTTTGGAGTGTCGTAGTGGTATATTCGATGCCCTCCGATTCAGGTCGAAAAACCGCATCTCGTAATTTTGTCGCTTTCGAGAGGTTGAACGAGGCTGACTCCAACCCGACTGGAAACAGGATCAAGTTCTTGGCGTGGGCACAGATACGAATGGACGTACGGCAGAGGTCATATGTAACATCGAGGGATTCGAGGGTATGAGAACACCTTGCCACTAGCTCCGCCACTCACCGGAGGTCTTCCTTGCGGTTGCAGGAGAACGCGAGCTTTCGGAAGTGGAGACCATTCGGAGAATCCAGCAGTTGACGTACAACCCTTCCAGACACTCCGAATACATCAAAGTCAAGGGACCCGGTGAACGATGGTGAAGCCGAAGGGGCGACGATCTTTGGTACATGGGTATCGTTGTCGCTGTCAAGTCCATCATCGCGGCCCGACAAACTCAAGTCCTCGAGAAGGGGGGAGGAACGAATGAGGTCAAAAAGTTGTGGATATGGAAGGAGGATGGAACACACGCGGAGCGACTTGAGAGTGGATGAAAATTTGCGGAATGGAGTGAGAGAGACCTGAGAGGCTTTGAGGTACCGATTTCCGTTGTCCACCTCCAAACTTGTGACACCAGAAAAGGCTTGAATCCAACCGCCCTCTTCCGCATCTGCCGCTACGACGAGCCTAGGGCAACCAACGAACAGAGTGCGAACGTGATATGCAGGGGAGTTCGCGACATCTGGGAACGTCTTCTTCCACGATCTGAGGTCGCCAGCATGACGGAACCGGATATTGGCGAACAGGTACTTTCGGGTGCGTGGAACCCATGACTTAGAGACGATGCAACAGTTCTTGAGTGTCTCTGGACCGTCGTGTCGGAGGTCGACGATGTACTCGAGGATTTCTTGTGGGAGGCGAGGGTTCAGCATCATGGCTCAAGTCCAAGCGCTATAGAATCCGCTCTGGCGCTAGTTATTTGCACAAATCGATCAACACGGAGTTAGAGGGAACCGTCAACGCGTTCCACCAGACCACGGCATCTGGACCACCATTGAAGGGCAGGAACTGTTTTCGGCTTTGGAGAGTCCACGATTTGGGAACGACGGAACCTCTCAAGCGCGTTTGGTTTGGTCTGAGATCTGAGGAGTGAGCGGGAGAACATCTTACCGGATAACTGAGCACTTGTGTCAGTCAACATACTGCCTGATCCTTAGAGAGAAGAAGGCTAGAGCATACGACGGGAGCAATCTATCTACTAAGACCCACACCACTAGACCGGGTCAACTATCCCTCTCTTCGTGATCTCCGGGAATAAACACCCGACTGAATATCCCATGTTTTGCCCCTTCTCCCCCAGCCTCACACATCCTACCCTCAGGCGAATTGAACGCGATTCCCAGAATTGGACGAGAATGCGGTCGAGCCCCGACCACTGCCCGAAGACCGTTTCCCCGAGGGATTGCCTGATGTCGGCACCGACATTGTAACGGGTCAGGTAGTAAGGCACGTAAATTGAGATTTGTTGGAGTTCTCCGTGTTTGGGTGTGATTGTTTGGAGTGCCGTGGTGATCCATTCAACCCTCTCCGAATCAGGTCGAAAAACCGCACCTTGCAGTTTTGTCGCCTTCGAGAGGTCGAGCGAGACTGGCTCTGGGCCAACTGGAAACAGAATTAAGTTATTGGAGTGGACGTGGATGCGAATGGGCGTACGTCGATAGCCATAAGCGACGTCGAGATGTCCGAGGGTATGAGAACACCCTGCCACCAGCTTCGCTACCCACCGAAGGTCTTCCTTGCGGTCGCACGAAAACATGAGCTTTCGGAAGTGAAGACCATTCGGCAGGTCCAGCAGTTGGCGCGCAATCTTTCCTAACCCTCCGAGTACATAAAGGTCAAGGGACCCGGTGAGTGGGGGTGAGGCCGAAGGGGCGATGGCTTGTGGCTCATGGGTGTCACCGTCGCCGTCAAACGACAACTGGTGACCCGCCAGGGTCAAGTCCTCGAGAAGGGGGAAGGAACAAACGAGGTCGAAAAGCTGCGGGTATGGAAGGAGGATGGGACACACGCGGAGCGACTTGAGAGTGGATGAAAATTTGCGGAATGGGGTGAGGGAGACCTCTGAGGATCTAATGTACCCATTGTCGCTACCCAGGTCCAAACTTGTGACACGATAAAAGGCTTGAATCCAACCACCCTCTTCTGCATCTGCTGCTACGACGAGCCTAGGGCAACCAACGAACAGAGTGCGAGTGTGATATGCAGGGGAGTTCGCGACATCTGGGAATGTCTTCTTCCACGATCCGAGATTACCCGCGGAACGGACCTGGATATTGACGAACAGGTGCTTTCGAGTACGTGGGAACCATGATTTAGAGACAAGGCAGCAACTCTTGAGTGTCTCTGGTTCGTCGTGGAGGAGGTCAACGATGTACTCGAGGATTTCTTGTGGGAGGCGAGGGTTCGGCATCGTGGCTTACTGCTAGAAAAATCCAGAGTCAGATTCTATGGCTATCTACAACCAACCGGCTTCCGTCACTTGAGTACTTACGGTCCGCTCCACACGCGCTTCCAAGCGATTCAAATGCCGGGCCTATGGAAGCACACCGATATCCTCCCTTGAACTTCTGTGTAGTGTACAATTGAATGACGTACAGCAAGTTTCAATTCGATGGACCGTTTCCAGCAGGATACAGCCCTAGCCAATTGTTCCCGCCACCGTGCCAACCCACGGAAGCCAATGATACGTCCCCCATGCAGGGCGGGTCGCTGACGACTCTACCGACGGAAGAATGGGAGGAGATCCCGGTTGTTGATCGATGATCCACAGAGGTCGATGTAAGAACCGACCGGCGCCTTCGCGTGCCACCGCGCCGGGGAACATTCAAAATTAGAGCTCGGCACCCCGGCACGATGCCGAGGTTAATGCCCCCCCTGCGATAACTGGCTTTTCCCGCATCCAGGCCACTCACAAAATCCGTGACACGCCCCGCCATGAGCCGCGGGTTGGTAGGGATCCAACAGAACGACTGCCAGGTGAATAGCCGAGGTTGCCAGTCTGCTGGGACTCAGTGTTGGGGCTGATCGATGCTACAACGTCGGGCTATCGGGCCGGGTTCCAATGTCTCAAGCACGTTTGTTTTGGTCCCAGGAGTTGGTCCTGGCGGGAGAACGCTTTATCAGAGGACCGAACACCTGTGTCGGCCAACGTACTACCTGATCTTTAGAGAAGAAGGCTAGAGCGCACGACGACGACGGTTACCTACCTACTGAGGCCCATAATATTAATCCGGGTCAATCACCCCTCTTTTCGCCATCTCCGGCAATAAACACCCGATGCGGGTCTCCGCGTCCCCCACTTTCCCCCCCGACCTCGCACACACTACCCTCGGGCGGATTGAACGCGAATCCCAGAGTTGGGCGAGACCTCGATCAAGGTCCAACCACTGCCTGGAGGTCGCTTCTCCAATGATTCGCCTGCGGTTGGTGTCGAGTTCGAAGAGGGTCGGATAGTACGAAACACGGATTGAGATTCGCCGAAGATCTCGATGTTCGGGTGTGATGGTTTGAAGGGCCACAGTGATCCATTCGACGTTCGGTGATCCGGGCCGGAAATCCAGATCTTTGAGTCCTCTTGCCTTCGAGAGGTCGATCGAAGCTGCCCTCGGCTCGACTAAAAATCGGAAGGTTAGTCACGACTTCAGTGTGAAATCGAAAAGGGCCAACAAGGAAGGCGACCCATGACGTCCAGACATTCAAGGGTATCAGAGCACCTCACCACCAACTCCATTATCCACGGAAGGTCTTCCTTGTAGTGCCACGAGAACGCGAGCTTTCGGAAGTGAAGGCCGTTCGGTAGGTCCAGCAGTCGGCGCGCGGTATTTCCCATCCCTCCGAATATGTTAAGGCCGAGTGACCCAGTGAGCGGGGGTGAGGTTGAAGGAACAGCGGTCTGTGGCCCACGGTTTTCATCATTTCCAGACGACTCATCCCGACCCATGATGGTCAGGTCCTCGAGGAGAGGGTAGGAACAGACAAGGTCGAAAAGCTCTGGGCATGGAAAGGCGATAGGACACATACGGAGCGACTTGAGGGTGGGTGAGAAGTTATGAAACAGGGCGAGAGAGGCCACCGGGGTGTTGAGGTACCACGTGCCATTGTCCACATCCAAACTCGAAATCCTGGAAAACGCCCGAACCCAACCACCCTCTTCCACATCTGCCGCCATGACCGCACGAGGATAATCAATGAACAGGGTGCGAGTGTGATACCCAGGGGAGTTTGCGGAGTTCAGGAACGCATTCTTCCACGACCTGAGATCATCTTCGGAACGGAACCGGATATCGGCGAACAGATGCTTTCTGGCGCGTGGAACCCATAATTTAGAGACAAGGCAACACCTCTTGAGTGTCTCCGGTTTGTCGTGTAAGAGGTCGACGATGTACTCGAGGATTTCTTGTGGGAGGTGAGGGTTCGACATCGTGCACAGTGGTGGTTTCGGTCAAGAGGATAAAGAGCCCGTTTGAGATTACGCATCATATGTCGAAGTGTTTGGCGGCCAGGTTCGGCCTCGATTACATCTCTAGTTATCAGTGGTACGCTCAGGGCCACACTAACTCTCACTGGATACAGCCAGTAACGCCCGCACTCAGGTATGTATTATTCAACCAGGTCGATCATCCCTCTCCTCGTCAGCTCCGGCAAACAACACACAACGAACGCTCTCATGTCGCGCCTCTGCCCCTCCGTCGTCGTACATATCACCTCCGGGCGGGTCGAACGTGACTCCCAGAATTGGACTAAGAGGCGATCAAGATCCGGCCACTGCTTATAAAATGAAGATTGTTTGATATCGTCAACATCAGAGGGGATCGAGCGGGAAGGAACACCAATCGAGATCTTGCGAAGCCCTCGATGCTTGGGTATGGTTTGGAACGCCGTGGTGATCCATTCGACGTTTAGCGATGTGGACCGAAAAGCAACGTCTCGGAGTTTTGTCGCGTTCGAGAGGTCGACCGCAGCCGGCCTGACTAGACACAAAAGTAAGCCATCGGTATGGATACAGGGGTTGAATGGACGTACTAAAGATGTAACACATAATGTCGAGAGATTCGAGGGTATGGGAACACCTCTCCACCAACGCAAACGTTAACGACATCTCTTCCTCGCTAGTCCACCTTAAAGTGAGTTTCCGGAAGTGGATACCCCCCTGTAGGGACAACAATCGACGGGAAATAGGTTCCACGCCCGCGGCCATCATGACCTCGAGAGAGCCAGTGAACTTTGGTGGGTTCGGAGGGTAGACCACGGTTGGGGGCCCTTCAGAACCATCGCCGGTTTTGTTCGGCACGTAGCAACCACTGCCCACGGTTAGATCCTCGAGAAGAGGGAGTGAAAGGATGAGGTCGAAAATCCGCGAGAATGGAAGAGAGACAAATTTCACACGGAGAGATTTGATGACAGGCGAGAGTCCGTGGAGCGGGACAAGGGGGACCTCCGACTCGTTGGAGTACAGTCTTTGGCTATAAACTTCCAGGTGCACGATGCGGGAAAAGCATCTAATCCAACCGCCTGCTTCTACATCTGCAGCCGTGTAGACGTGGGTGTAATTGATGTGTAGAGTTTTGGCGTAATGGGCGGGGGAGGTTGAAGGATCCGGAAACGTCTCCTTCCACGATTCCAGATCTGCTTTGGTATCGAACCGGATATTGGCGAAAAGGTGCTGTCGAGCCCGCGGGATCCATGATTTGGAGACCAGGCAACAATTCCTAACCGCCCCTTTCCTGTCGTGTAGATGGTCAACGACCTGGTCCAGAAGTTCTGCTGGGATGCGGGGGTTCGACATCGCGGTTTCCGCGCGAAGCTTGTCCGATCTGGCGCCTCACTGATCTCTCCTTATGCTTTTCCACTCACGGTTTTGTTGTATGGCGTTTTGGGCGGGTTTGACTTCGCATGCGCAGCCCGTGGAATACTCAGTACTTAGAGCATAGTAGTGTGGCAGACAACATTTCAAGATCGGTTAGGTACTACGTACACGGTGGGGTGGTTAATTCTTCGTTGAAGTTCTCCATTCATCTCTCTCTGCGAAGGTGCACCCCACTGTTGACTCTCAAAACCATAAAGTCCGTAATCGACTTGACGAACTTGTACAGTCCCACCGAGCAACCTGCAACCTCCGTCGTCACCTCTGCAGGACTCCAGAAACGTGGAAATATCGCGGCATCATGCAGAGGACCGACGCCTGGCGAGGAGAATTCTGTGGCAGGCAGGTGGGCATAAAAACACCCTATCGTTGCGTGGCCTGAATGTTACGCTTCTACCCGTCCACGAGTGTGGAAAAAACGGGAACGGTTGACCAGAACTTATATGGGGTCGCACACTGGCGCATCTATTATTTGCTCACCCGATATTTCTTCTAATTTGGCCCTCAATTGCGGGCCGTTATGGTGATCCCAAGGCGACAGGCGGAGGCTGTCACAGGCTGGAGGGGGGCGGTCTCGGAATCTGGGATTTCAAATCACGGGCTGGGTTATTCCAATACAACTGCGAGGTGGTCGACCTCATTGGGTGTGCACACAATGCATACGAGCTACGTCGGGCTTCGACGCACCGTAGATCTAGAGCGAGCGGTGTCAGTCAGCGGTAGGGAGTAATGACGATCATCCACATTTAGTACACTAAGACGAACATTAAAATATTAAAATCTGGCCAGGTCAATTACCCCCTTCTTCGTAAGCCCCGGCAACAAACAGCCAATGTGATCTTTCGTGTCCCCACTTCCTCCCTTCGACACCACTCGCATCACCCTTGGGCGAACCGAAGACGACTCCAAGAATTGGATCAGGAGGCGGTCAAGGTCTAACCACTGTCCATGAATGACCTCTTCAATGATTTCCCCGTCGTCGGTACTGACATTGAAGGTCAAGGAGTTAGGAACCTTAAATGTGATTTGTCGAAGGTCTCTGTGTTCGGGTGTGATGGTCTGGAGTGCCGTTGTGATCCATCCAACGTCTGGTGATCCTAGGTAAAAAATCACATCCTTGAGTCTTCTCGCCATCGAGAGGTTGACTGAAGCTGACGCCGACCCGACTAAGAACAAGGGTGAGCCATTAGTGTGGACGCATACGCCGAATGGACGGGCCAGGTAACTCGTATGTCATATCGAGGGACTCGAGGGTACGAGAACACCCCTCCACCGACTCCGTTATCATAGGAAGATCTTCCTCGTGAAACCAGGTCCAAATGAGCTTCCGGAAGTGGATACCACCCGGCAGGGACAACAATCCACCAGAAAAAGGGCAAGAATCCCAGTGAGCATAGGTGGGCTCGAAGGCCGGACGGCGGTCGGCAGCCCACCGGGACCATGGTTGTTGTAGGCCGGTCCACCGTAGTCACAAGTGATGATGGACAGGTCCTCGAGAAGAGGGAATGAAAGGGCGAGGTCGAATATATGGGAGGGGGGAATGAGGGTGAAACTCAGATAGAGTGATTTGATGACGGGTGAGAATTCATGGAATGCGATGAGAGGAATCGCAGATATCGACTTCGATGATTCATTGCCGTGCAATTTCACTCCCAGGTGTACGACGTGAGAAAACCCTCTGAGCCAGCCACCCCAATCTGCATCTGCATCCCTGAGGACGTAGGAACAACCAATACACATGGTTTTGGTGTAACAGGCAGGAGAGGCCGAAGGATCTGGAAACGTTTTCTTCCACACTTTCAGGTCCTTTTCGGTAGAGAAGCTGATATGGGCAAAAAGGTGCTTTCGGGTGCGCGGGATCCATGATTTGGAGACCAGGCAGCAATTCCTAAGCACCAATTTGCTATCGTGCAGGAGGTCGACGATGTGATCCCGCAGTTCTTCTGGGAGGTGGGGCATTGTACATGTGGTTTCAGCCCGAAGCTTATAGCATCCGAGCTGGCGTTCCATGGCCGATTGCTCCCTGCTCACGATTTTTCTATGCGGCGTTTTTAACGGGTTTGACTTCGCGGGCGCAACTCATGGAATGTCATACGGCAGACGAGGTTTCAAGATCGGAGATCGGGTAAATATGGTGGGCCTGGGGTGGCTCATTCTTCTCCGAGCACCTCCCTGCATCTCTGCAAAGGCATACCGCACCGCCGACTCTCAAAACACAAAGTTCGTAATCGCCTCGGTGAACTTGCGAAATGCCATAGAGCAACTCATAACTCCCACCGTCCTCTCTGCAGGACTCAAGAAACGTGGAGGGTGACCGTAACATCCAGGGGGGCTAACTGACATCCGGGCGAACACGAAAATATCCCATCGTTGCTCAGTGTGAACATTACGCTCTTTCGACTTGCACCCGTTTACGAGTGTGAGGGGAACGGGAATATTGTCCAGCACATGGGGTCGCACCCCTGCGCATCTCGGCCATCTCTCTCGCAACGTCGAGATTCCTCCCGCTTTGATCCTCAGCCACACTATTAGCGGTGGAAAGGCCGGCTTTGACATCAACCGGGTTCTTGGAGAAGAAGGTGGGATTGTATATGATGAAGCCTAGGTTATCCTAACTTCTTACAACCATGAGGTCGTTGACCGTACGGGACGTCGATATGACGCGTACAAGCTGCTTTAGGTTTCAACGCGCTGTAGACCTAGAGCAAAGGTGTCAGTGAGGAGTAGGAAGCAATGAGAACTACTCACATTTACACTACGACGCACATTAAAATCTGGCCAGGTCGACTACCCCCTTCTTCGTCAGCTCCGGCAACAAACACCCAATATAATCTTTTATGTTCCCCCTTGCCACCCCCGACACCGTTCGTATCACAGTTGGGTGAATCGAAGACGACTCCAAGAATTGGACCAGGAGGCGGTCGAGGTCTAACCACTGCCTACGAATTGCTTCAATGATTTCCCCGTCGCGGGTACTAACCCTGAAGGTACAGGAATCAGGGACGCGGAGTGTGATTTGTCGAAGATCTCTGTGTTCGGGTGTGATGGTCTGGAGCGCCATTGTGATCCATCCGACGTCTGGTGATACAGGGTAAAAAGTCACATCTTTGAGTCTTCTCGCCGTTGAGAGGTTGACCGAAACCGAAACCGACTCAACTAGAAACAGGATTGAGCTATTGAGGCGGACGCGTTTGCGGAATGGACGTACCAGACAACTGGTAGGTAACACTCAATGATTCGAGGGTATCGGAACACACCTCTACCAACCCCATTATCAGTGGAAGATCTTCCTCGTGAAACCAGGTCCAAGTGAGCTTCCGGAAGTGGATGCCGCCCGGCAGAGACAACAATCGACGGGTGACAAGTTCCGTCCCTTTCATCAGAAAGAGGGCAAGAGTCCCAGTGAGTATGGGTGGGCTCGAAGGCCGGGCGGTCGGCAGCCAACCAGGATTGTCGTCGTTGTAGGCCGGCCCGCCGAAAGTGGTAAGGGACAGGTCCTCGAGAAGAGGGAAAGAAAGGATGAGGTCGAATATATGGGAGGGGGGAAGGAGGGTGAACATCAGATAGAGTGACTTGATGACGGGTGAGAACCCATGGAATGCGACGAGAGGAATCGTCGATGTCGACATTGGTAATTCGTGGTGATGCACAGGCAATTTCACCTCCAAGCGCACGACGTGAGAGAAACCTCTGAGCCAACCACCCCCATCTGCATCCGCACCCCTGAGAACGTAGGAGCTGCCAATGATTAGGGCTTTGGTGTAACAGGCAGGAGAGGCCGAAGGATCTGGAAACGTTTTCTTCCACGATCTCAGTTTTTCTTCGTGATGAAACTGATATGGGCAAAAAGATGCTTTCGGGTGCGCGGGATCCACGATTTGGAGACCAGGCAACATTTCCTAAGCTCCCATTCGCTATCGCAGAGGTCGACGATGTGATCCAGCAGTTCTTCTGGGAGGCGGGGGATCGGCATCGTAGTTTCCGCGCAAACATCCGATCTAGCGCCCGGACCTTCGTTCACGGTTCCACCGCGGGTGCGGCGTTTCCTACGGACTTGGCCCCGTGATTGAGCTCACGCAAGAGTGTGCTGGACTAGGGATTCTGGTGTGAGTAGGTACAGGTTACAGAGTGGGACCACTACAAGCTACCGTCAGCTTAGGCCGGAAGAGGTTTCGATTACATCGTGCACTCAAGAACAACGAATAAAACGAGGTAGTCGTCAGGAGGATATTGGTGTCCACCCCTTTTGTATACATTTAAGTAACATTACCATCAAAGCAACCCGAGAGCGCAGGATAACGTAGCATTTATTTTCTTCCCTTGCGCCTCCTGGGTCCTTCCTTACCAGAGGCTTCTCCACCGCTGGTCTCGGCATCGCTGGTAATGGTACCCTTCTTCGCCTTCTTCAAGTGGTGCTCGGGGATCCACTCTTCTTCGTATCCACCTGAACTAGTAGCAGTGATAGCGGCTGGAGCACTAGCCTCCGCGGGTGCAGTAGATCTGGGCTTCTTGGACTTGGGGAAGAGTGAGAGGAAGGTGAAGTACCCAGCGCCTCCGAGAATACCGAGGACGATGAGGTAAGTTGTCCACCTGGAGAAGGGTTGTTCAGTTACCAGACGAGTGGAAGCAAAGTTAAAGCGTACAATTGCCAGTCCAGGATGGAGAGTTCGGCTTCGACGACAGTTACGATGGAATCGTAGGCAGAAACACGGTGTTGAGTTTCCTATGGTTCGCGTTAACGATCCAAGTCGCAAGGATGTAACAAGGGACCATACGTCAAGAACATCCAACCAAATCTTCAGCTTGACATCCCCGGGCTAGGAGAAGGGGAATTAACAATGTCCTTCGGTTTTCCGGATCTCAGGTTACCTTGAGCCTAAAGGACAGTCAGTGTTCGGGTTTCAAAACGAACAAGATCAGACATACTGGCTGTAGAAAGGGTATTTAATGGGGAGCTTGCCACCTTCTCGTACCTTGAGCCCGGATTTGGTGGTAGTGGTCTACCGGAATGGCCCAGGTCAGACGGTCGTTGTGCAGGAAAGAGCAACGACAAACATTTTTGAGTAAACGGTCAGTCTCCGGGTGATGGAAAGAGCCGGCAATGGAGAGTACAGTAACGTTCTGTTTTGTGTGGTTCTCGATGAAGAGGTTGATGATGTTGCGCTCTCCGTTGACCACGTCTGGGGGTACCGATCAGCCTCCCTTGGTTGCCTCGGATGGACGGGTGGAGGGAACACGTACGACCAAAGGTATTGTCAGAAGGAAAAGAGCCCGTGACCTTGAGCCATGGCTCTGGCTCTGGTTCTGCCACCACTGTCTCTTCTGCAACTATGTGCGGGTGAGAACGCGGGGTGTCATCTTGCCGCGTTCATTCGATGGGCGACGAGAAACTCACAGGTTGAAGAGAAGAGAGTGGCGAAGAAGACGAAGCCGCTAACGAAGGGAGCCAAATGCATTATGACCTGGGTGTACGGTATCCGACCGGGATGAGGGGGAAGTGACGAAGATTCGGGTTACTTGTTTAGGTGCCACGTCGGTGAACTCATTTTGATCTGCATCAACACGTGATCTAATACATGACCCTCCTCTCGCATTGGGTTTCTTGGTGATTTACCTCGCAGTCGTGGCTACAGAAGGGGAGAGCGCATTTCATGCACTTGTACTTGCCCCAGTACCCGCAGACAGAGCAGAACACACGCGGGGGTTCCTTTGGAGGCGGAACGACGGCAGAAACATAACCCGGCGCGAATGGGGGTAGACTCCCGACGCCCTTTGAAGAGGCGGTTAGCCAACTTCCGGAGGAGATCGCGGGTGTTGGCCTCACCGATTCTTCTACCAGGGTGGCAAGGTTCTTCTTGTACAGAAGAGCCGTCCTAATGTTCATCGTCGATTTCTTGTTTGGATGGACCGATGGGCGTTTGTCAGATATCAGGGTCTGGCGAGCTGCCCCGCGCCCACGACGCCCTGAACCTTCAGCTGTCCCATCGGTCTGGTCAGGGTCAATGTCAGCCTCTGTGTGGTTGGACTTCTGCGCGGGGTATCAGTTACAGATCTAAACTCTGCCGCGCCTTGTGGTGTGATTACCTCTAGCTCATCCAGATGTTTCTTCGCCCTGCGTGCAATTAGGGTAGGATCCAAAGGGTTTGAGTTCGCTTGTGTCTGACGCACGGCTGTCCCCTCCCCTGAATATTTTATCGTATTTTCGCAAAATAAACGGACTTACGCTGCGAGCGCCTTGGGGCCATTTCGGATGATGAGCAATTATGGTGACAGATTGTCTTAGTTAGGCGCTACCGGCCATCCCACTGTGATCCGAGCCCGACGTAATACGGACTTGACCAAAACGTTGTTGACCTCGCACCATCTCTTTTGTTCGACTGTCGCAGACGCCCCAGAACCTTCTGGTGCAGGTCTCAGCCCAAAACCTCCATCTTCACCAGACACCATGGCCCCAACGATATCTGCTAACAAGGCCGCTCATGACCTGCCCACTCCAGAACCAGAGTCACCTGTGAGATCAAGGAAGCCGTACAAGTTCTCGACCCTCTGTGCGACGGTGGAGAACCCAAACCTCAAAGACCAATATGGGGCCAGCAGTGTCCCTATCTATCAGACCGCTACCTTCAAGGGTATCTCTGGGGAGTATGATTACACAAGGAGCGGTAACCCCACACGATCGCATCTGGGTCAGTACTAGTTCGACTTTCCCTGCCTTGTGGTCTGTAGGGACGAACCGAAGGCATATGAGACTCACAATCTTTCATCCTGCAGAGCACCATCTTGCGAAAATCTACTCCGCAGCCCATGCGTTCACCGTTTCATCAGGCATGGCCGCCCTGGACATCATCACCCGCCTCGTCAAGCCGAACTCTTCGATAATCGCCGGCGATGACCTCTACGGTGGTACCAACCGTTTGCTCAACTACCTTCGTAACAACAACAACGTTACCGTCCACCACGTTGATACCACAGACCCATCCTCGATCATCCCGTACCTCACGCCCGAGGTCTCCATGGTTTTACTCGAGTCCCCGACTAACCCGCTACTCAAGATCGTGGACATCGCAAAGATCAGCGCCCAAGTCAAGGAACGAGCCCCAGACGCTGTTGTGGTGGTCGACAACACGATGATGAGCCCATACCTCCAACGCCCCCTAGAGCATGGCGCAGACGTCGTTTACGATAGCGCGACCAAGTACCTATCCGGCCACCATGACCTTATGGCCGGCGTCATCGTATGCAACCGAGACGACCTCGCGAAACACATTGCTTTCATGATCAATTCCGTCGGCAACGGCCTCTCGCCGTTCGACTCTTTCCTCCTCTTGCGGGGTGTGAAAACCCTCGCTATCCGTATGGATCGACAACAAGCAACCGCTCGTCTCGTCGCCGAGATGCTCCATGGTTTCGGTTTCACCGTCTTCTACCCCGGATTAGACTCTCACCCGGATAAGGATATCCACGAACGAATTGCCGATGGATCCGGTGCCGTGCTCAGCTTCACGACTGGAGACAAAGGCTTGAGCGAGAAGATCGTCGCCGCTACAAGGTTGTGGGGTATCAGCGTCAGTTTCGGATGCGTGAACTCCTTGATCAGCATGCCCTGTGTCATGTCGTACGTAACCTTTATATCTTCATCTGTTTGGCTGCACCCAACCCCCACATTTTTTTGGGTGACGTAGACACGCCTCGATTGATCCCGCAACTCGAGCTGCTAGAGGTCTCCCCGAAGACCTTATCCGTCTCTGCGTAGGGATTGAAGATTCGGGAGATCTCCTGGATGACCTGGAGCACGCCCTGTTCGAAGCTGGAGCAATCGAACTCTCTACTTCGACCGACCAGCGCTACGTCCGAGCCAAACTGCGAACTATGGACCCGATTTCACGTGCGGTCGAGAAGTTGACGGAGGATCTCACTTCAATCGGAACCAAACGTCCCAAAGAGAGAAGAGAATGGTTGGTTAGCGCCCCGGGCAAAGTTATCTTGTTTGGCGAGCATGCGGTTGTGCACGGTGTGGTGCGTAAATTTCTACTCTAGGTTTTCTCGGGGCATTAAATGGCGGACAGACCGCTTTGGCTGCTTCAGTTGATCTCCGCTGCTACGCACTAACCACCCCACGACACGATGGAAAAGTGTCTGTCCACTTCATCGACGTTGATGACTTTAGATTCGAGTGGAGGTTAGAGGATTTGCCTTGGGACCTCACCAACGGTGTTGCTCCGGGCGATCTGCACGGCGACACTCTCGACCAGAAACTCGTTGACGGCATCCTCGAAAGATCCATCCCAAATACCTTGTCTTCGAAAGTGAAAACGGCCTCACTGGCATTTTTGTACCTTTACATGATGCTGACACATGAAGGGGAGAGGTAATTACCTCCTAGCTTTGTTAAACTCGGAAGTGGAGGCTGATGACATATGCTTCCAGACCTTCGTTCAACCTCAGTGCACGATCCACCCTCCCCATTGGCGCTGGCCTTGGCTCGTCTGCCTCCTTTTCGGTTTGCATTGCCACCGCCCTCTTGCTCCTTCACCAACGAATCTCCATCCCACCCCTGCACGAACCATCACGCGACCCTGGGGCCCGCAGCTCGACAGACCCGGGACACATTCACGTGTCCCATCAAGGGAGGAGGGCTATCCCTCCAGACGTTGCCGAGGAGGTGAATAGATGGGCTTTTGTCAGTGAGAAAGTGTTACACGGGACACCAAGTGGGGTGGATAACAGCGTCAGCGTGTTCGGGGGAGCTTTGGCGTATACCAAGAGCGGGTTCCCTGGGAAGAAAGGCGGCATGGAGCCGATCCAAGGATTCAAGAGTCTCAAGTTCTTGCTTACGGATTCGAAGGTTCCAAGAGACACGAAAGCGTTGGTTGCCGGCGTAGCTGCCAGGAAGGCTAAGGTACCGTGCGACTCCGGCGTAGAACCGAACGTACAACTAACCACGTCCTGTAGGATCCCGAGACGATTAATGCGATTTTGGATGCTATTCAGAGCATTTCTGTTGAGGCTCGTCGGGCTTTGGCCGACCCAGAGCTCGAATGGAACGACCTTCTCACTGCTTTATCGGTATGGTCCAGAAACTTCGCAGATCTTCTGTGTTTCTGACCTCCGCGCATAGGCACTGATCGACGAGAACCATGCCCATCTCGTTAACATCGGTGTATCTCATCCGTCACTGGAGGCGATTAGGGCCAAGACCGCCAGCGAACCTCACAAACTGAGCACGAAGTTGACGGGGGCCGGGGGAGGGGGGTGTGCAGTTACTTTGTTGCCAGATAGTGACTATTCTCTTTTATGGACTCCCCGAGTTCGTTCATTGAAGCCTTCCATTTAGATCTCGAGCAAGCCAATCTTGACAAACTGATATCCTCACTCGAGGAAGACGGGTTCGGGACATACCTCACTTCGGTTGGCGGGAGTGGCCTCGGTGTCCTATCCCCATATAACGATGATTCCGAGTCGCGCCTGGACGATGGACCTGTTACTCCCCCTGAAACCCCGGCATTTGGCGGGTCACCAAGAGAGGGGGGTAGTGTTGGGGTCCACGAGTCACGCAGAGCCGTGTTCGAGAGGAAGAGTGCGGAGGACCTTGTGGAGTGGGTGGAGAGCAGGGGGAGGTGGTTGTATGTGTAGATTCAGATGTACGAAAACTGTTTTCCCATTCCCTTTTCCTCGTCCCGTGCTTGTATACTTTACGAACACGTAGGTGTTCTATTCGCGCTCTGAACCCTGGTTATATGTT
>Ga0307511_10001231_pt1 | contig 27139 bp, 27 predicted proteins | sample 13_EM_MG_FD_200266 | JGI IMG/M metagenome (GOLD analysis project Ga0307511, IMG submission 200266) | Populus trichocarpa ectomycorrhiza microbial communities from riparian zone in the Pacific Northwest, United States - 13_EM | ecosystem: Host-associated > Plants > Roots > Unclassified | place...
AGGAGGTGTTTACCTTTCATCTATATCTATGTCAATGAGTATTGAAGGAGGAGGTTTCTAAATAGTAAAACGGGAGACCATCAACTAGAGGCACAAATCTACGAAAATGCGCAATTCTGAGGGTACTAATTGAATTAATTAGGTCTGCCTGATTTATTTTACCCTCAACCCTCAACCCCCACCCTTCAACCCATTGTATTACCATCCTCCAGAGCATCTTCTACACCTACGGAGAGGTCTCCAATAACTCTAAGAGCTTCTATACCCCCCTTTTTAGGCTTCAAAGGTCGGGAATTTGCTGGCCTTTTTCCAGGCGTGCATCCTACCGTACACGTGCATCCTTAGGTAGCCAATGGTAGGTTATGACGCATCGATGCATCCCCACTTAGAATTCCAAACCGAAAAAATGACCGTTCCTAGCTCCGACTCAGGACAATAGCACGAGCTTGTATGTGGCTCTATACAATTAGTAATTACAGCAAATAATCGTAAAAGCCTATATCCGAGACTACTATAGTATAAAATGTTCTAAGAGGGTGATTTGTGGATGGGTGTTAAATGGAATTAAGCGACTCCAGGCCTCATGGATCGATATCTAGACCTGATAGATAATCTTTTATTTGCATTAAAAGAAGGAACTTCTCAGGATTCATTCTGTTCTTGCACTATGGGCTTCAACATCACGGTGGCTTCTACCTCGTCAAATTCCGCAGTTTCTAAAGTGTTGATTTCCTTGTGGTGCTAGATCTAATCTAGTAACTGGCTACATGTCCGGTTATGGTCGATGTGGCTGCGAGAGGCTGTACAGCCAGACGAAATATTTCTTCAGCCTTTCCTTGCCGTATGAGCTCGAGCTGATGTAATCTACGGAAAGGCTGTGACATTGGGCCATTTAATTCGAGTCGTGATGCGAAAAGCCTTCCATCTTCTGCCAGTGAGTTCAAAGTGCTATAGCACATTTTAATATTTTGTACATGCACTACACACAGGAGGAATGAAATGCAATGGCTCCGACATCACCATCAACTATGTTCACAAATACCTCTGGGACTCCCGCAGCGGATGCACCTGGCTACCGGGTCGGCATCGGTCTGGTCGAAATTTCAGCATTGGGAGTTCTGATTGGCGCTACAAGCGCTGAAGCACTCGCTAGCGGGAACAAAGCAGCTGCGGGTCTTCCCTGGGCTTCGATGAGTATGCTCGGGTCTGTTCACTGTGCGAAGGCAGCTGTTGCTTGCCTAGTACCAGACTGGGCACGGGAAACCTTGGGGCTTACCTCTACATTCGTCGATTCATCCTTGGGATTAAATATTGCTATCAATACAAAGGTTAATGCCAAACAAAGAGCTGCAGAAAAAATTGCATGTGGGGTTTGGGTTCCTTACTCAGACAAACAACTGGAGGCTACGTTTACCCTCCACCCTACCTCAATTTCGGAAAGTTCAAACCCGGCTGTTAGCTCATCTTCTGTTGCATCCAGTTCCCTTCCAGGAAACATTAGTACCTACGATCGTGATCATTATGGCCAAGCCAGTTTCATTCCTACAACTTTCTTCAATTCCTGGAATTTTGGTTCGGGCTTTCGGGAACCCCATACCGCCTATGCCTTTGACCGAAGTACCACTATAACCCTTGGGACAATTATGCCTTCTGAAGGACATGAAGGGATCCAAGTACATGTCTATTGTCGTGATCCAACTCCCGTTCGGAACGACTGGCTCGCAATTACCGGCTCTCTCGTTAAAGTGTTGGAAATGGCGATCTTGTATCACGCCGGAGCAGAGAAACTTTGGTGGGTAACTGCAATTGCTTGGGCACCAGCTTATTGCTCTGCAATTATCTTGCAAATCTGCGGTGTTGGCCGTGACGGGCGCGATGTGGGTGAGATTGACCTAATCGCAGGCGAATTACCCTCTCCAATCCATTCTGGGCGGGGTGGGAAAATTCTTCTTGGTATCCCGGGAAACATTCGTCGTTCTCGAATTTGGAAATTTCATTGGTGCATACAAGCGGTGTCTTGTCTTGTTGGTATGATAGCTGTGTTCACCTGCTTGCCTTCACAGAAAGTCAGGGTGGTCTATATATGGGTGGCGTTTCAAACACTTTGGATGTTTCTAAGGGTCTTCATATACAGCTGGTTGGCGAGCAGTGGCCCAGCGCCAGCAATGGGGACGGGTCAGTCTTGGGGTGTTTCCTCCATAGCAACCCGGCGACGGGCAATTCAACTGGTCTTTACCCTTGCAAATCAACAGGTCACAATTCACCCCCGGGGTGTTTATTCCTATCAAGACGACCTTCTGACAGTATCAGCGCTCATGAAATTATGGCACGACGCCCAATGGTCTCAGGACTATCTTCCCGTGGATCCCCCGATATGCTTTGTTAAATCGTTAGATGGATCACAGACTTACCTTTTTATTGAGGTCTTAGGTGTGGTTGGAGATACTCTCTTGCGAAGTGCTTGCTGGGTGAAAGGCTTAGGGCTTTCGAATCCAGAGCTCTATGATTCGGCTCTTATCTTTGTGCAGCTGGTCAATAGCAGCCGTATTTATTGCGTCCCTTGTGCAAGAGTGCTACATGGTGTCATGGCAACCACTAGTGACACAGAATCTGTAGGCGGCATGTTTGAGGCAAGAGGGACATCAAACACTGGCCCGGCTACAGTATCGTGGAAGTATTGGATTCCGCTAGAATTACCATCCTCTAGGAATCAATCTGCGCTGGCTTCTAGATCTAGGGGTAATATTAATCAGTCTATTATATGGGCAGAAATTGGGGGGATGCGAGTTGTTGGGAAAAGGCATGAAGCATTAATCCGCAATTGGGATGAATTGCATAGTCACCTTCAAGCAGGGGTATTGAATATTGGGCTGTCACAAGTGGAGGAAGTAGTGGGAATCATCAGCACGGCGAGGAAAGCAACAAGAGGCTTGAGGGAGCTTCTCCGTTCGACGCAGGCGGACTGATGTGCAATTATGTCATCTATTTTCAGGAATGTTACTTATTTCACATAATTTTAAATTTTAGTTTGAATTGTCTGAGGACACTGGGGGTTGGCTGCAAATACACATTAAGAAAGTGACATTCACATAATATTGAGCCTACTTATATCAATAGACCTTGTTGCATTATGTGGATGGCTTGAGGTTCCATTCTGGTCCAATCTCAATTTAAAGGTTACAGTCCTAACAGCGAGATAACAGAGCTTTAGTCGTACATCTGATTGTAAAGTGTACTTAAACATAGCTGCTGCAGTTGATTGTGATCATGAACCTCAATCCGAACCGATCTTGCTCGCTCAAGCCCCTAGACTAGTGTTGTTCGAAGTTAACATTACTGAGAAGTTGCTCCTTGTGAACGGATACCACCACAGTAGCAGTTCTAGAATGTTAAGCGAACAGTTTTGTGTTCAGTGTAATTTTTTGTGTATTGCTTTTTTTATCTTTCACTATTATCATGCTTCATATCAACTAGTAATTGTCAAGGTCGGAGGTTGATGAGACTAGGTTTCAATCGACAGTAGTGACCTCGGAGATCATGCTGAAAGTCTGTCTAGATTTCTGTTAATTTTACATCCTCAAAATTTTACACCTAGTGTGCTCCTCGATCTACCCGGCAACATCCATGATTCATGACAATGCTTTTTCTAGAAAGTCACTACACTGATGCCGTGAAAATCGGCGTCGGTTGAGTCCCTGCTCAGCACCCACTGCCTGCATGTGTAACTCTCGCACTATAGTCTTCCGTCAGCAGATAACGGGGAATATTTCCAACCACGAAGCACTTATGGTCTCGAGAGAAGGGGACCTTATATTCGTCTCATAATAACAGTATGCTACACTGAAATTTCATGATAGCTGTGTTAATTACAATATATGTGTTGCATTTCCTAACACTATATATGCCTTGCAGCTGGTCAGCTAATTTCGATAGGATCTTATCCCTACGATGGCATTCAGATCTCAATTGCAACTTCTAACAAAACTGCAAGATATAAATACTCGGTCATGGTGTGCTGCATTCCAAAAGGAGAGATACTTACTGGAATTTGATTCTTAGTGGTCAGTATTACTGCTTGATGCACTCTAGGGTCATTGCCGGATCCAACCCATTACAGGGCCGGGCACCGGGAAAGTGCGGTTACCAATCCTGTTTTGGACTTATGTACATATATTCTTCATACGGATGCCCATGGGTTTATGGTGGGGCCTTTCCTTCCCATGAACAAAATAAACAGGGCGAACATGCTGCCGCATATGCGTATTGCTTTTTGTATGCATTTGGGTGTACTTACGGATTCCATGATTACGAGGCCTCCAACATGCAAGCCTTTGTTCTGCAAATATGTATCGATCGCAACCGTTGTCCATGAGCTTCTATACCCGGTCCGGATCCCAACCCTGGTCAGTGTACATGTGATGGCCAAATTCATAATACCATAACAAGCCAGCACGTCCACAGCCTCTCACTTTATAAAAAAGCCTTGCAGACTGGTGCGTAGCTTTACCTCTGGCTCCATCCTAATAACTCTCTATTGCCAGACTATCATCTTCAGTTGAGGTACCTCCATTATCTGATCAAGAAAACCCGCATTATCGTGATTCCGTATACCTATCTCCCTGCTGCTATGTCTAAACAAACTGATCTTGCGTTCGTAAGTAATTCCTAGGCTATTATTACAAATTCTTAAGATAGCTATTATGCACATTCCGCAAATATTCTTAAGGCTGATGATGACATTCATTCATTTTCATAATTATAGCTCACTAGGTAATCGAACCACATGAAATCTAGATCCACAGGTTTAATATCAAATCCACTAACGCTCTCACCCAACGTTACCAAGAGATTCGAAGGTCTTCCCACGCCAGGAGGCCCTGAAGGTTCTGGAGTTAATCGAGGAACTTGGGGGTAGTAAAGCTCTCAAGGAAGCAGAGAAAGTTAAAGTCCCTCCGGTGCCGGAGGGCATGTTTCAGGACTTCAATTTAAGCAGCATTACCCTCCACACATGTCCAGGACAGCCGCTTGATCTTCCCTCCACACTCATTTTCAATGACCTCCTTGCCGACTTCGTTCGAGTTCAAACCTCCAATCCTCCAGGCGCGGGCTTGGTCGTTGGTTCAGGATTATTTGGTGGGGGTATAAGCGACGGAAGAATCAGGGGCCCGGATGGTAGTTTATTGCATACTACTAAGCATATTTGCATCTCTGGGGGGGTAAAAGGGGAGTGGGTCCAGGTTACATATCTCAACTCCGATCGTGCATTTGTTGCCTGTTTCCGTGGTCGTTGGCCGCGAAAGTGGCCTCAGGAGGTTGTGCAGGCTGCGGGTTGTTTCCAGTTCCAGCTCGATTAAGTATGGTCGTACTCTTGGGTTAGCTACGATAAGAGAAGTGTTGGGATAGCTCAATGAATTGCACAATATATTCACTTCAATTCTGTGTGCTGCTAGATATTATTTGATTGTTGTGGGCTAGGTCTGACAACTTCAATTCGGTTATAGTTCGCTAAAAAAAATAAATATCAAGAATCAGTCAGGAAAAGTCAAGTCAGGCATCAACCAGCCTAAGGCCACTCGAGCAATTTCATATTCTGTTGCCTAGCCAGAGATGTAATTGGCCAGTCAAGATTTGCAAAAGGTATGTGTGCCTAAAAGTTGCGGACCTTGCTGCAGCATGTATAGTTATAGGTCTGTATGAAAACGCATTGCACCACATCTTATTCAATTTATGGTGCATCTGAGGTGTGCTACTCTTCAGCAAATGCCTGAAACTAAAGGGATAAATACTTTTTACCAAGATTGATGAATACCTACAAATCGATAGGTTTACATCAATAGTGGTTAAACTGCAGTGGCTTTGGCACGAAATTGTACATGTATAGTAAGTACCTACTACTACTTATGTACATATTTATTAGTGCCTACATACTGTATGTTACACCGGAGGCGCACGCTGGGAAATCCTCTGTCAGGAGTGTGGGTTCGTGCTGGAAACCGGCAAGCATGTGGCACTAGTATGGCAATGGATTGGGAGGAGATGGGCGCAAGCGGACGAGAAGCAGAGGTGGATGCGGAAGAGGAAGGAGGGAGATAAAGAGCTGCTGGTGGAGGCTTTCTTCACAAGCCTAAATCTATGAAGGGTGGGGTGTGGCAGCGGAAGTTGTGTTTACTCGCTTTCCTTTGTTATTTCCTAGGTAGGCTCGGGAGGTTGGAACTTTGTGTGCCAATTGCCCTGAGGGCATTTAAGCGGAATCATTTAAGGGATGATGTATCGGAGCCGTGCCATGATCTTAGGTCGACTGCACGTATAAAAAAACTAAAAAACACTGATGGCTCACGGGACTTGGGCTTAAACAGACAGCCGACTTCAGAGCTACTGAACATACTTATTCAGTGCACTTTTAATAATTTAGGTATCATGATGTATGGATGTACATGTGTACTGTATGTATCTGAAAGGCCTTGACAATATTTTGAGCCAACGCGATATCAGTGGAAATTGCGTAAAAGGGATGCTATAGCTACGGATTGTTGGACGACGGTTTTCGAACTGGGGCTCGACTCCACTTCCCGAAGAGTGAAATACAGTGGAAGACACGAATGCTGCAAAGGAAGTTGTTTAGGGATGATTGTGCGTTAAAGGGGTACAATCCTGAAGGTAGTCCAACAGTTCCTACTGGCACTCTTATCGTCACAGTACTAGGGTGACTGTGACGGCTGCAGCGGGAGCTACGTGTCCCCAGTCGGTTGGCCTAGCTGCACTGCTCTCGTGGGCCAATTTATGGCTTGCTTCGACGCAATATACGTCTGGTGCGAGGAATATTGGGGGTAACTCTTCATATTTGACGCTTTTGTTCCTGCGCAATCGAGAAAGATCTCATGAACTCAGCTCGGCAATAGTGATAGCGGCGACTCGACTTCTATAAAACCAACAGCCGATCCACAACTCTCATCCGATACTATTCTACAGACTCCATCTCCACCGACAACTCTTGCCCCGTATGTAAAATGCAAGTATAAGCCCTCCCCAAGCCAGTTACAGTCTACATTCCCCTCTACTGGATCGTCAACTCACAGTCTGCAGGAAGCTGCCACAAATGAAAATTGGACACTTGTGTCGGCATCAAGTAAAGAGATTTTGGAACTTTGGAGATTATTGGAAAAGTTGTTGCTATTGCGGGTCTTTTTGTTGCTATATTAGCACTATTACCTGGAAGAAGCAGAAAGAGGAGCAACAGCTGCGCTCACTCGGGATGTAAGCACAATAGAATTATGGGGGACCGGCATATGAGATAAGGGAACATTAATTTCATGGAATTCGTCGCTAAGAGCGGGCCTGATTGCGCATGTATTTTAAGAATATCTTCAGCTTGTTAAGTGTCTTAGAAGTACATAATAAGCTATAGGTAATACTACATCCTGTACACGTGAAAAATGGGCTACACTCCAGAGTCCTGTGTCAGTCTCTACATACATATAATTATATCTGGTTTATCAATTGGGGTCTCAACATATTACTTAGTGTTTGTATATAGAGGGGCTGCTCCTGGTATTCGGTACATCAGGGTATCCCTCCTTGGGGTTGCTGGGTTCGTAGCCCTTCTCTTCTTCGCCCCCGTCAGGACAATTCAATCGAGATCGGAACATTCTTTTTTTTAAAAAAAATTCCAACTCCTCCTGATCCTTCTTCATCTGCGCTTGGGGGAGTCAATTTATTTAGCAAGGGCTTTAAATTTTGTCTGTCGTCGATAGAACTAGGGATATATTTGACCATGTAAGTGTGCCATCCATGATCTTGACAGCCGATTAGTATTACTTATACACTATGTTCTTATCACAAGCTTACGGTATACCCTGGATTTACAACCACACTCGGCTGTTAGCAAGGAAGAAATCAAAACCTGTAATCGTGTTGGCTAAACAAGTCTGCTGCTGGGCAATAGCATCATGATTAATATGAATGAAACTAAATGTTTCATTGCCATGGTGAAAGCTAATTTTAAGGTGTGGCATGGCATAAATAAGGTAATGAGCCCTCACGATAACTAGCTAACACCAGGGTAATAAAGTAAAGCCAGTTCAGGGTAACTACGAAGTTCAGACATAAACCCTACTTCCTGACCCCGCCCCTCATCAATCACCTCTCTCCGTTGCTTTTCCGACGCCGTACGCTTCATTAAAACAAAACCAAACCACATTATACACCAGAATCTCCTCTTGTCCAACGGACTCATTCAACGCCCAACCAAAAACTTCACCAAAATTCGGTATAACTATCCCACTTCAAACTTCGCCCGACAATACCGCCTCTTTTGATCCCTATTTTTTCGCCTACAGGGTATGTCGCATGAGAAGTCCCCCTTCAAATGAACTGCCTCTACCCCCAGTCTTAAGCTGGAACTCCATGCACAGGTCGAATTTTTTCCATCCTTGCCACTGCCTTCCCCAGATTTGTATCATGGTTCGGTGCCAATCATAGTGGTTACCGGATCTACCAACCACTCACGCATATCGGTACTGTTATGCCCTTGATGAGTGAGAGAGCCGGTGATCTTGTTTGAGATACCAGCTCCCGGAGGGCGTGCAGCGGGTGAGCTTGACTTGGAGGTTCTCGGGGAGACAGCATGGGGGAGGCAGCTGGGGTCTAGATCTTCAGGCCAAAGACGTATATGGAGACAAGAAGGGTGGGCTGATGAGAGCGATGTAGGTGATATGGGGTAGTCGAGAGAAAGTATTTGGTCCTCAACTGAGGATGTCTCTTGTTAGGTGTGCGGGATGCAAGAGTGGGATGCTCATGTTTGGATTCACCAGCGATAGGTTTCAAGAATGAATTGGAAGGAATTGGGGTTATGCGTCTATTATATAATAAGTAGGGAGGTGGTTCTGGGAAGCTTTGGCGGTGCCCTTTCCTTGCCCTCCTATGGTTGTCCAACTAACTGCAGGGATGAAGGAGCAATTTCCCCGAACGTCCCACAGTGGGGAAAACCCCGGAGTGTTGTGGTCTGGATGAGGGGGGGCCAATTGGATGAATTACCAACTCCAGTAGATTTTGCTGCCCGCGCCACTTGACCCCCTAGTCGCCCCTATGTTCTAGAAGGCTAATATTCGGAATAACCCTAACACAGTTTCGAACTATTGTTCCAGGCCAATGTTTTCTCGCTTTCGAACTGTGTATTTTGTATTCTATGTACTAAGTACCCTTTAGAGTGCATTGTGTCGGTGAGTCTGGTTAGGGCGAAATGCGACCTGCAAATATTTTAGGCGAATTAAAATGAGATATTAAAAAACGAACTGTTCGGGGGCATAAAATGCAGCTAAGAGTAGTTATACTGTCACCTTGCCAGCCCCATGGATTGACATACATTGCAATCAGGTAACGGAGCTCGAAGGGCAGTCTGTCCATAGCTGTAAGTAGTTGGGATGGGTTATTAGGAGCAATGACGGTCATGGTACATGTAGTCTGGTTAGTCTGGTGCCATGGTATTCTCGCCAGTGCTGCGGTCTCGCCACGGGGTTGATTTCGAGCTCTGTGTGACCTCAAACTAGCCTTGTGCCAAGGTGTTTGCCCACACAAAATATACGTATATTGTAAACCGTGTCGGCATCTTTCAAAATTTAAAGAGAATGTAAAGCATGAGCTGTAAGTACTCTCGGTTACTGTGTGTATACCACAAGTAGTTACCTTTACGTTAGTCTCGTGACCGCAGTGGCCTAAGTAGTTTAGCTTGTCCGGACTAGGTATGTATTGTCGGATCAGGAAATAGCGGGAGCGTTAAATTTATTCCGTCTTAGCCCATCTTTTCGCACATAGTTCAGATCAGATCACCAAGCAAGCAGACCTCAGGATAGGCTTCGAACACATCAGTGCTATATATGAATTAGTACTGACCGTTTGCATGAGGCCGTTTGTTAGCATTTTTGAGGGTTTCTTCAAAGAAGGAAGCAATAACGAATCGAGACCCAGCGCCGCATGGGATGGAGCTAGAGGTCTCTTTTCATATAACGTATAATAGGATCATACAGCCCAATTCCTCCGGTAACAAATGTATAATAGGAGGATATCAGTGCCCTAGTTGGGTTGACCCACCGCAGATCTGTCTCAATTAATCAATCTGCGCATTGCGCAGTTGAGCAAGCTTGAAATTCATCTGTGAAAGTATTTTGTAATGCAACTAAAATGCAACAAAATACCATAGTTAGTACCCTCCGATAACTTTCCAGTCCGACTATACTCTACACGTTTGCTACATCGTAAACTCCACATCAATATCGGTAACTATTACTAACTAGGTCAGTCCACTTACCTACTGTCAAGGATTCATGTTCTTGCTGCGGGGAGATATACCGAGGTTTTTACCTGACAGACAACGTCCAGTAGTAGGTGCGTTGACTCAAGGCAATGGGCTATTCAAATAACCGATGTTCTGTGAGCAATGGGCCGCATTGCTGAATGGGTCAGAACACCGACAAGCTTGTATTTGCTCATTAGAGCGGTCTTGTGTGGTCTTGGCACTCTATGACAGAATCATTACAGTAAACACAATTGGTTACCTGAAGAGGACATCACTAGCTTCAGGCAATTGGATACTCCCACAACCACTGGCTTGAGATTGAGGAAATTTCCAGATGAGGCTGCCGATAGGATGACCTCTGGTTAAAAATCATTGCATGACAAGTTGAGAGCTACTGAGTTGGGCTTGTAAAAAGACATTAAAACCTTATGGTGGCCGTATCCCCTACAAGCAACTTTGCATTTTTCCGCTAGTGGAGTTGATGATTGAACTGGATATGAACCTCAGCGCATATGTTATCGCGCTTTTTTGTTAGAGACAATCGTGCCTAATCCTATATAGAAATACCATAAAAACAAACCGAGACACTTGAGCCAATCGAATTAACAGTAGTTATATTGCACACAACTGATCATGATGACTTTTCCAGCAGGAGAGTCTATGTTTCAGTAAAAACTGGGAGGTATACATATACATGCCGCACCCTTCAGTCCCTCTATGAACTTGGGATACAAATATCAAAAAAATGGGGGCCCATGCTTGTACTTGAATGCTATTGTTCAATTGTTCAGCCCCTGTTACTCTGTTGCTGGCAACAACCAACTATTCATTCGATATCTCAGCAGCCCAAGGGATGGAAATAAAAATGCGGTTGTTTGAATTCTTGTAGGCATTGAAGATGAATTTGCCTATTTCTACTTATTGGTCTAAAATATTTGGTAACAGGTCATAATGGGTAGCAATATTCAGGCTAAAAAATGAACCATCATTCGTTTCAACAGCAGATGGACAGGTTGTACTGGAGTTCTTCAGAATCGATGGCGTTAGTTTACCAAGTATACTATATAATTTTTATCTTTTCTCATTTATCCGTTGTAAGTAGAGTTCCCTGAACCAACACCCCCTAAACACAGTGTACTTGACTTGAGCCCTACATGTGGATATCATAGCTACAAGAGCATACAGCTGAGTTCATAGTAGCGAGGGTCCTGCAGCGTAAACTAGGTACATATCGATGGATTATTGCAATGGGGTTGTAGGGTTCATGCACGAAGTATGTAGGGCATTCGGAGAATGACTTGGTAGACACGAGTCACTATCATTGGATGAAATTAAGTCCATATGAAGTTCTCTGGGTTGTGGTACCCGGGATCTTGCTGGAGGCGATATAATTCTAACTAAGCTTCTTTCTCTGCAATGCGAGGTCGTGCGGACACTTTCACCCTTCATACCCTCACTACACACCTACTGAACTGGCGTCAACCCTGTTGCCCATTCCATGTATATATCAAAATTTCATATAGGGTCCACTTACCAAATACCAAGCGGCCATTCTGATTCTGAATTTGGTCAGACAATCTGATACCCTGTCTTTGTCTATATGCACCACTCACGCTGGGAAGATCCCCCTCAAGCCATGGGCCATCTGGGCGGTGACTGAGCGAGATATTTTGTGCGGACCGAGAAAAGTTCTTGCCACCCCACAAGAACCAGCCTACGAGAATATGATCAGTTAAACATTGATTAATATTTATTGGTGCGGTGATTGATACACGTACCGTCAGAATTTCCAATAAACTAGCCAAGGTCGATGCTGTTATTGCACCAGCTGCCGTCTTCTGATTGGGCCTGGGCTATGAGAATGTGGTTATTCTGAAGTTCAATGCGTTGGGAAGTTGCCTAGAAAGCCATGATGTTGGTTTTTGGGGGGTAAGTAGTTTGGGTTAAACTGCAGAGATATATTGACCAGGCTAAACTGCTTTGGGATCATAAAACTCAGCTACGTGCTTATTTGAAGGCAATTGATGGGACTGTGGACGAGTCCTTGGAGACTTAGGGGCTCATCGATCGCCGATTTCAAGACCTACAAACGATAAGCAACTATATTATTCATGGCATAAGGGTACCATGGAGTCTAATGCTAAAGTAATGTATGGTCCTCAGTTCAGTCCCACCGGGGGTTGGAAGCTTTGACAAGATCCGGGTGTAGAACGGATATTGGGCAAGGTATTTTATAGAGCCCCGAATCCAGCAAATCCACTGAATAATCTCATGGAGACCCAGCATATGCACCTTCCTATGGGATTAGAGCACACTATCGCGTAGGAGAAGGGGGGACTGACGCCAGAGGAGGGGCGTTCAATGTTTGTGACCTATCGTGATGATTACTTAAAGTGCATTAGACTTCCTCAAAATTTCGTTGCTCTTGAGGGGTCTGCATAACCCTATACTCTATCTAGAAGATATAGATATCCAGACGGCATCTTTTTATCCCCTAGTCTAAAGCATGATGCATTAGCTAGTCGGCTTACTGTGGTTACTACCATTCTTGCAGCTCTCTATTGGCATGGCTCCCCAGCGGTGTGGCAATTGGACTAGTGGTGGAGATTCGGAGGTCGGCAAGTATACGATTGTGATCGAAGCTACTGCAACCAATGCTGAGTCCATTTCGGAGCAGAGGTGTAGCTGAAGCGGGGGGCGGAAGGTAACAAGTCAATCATATCGTGAGATTCGACCATATGACTCCACTATATGAATATATTTATCTGCTATAAAGGTGTTAACCTTCCTAGGGAACAACAGTTTACGCCCCATGTCTTGAGGGCTGAGAGGCATCAAGTAATCTGCCGTGCTGGTGTGTAGCCATGTTGGCTTTCACAGATCAAGGCATATTACTACTACCAAAAATGGATTCTATACTAAAGTACTCCATTGCCTAATGTAGGTCTACTATCTACGCCAATGTGTTCGAATTACGCAAAGCTAATGCAAATCCCGGTGATCATAGTACATACAGCAGGTGAGGACGAGGCTTGCTGACGCAAATCCCCATGATCATTGTAGATAAAGTAGGTGAAGAGCTTGGCACGACGGGAATATATAGATCATGCACAGATCGACATCCTAATATCGTTGTATGATTGGCTGAATGGAATCATGTATGTCTCTGAGTAGTGACGGCAAATAATTATGGAGTATTGGTACTTAGTCTCGATATACCGGCACTTGCTCTATTCAGCCACAGCTGTTAGCATCTTCTACGTTATATTGATCGTATGCCACGTCGACATTGCAATGGTGCTCAGACTCAGATCTGCAGACACCTAACTAGAAATGGAAAGTGGGGTCAATTACTGTCCCGCACTAAGTACCGTTCGCCAAGTCGGAATATGATGTAACTAGTTAGGTACCGGGAAAACTGGTGACTTGTCTGTATCTTTGTTCTTTTCCTTTTGTGGTAGCAGCTTTACTACTTGTGGGCAGATTGGCGAGTCTTATTCACCAGTTTTCCCGGTAGCTAAGTCTGGCGAATTCAGCTAAAATTTGTGTGGTGCACATACCTACTGTACACTATCAATTGAGGATAGGGCAAGTATTGACCCTCATTTCCGCTGGTGGTAAAAATCATTACGAAATTCCTGAAATCGCACTTGGAGAAGTAAACAAGAAAAGGGGAGTGAAGCGCTTTGGAAGCTGGGGTTCAGACCCCTGCCAGGCCAAGTCCGTGACCTCTAGGCGATATCGAAGCTTCAAGCTAAGGAGTGGGAGGGTATACATCAAAATAAGACGATAATCATTGTAGCTTGCAACTATTTTGACTAGAAATCTAAATAGCTGATATGGAATTAGCAGCGTTTTTCGACTTGATCTGCTAAAATAGCGAGGGTGATTCAGAGAACCATACCAGATGGGTATCCACTAGTGGAGACCAACAGCCTTACATTCTCCGACGGGCTCTGGTATAGGTAGAGCCAAATCATCAACCTCGTAATATAAAGCTAGTAGTACATTTGGAGGTCGCCCCCTAGCTCCCTGGAATCAGCTTCGTCAATTATAGAGCACCAACTCTTCCCATGCGGCAGATTTCAAACCCCAATAAGGATTGCTTTGCACAAGGAGGTGATGGAATGACTGAACTCCGGTGTCGAGGCCCCTCCTCGGAGCTCTTCTAGCTCAATCTTTATTCTGTTGCGCCCATATAATACCCCTATATCCTTTGACCGGAGGACATACAGTAGCTACTCCTGAATAAATGCTATTGTTACCATTGTTTACCCATTGTCCCTCATATTGGGATCGATCCCCCTTTGGCTGTGACTCACCGGCTATACATAGATGTATTGGAATTCCATTATATAGCTCGGAATGATGAGATGTGGTACATACGTGTACACATATTTAGAGCTTTCAAAACAATCAAGCTGGAGATGTTGCAATCCTGTGAGGTTCTGTTAAAACACCACCTCCATTCCGTGGGTAGGATTTCACTCATCTTTCTCTGTTGTCCATAACAATGGAACAATAGTATTCGTGCGAGAGGTATGCATTAAGAGAAGTATGTCTCGGCTATCTAACGTAGTCTAGGATTTCCGTTGGGATGTCCAAACTTCGGGAAATCAGTTGTTTTCATTGGCCAAGTTTTTGAAGAATACTCGGTTTCCCTAAACATACATTTAGAGCTCTGGTGATACATTCTCATTCCATACAAAGAGTCAAGATATGTACAATGCTAGTTCTTGTAATCGCTCGCTACTGCTTTTCCGTGTAATTCGCTCCTATGTATTCGCTAGCATGAACCCTTTAAAGCGCGTTGGACCATGTAGAACGTTGGTTACCCATCGCGCGATATCACGGGGTTGGCGGAGGAGCACGTGATAGCCTTGAGCGTCCTGTGATCGCAGCTATAGTCCTCCATATACATTCTGATCAAGTCCTACTTACTACATAATTTCCACATATTTGGCTCCTCTTGTCTTTAGAGGAAGACCTCTTCTGTAAGTCCAAGTATGATCTTGGAGGTCTCTGTATGTATAGCTCCCAATTCACCGCTTCATCCAAACTTACTCTTCTAGCTCTAAGTATTTTTTGAGTCCCTGAGATACATTCTTAGGAATATGGATGTCAACCAGACAAAATCTAAGGAAGCCAACCGAAATTAAAGTTTCGGATAATATACATCCAATAACATGTAAAATTTATGGGGCTTGTAGGGGGTACACACACCAAATTCCTCCTCCGGATATGGTTTGCGAAAATACTCTTGAAACTGTTGCTTTGTAAAATTGTATCTAGGCCTCGATATGCATAATTTGGTGTTTGAATATATTCCAGTTCCAGTTCAGTATTACTGTAATATATGAACACTGCTTCTCCGTGTTCAGTATAATCATTACGGAAATATCGAACTTCACGGCTAGGTAAAGTACAATGAAGGCGAAAGTGTTTTAGGTATTTCCACTGGCAGTAGAGTCCTTGGGGGGGGGAAATCTACTTAGCATGTAGTCAATAAACAGATCTAAGTTCCAAGTGCTAAGCTTTGCCCTTTTATCCTACTTAGAGCGGTGGAAAACCCGGTGCTCAAATCACTTCCTTAGAAATGCCCACCGGATGTATCAATCAAGGGGCTGGTGGAGTAGAGCGTGTATAGACTCGCACGCCAAGGATTTTCCGTGATTAGGCGCAGAAATCGTAGGAGCAAAAGGGTATTTGCATCACTTCAAATACGGAGTACCTACGAGTACATATATGTACATTGAACATGAATATATATGTGGGTGATGAATGCACTCGTACTCTTGTTGGAAGTAGGTTGCATAAATGATTGGTATCTCTGGGCACTACAAATTCTAGTAGGAAAGCGGAAAAGCCGACTTGGCTGGGGAGTAACTGGGAATATTTCACCCCGGCTCGTCTAGTTAATGCTAGCATTGTCTGTGGGTCTGCATTACCGCGTTTATGTTGCTGATCACACATGCCTAAGAACCTCGGGATATATCCACCGGTTCTCACTCGGTTACAGCTGCAGCCTGGACTGTATACAAAAGAAAAGGCAATGCAGTGCATTTAAGACTCTCAGTCCCCCGCTTTTCTTGGAAGTTGATCACTACTCTACTGCTACTACACTGCCTTGGTTCTCTCCCAGTTCACGTTTGGTCTGTCTTTCCGCCGTTTTCTCAATCAGTAAATACTATATAGGGCTACAGTACCTACCCGCTTTTGTCAAGCTCTGGAATTGCCTGTGCCACCCTTCTGTCACTTATCCTCAAAACTTTGTTGATGTAGCCCTTGTCTTTAAGTTTTTTTTTAAAAAAAACAACACATTACTCATGTTAGGAGGAATCTAAGGTGGATTAATGGGCAGGGTAATTAATTATAAGCTAATCTGCTGGCCCCGCATAGACTACTTGAGAGGAAAACAAGCATATAGGAGATTCATAAAGTCATAGATTAGCTTTCCCCCTTCTGTGTCTGCACCCTCCCCATACCATGGTTCAGAACAAGTATCTAAGGTAGGCCTCCCCCATATTCCAAATTTCCTAAGTTTGTTCTCTCTGGGGATCGGTTCTACCTGATTAGTTCATTGAGTTCCCCCGGTGTTTGTGTTGTTCCTATCAAGGCAAGGCACTTTTTGGCAAGTTACTGATCGCACCAGAAAAGATGACGGAGCAGTAGCCGGGGCCTTCTACTCTACTCCGAGGACAGTAGAGGCAACACACACACCGAAGGGGATATTGATAACTAGCCTGAGGTCCAACGACAGTAATTGTAGACGGGGAACGCCCTGGCCTATATACCTACCCGTAGGCTAGAAAGCCGGTGGGATCCGACAACGCTTGCACTACAGTAGACTCTCGGGATAAGAATGTTCGATTTAAAAGTTCCATATTTGATATACGCAAGACTATGACACGACTACCCATGTACCACACAAATTAAGCATGTATTCGATTAGTCTCGGGATTCGATATATCGTATTCTCAAGTTTTTTGCTTAGTCACCACCCACATACTGTACATTCTTGCTGTAGGTTCCCCCAAATGGGTAGTCGCTTCCAAATTAGGCAAGCGTATCTATATGAAATCGGCATTGTCATCAAGATATAGACTCGGGCCCGCTGTTACTCCACTTTGGCAACAACAAACGATACATCTCTAGTAGATCTACTTCCGGGAACTCATCACGGGCCCCTCAACACCTGGTGACGCCATCAGACGCCTCATCCAAAACTCTTCTGGGACTAGTACTTACAACAGATGGTACAGGGCCTATGAGTCCTGCAGGTAGGCTAGAGCTTACACTGCCCCGAGAGGTACTAGAGGTACTAGAGGAGACAACCGAGTGTGAATCCAAATTCCTCTGCCCTATCCCCTCGCCACCACCACGGGGTGAACACAAATCCCTATACCACACCCCCGCCGATACATACATATGCGAAAGGGCAGTAACTCAGGTTGACGCTCCGGCAACTGCCGACGCCGCCACGCACCTCCGCTAGCACGCACGTACCCAAACAGCGCAAAGGGGCTCAAGTCTTTGAGAGGCTGAGGGGAGTAGAACTACAGAATTCCGGAAATTCTAGGGAACCACTAGCTAGGGGAAGAGGAGGGGTCTAGGGCGGGGAAGAAATCGGCAACCAAACTACCGCACAGGGCTAGGGGGGGTAAGTATTCAGCAACACCCGAGATACGTAGTTTACCTATCTGGAAGCTACCATTGTCCTATTCCGATGAGATTATATTCAGTGATAACATGGTTACTTCATCCCTCCGTCCACCACTACCAATCTGCCATCGCCTCTCTTTCTCCTCCACCTCGCTTGAGCTCTCCCTGCCATCCTCCTCAGTCGACCACCTCCATCTCCATCAATTTTCTTCGTCCACGAATAAACCCCCCCATATCGCCTGCTTCTCTCCAGCACTTTGTCCCCGATCGCCAAGATGGCCTTTCAGTCGACCCACAGCTCGCAAGACGTCAAACTGCAAATCTGTGAGGATGTGTACAAGAAACAAGGGAACGCAGGGTTGGGAAAGATTGTTCGGGAGCGCTGTTTGGGCCGACTGTGATAGGGGCAAACGAGACTTTCAGGAGGCACACGTACGGGCCCTGGATAACTGCAACCCCGGCCCGTCAGGGTAGTAGTGCTCGGCAATGTTGTTCTCAAATTGATCAGAGAGCTACATACCCGCCGCTTTGGATCAAGGCTATGTATGCAGGGATGGCGTAGGTTTTGTGGGTTCATTCAAAAGATACCTTACCCTGTATATGAACTGTCGCATACTGCTACCTATCGCCCGCGAACTATGCTTATTTACTTAGCTCTACACTGCACGTTACCATGCCAAAATTTCAGCAACATGGAGGTATATTGGGTATTGCAGCTGGGTGGTCTGATGTCACCTAGATTAGAGAAACAAGGAACCAGCAACCAGACCAACCAGAGCGGTCGACATCGTCGTTCACACCACCCCAACTAAGTCATGATGGGAGCGATGCGGATAACAGGAACTTGGTTATAGTAGGAGCATGCTGGGTCCTAAGGGGGACTATTGATCAGGGGAGACACACCTTTCCCTAGTCATTTGTCCCCAAGGGGTACAAATACTACAGATGGCTAGGAAGTCCCTCCGCACTACCGGCTACGCAAGTTTTGGCTCTGGGAAGTTTGTTTTTCCACTCGAGTGCTGTTTTGTTGGGTTTTGCCGGACTACCATATTTTAATTAGCCACCGCCCGACGCTCACTACCGACGTATGTTTCCCGTACAAACTGGGTCAGCAGATATCAACATAATTGAATCATTTGGTCAATTTAATGCTCGGGGGTAATAGCAGTGGCTAATATAGACCTGAATCTACCCTTCTGTAAGGCTATGGAGAAAAGGCATAGGATATTGAGGGGGACGTTGATAGCATTGGGAGCGTGGTCCTTTCTCAGCATGGTTTATATATATGGGGCTTGCACAGAATCATCACCGCTTTAACTAGGCCGAGAAAAATAGGAAAAGTTGGATTCGCTGTGGAATGATTCCAAGGGCAGTGGAAGCGGTGTTGAGAAACCCCGAGGACATTCCCTCTGCTGATATTTCTTTTTTTCAGAAAGAATCTTCGCAAAATCATAATCATTTCCGTTCATATCACTAGAAAGGATTCATCAATGCAATTCTAAACATGCTACTTATTTCCTCCTAGGCATTTTATTTATCTCTGGGTTTGACCAATCAAAAAAAATGGTGTACTCCAAATTATTGCCTACAAGCCCTGCACAGCCATGTCAATAGAAAGTACCAACCTCCCAACGCCATCAGTCTTCGCCGCATGACATTAGGTCGAATCGGCATACGGACTTTTAAAAAAAAAAAAACGCCATCAGCCTCCTCAATATCCTATACCTTTCTCCTTGGCCTTGCAGAAAGGTAGATTAAGGTCTATATTAACCACTGCTATTGGCTCCCCGGCATTGAATTGACCAAGTGGTTGAGATATGTTAATGTTGGCTGAGTTAGTTTGTACGGGAGGCCTGCGTTGAGTGGTGGTGAGTGATGACTGGTGGTGAATTACCCATTTACTCGCTCCCTATTTAGCGCGGGCTGGTAGATTACCTTGCCTGACCCTTAAATCCACCCGGAAGCCCGGGTGGCTCATAGTGGTCTCCTCACTTCACCCCCCGACCACATAAGAAACAGAGTGTACCTATCTACTAGAATTTGCAACAATATTAGACAATATCCCAGAGTGTGGAACTAACTTTGATAAGACTCCGGAAGCATTTCCAGCTTCCGGAACCACCTGATATATTCCACAGTATTATACCACAACAATGCCATGTCGCTTAAGGAAGAAAGTGATATCATGATTTCGTAACCATAGTAGCTCACGAAGCGACGGATCTAATTAGCTGTCAAATACGCTTGGTTATTACCCTGAACTCAAACTTAAATGTCTGTTTGAAGTTTTCTGCCTAGTCGGGGGGTAGAATGGCAATAGGCTGAAGACTGCATGGCACTAGAAGTACCTACTGAAGTATATTCTTCTACCAGAAACAACTCATCTCATCGATTAATAGAAACCAGAATCCGCTAATACGAGGTATAACTTTAGCTCTCTTAATTCCAAATGAGTTGGCAGAGGGTCATGTTAGTAAGTATCTTAGGGTAAGTATCTTGATTGGGATACAGAGTTGAAGCTCAATTGAAAAATCGTGAGGCTTGCGGAACATAAACCAACTTATACGGCTGTAGTAATCTGACAAAAATCTCTTATATGCACACATGTATAATTTCTTCATTGGGCTATGCCTCAGCCAACTCACATCTCGTCTTCAAATATCTTGTGAACCTCCTTCACTCCGTAAAAGGTCGCCAAATTCTCCTCCAGCGGATGCACAATTTTTTCATAAACGTCCTTCTTGAACCCGTCATCAGAAAACGCCATTCCCCGCCGATCCAAGCCTTGGATACAACGCCTCACAGCCAAGTCATATTTCGCCCCAGCAACATCGAATAGCTCGTTGAGGAGTTTACTGACCGCCTGTGACTTCGACAAGCCCCCCTGTAGCACCTCTATGCACTCCCAGTGGTAAATCTCGCACAGCACTATACCAAGTGAAAACAGAAGTGGATTACAGAATGTAGTGAAAGATGACCACTCGTAGGAGGCGTCAGGCGGGGCAGAAGCTTCCTCCGGTTTTTGCGCATGGAACTTGCGTTGAACGAACGGTCTCTGAATAACTGCACACCCCGCTTGGTCCCGTCCATTTTCAAACAAAATGTCGGCACTAGTCCATCTGTCATTCAACCAATTAGATTGGTGTAATTGCAGCACCGAGGATGCAAGCACGACCCCTAGCCGGAGCCTGAATACCATTGGTGGTTTTTTTGTTTTTGTTCCACCTTCCCTGCCTAGCATTGTTCGTAGGCTAACGATATCTCTGCACCGTAAGCTACTACCGGGCACAATGCCATTGCGGGGACACACTCGGATTGCGCCACTTGAGCTCGTACATGTGAGCACTCCGATACAGGTTACCTGGGTGCTATGGCATTGAGTTGCAGAATATTTGATAGTCGAGCATAGACGGGCAAGGACGTTATTGTTTGTTTGGTGGCACTTTGTGCAGCGTGGTTGATCATGACTGGGGGCTACCATGTGTATTGTCTGGGGCGCTAGCGTAGTCGATTCTGGTGACTCGATACTACTATGCCCTGAAACGGTAATTTGTGGGGCTGCGATCTCTTCCGCAGATATTTGGAGTTGCAGACTCCCGGCACTGGGGTTGTTAGATGGCTCGGGTTCGTGAGAGGTAGCTATCGTCGTTTGTGTGGAGAGGATGTAGCTTGTGGAATTATGCGGCCCGTGTTCATGTCCTGGGGGTTTGGTAGGTTCGTGTTGCACCGAAGGCGGTCTTTTTCGCTCTCCACGCTCACGAAGCATGTCGAGAGATGCCCAACCTAATCGCCTCCGGATTGCTGCAGCTTTGCGCCTTGGTGTTGGGGACATCTCCGGAGCCTCGGCTTGACTAGTACTCATCAGAATGTTAGCGGAGGATGAGCTCGAGGTCCAGCGGCGGTAACGATACACACCACGCGTTTGTGATAGGACTGGGAGGGTTAATGATGGTTACTGTAGCTGGAGCCAGAGCTGCATTCATTGTCAACGCGGGTAGTATTGGAGATTGGGTAACGGCTGATCCTGTTTGTTTTTTTCAATCACATGGTCGCCAGCACGGCTCCCGGTCTCGTGGACATCGCCCCTGATTTCATGATGAGCTTACCTTGTCCATATCCACTGTTAACATTGCAGCCCGGTTTCCCCATCATCTCACATTCCAAATCGCATATTTCATTTTGTGGAGGTTGCTGTACTGGATAGTCGAAACTGAAGAACAGCCTAAATCTCCACAATTTGTTTGCGAAATCATTACTTGTTCGCGCGCCTTCATTACATGAATTCTTTGCAGTGCGAAATTCGAGTTCTAGTCCTGCCGAATGAGGTGTCTATATATGCAATGAGCCGGATAATGTTAAGATACTTCATCAAGAACATGTAAAGTGGGCTTGATAGATATACGTTACAACATGTGCCACTCTGTAGGGTGTGTTGAAGAACACGATGGACTTGCGTTGCTTGTTCCTTTATGAGATTGTAAAGCCCGGTTTGAGTGATAGAAGTTTCGTCGACAAAGCCATGGCCACCTACCCGAGTTTTGGATTGGGCAGCCACTAGCTGAGCTTGCATTTCGTAAAATTGCATTTGGTACTCTCCATCCACAATTCTGTCGAGGTCAGTATTTGAATTTCTAATATCTGATACAGTATGATCGCGATATGTTGAGTTCAATTCAGCTTTGAGCATCTTTACTAATTTCTTCACACTGTGTTTGTCGGGCTAATGTGCAATTGATGTTAGTAAGAAATGGTACTAGATGGATAGATATGTGGCATATCATGTAGAGCCGTGATCCAAGTATAGGAGGGGGTTTGGCGACTTACTATTGAATCGACTACAATCTTAAAATCCCTTTGGACCTCCGCTAGCTTCACTGACAGCTTTCTCACGCCTGCTTCAAAACGCTCTCTGTCTTCAGTCGTACAATTACTGAGTGAGGAGCGTAGAATTGTGTGGAGATCCACCCCAGCGCTGCCAGGATCTTTGTGCGCAAGTTCTGCAAAGTTGATGGGGGTGCGGGTGGCGATACCTCTCAGTTGTAGGTTGCTGAGTTTGATGATCCGCGTCCAGGTTTGGTTGAATTTCACTTGTTCCATCCCAAGCGCGCTGCCATACTGATACAAAATTGAAGCATATTCCCTAGCTCCACGGATTTTTTGCATGCCTTGGTAGTAGAGCTGGATGCCTTCGATGACCAGAGGGAATATCGCTAACACTATCCCAGCACACTCAATGCCAGTAACCATGATATCGATATATCGACGTATCTAGATGCCGCAGACGCTTTAGATACGTTATCCCTTGAATATATCTGTGGTCTGGGGATCGATATGAAACCAAGGTGTGTCGTTAGAGAGAGTCTGAGCCCTTGTAATCAGTCGCGTGCGGGGAAATCATGGTATCCGGGAATCTCATTGGTCGATGTTTATCTGTATGCTGCAGTCTATTTTCTAACACGTTACGCATAGCATTTGTGCAATTTTACATCCTCGTACGTACTACAGTATATATGTTTTATTTAGACTCTACGGTACCGATTCGACCCACCCGCTAAAAAGGGTCGATTCGTGTACACCAAAGCTAGCAGGCCTGACAATGACAGGTAACTTCAATTACGCCCCGATCCCTGGTTGGAGGAACTCAGCACACCATGCACTCACAGTTAGTAGTGCATGCTACATCCTTGATCCTCGTCACGGCGCTTTAGAAGCCAAGTCCTCCCAAGAATCAACTGTCTACCTCTTCGTTTCCTATGCGGGGACACCATTGCTGACATTGTGAATAAGGCCCGCGGTGGGGATGGTCATGTAAAATATTCAAGATCGGGTTATCGAATTGACAAATGAAGTCTCACTGGGGAACTGGCCCAGTCTAGCTTATATTCCCTCAACTACATGTTGCTGAGGTTGCAAGTGGCATGTCGCTAGGTACTATATAGGGGAGAGTTGATTACCTAGAGGCTGAATTGGTGCATCTCCCTAGCCCCGCAAACGGCGAATGTCAGAGACCGATCGTAGATATAAAATCCCCTAAGCCTATAGTCAGAGTGGGAGAGCTCAGAGACTCGAGAGAGACATTAATATTACCGGTATACCCAGATCCGACCCTCGCCCAGGTCATTGACCTTCTCCATCAAGCTTTGCACAGGGCCTTGCAAAATATTCCGAAGAAACACCATCACCAGTCTTGTTGACTTCCGCGTGTAAGTTTACGCTTATATCAGCCGAAGACATCTCCAAACATGTATGTACCAACCTTTGACAATGTCTTCAGACGAAGCAGACTCGGTGTTTCAGTAAGTTGGATTGTTAATTCCTTCCGGTAACGGTAATGGTCCAGACCTCGCCAACCCCGTGTCACGCCAGGCGATGCTCAGTGGCCCCGGGCTCTCTGATTCCAGTGACAAAACCAATACTCAAAAAAAATGATTCCAACGAGAACACAACCGGGAGAGGGGGTGGTGCCCGTTACACCGCATACCATCGACACCGGTGCCGGTATCTCGGATAACAAGATCAATCAGGCAAATCTCACCTCCCGAGGAATCCAAAATATTCCTTCCGAAATAGACAATCGGTTCGATAATTCTGCCGCTGGACTCTTACCGGCTCTCTATAAGAGATATTCAGCAGAAATTGTGCCGGACGAAACGGCTACCGGTTTTATAAGCAACCATGCCACCGCCGTATGTGAAGGGCCGATCGGTCTGGTTGATCATGCTCTTGAACCAAGTATTGCCTTCTCACCTGCGCATGCTCCATTAGCTGTGAGTAGTTTGGAATCTCGAACACGCATGGTGGGTATACCTGAGATGCTCTCAAGATTTTTGAGAGTTGATAGGTTGAATGACTCGCTGCGGTATGAAGCTGACATAGCTATCTGCGAGGGGAGAGTTCAACAAGGGGAGGATATGGTGAGAAGGAGTATCTTGGAGGGGGGTTGGCAATGGGGGAACGATAACAGTCTAGGGAGTTCCGGTGTGACGGAGGGTCATTGTATGAATAGTGGCTGTGGGGGACAGTCGAAAACTAGCTATAGACTATAATAGCCTTGCCGGACCTCCCAGACCTCAACAATACTCCTGCAGAAAGACAGACAAAATGACTTCTCCAGTCTCTAGTGGCTTTAGGCCCCTTTACAAGGACGTCTTGGAGCTTTTCGAACAGATATGCACCTACTCGCCATCCTCAGCTACCAATGAGAGCCTTGATTTTAATCCATTCAGTCCCAACCTCCGTGGCATATTTTTCGAAGAAACTGGCCGGCTCCGAGTGTGGGCTGAGAATGTGGGGGTCCACCGCCAGTACAAAGCGTCGCTCGATCACCGCCTACGAGAGGCATCCCATGTGCGTTCTATGGTTTTGCAACTCTTGAGTGATTTGAAACGGTTTCTGAATGAAGGTGAGTAAGCTTGAGTCAATTTTATCAAATCACCCGTAGACAACATGGCTCTAGTACATAGCTCATATCACTGTCCCATGTAATACTTAAGTCATGCCAACTACTTTACTTATATAGGACTATTGTTGCTTCGTCAGGGCCCAACCTTAACAGGGGAGCTGTCCTCGGATTCTGATTCTGATGAGGAAGATGAGGAAACATGCACCTTTGTTGAAGGGACACATGCGGGCAGTGGTGTTATGAGCGATCTCGAATTCGTTTTTTCCGACATTACGCACGCCATCAGTTCTCTCTATCGGCTCTCGGCCCTCATGCAGAACCCGGCTTCGAGGCAAAAGGTCTACGACTATGCAAAAATTGACATGTCCCATTTCGAGGCCCCCGAGAGGGTACGCATTAATGACAGGTATAGTTTGCCCACATTCCTCGTAGAAAGGTTCGTGCAAGCGAATTTGCGACGGCGCCAACATTTTGTGTATTCCGAAACCCATAACGACAAGATCGCTGGCAGTAATGATAACCAACAGGATGGGCAACATGCATCCCGCCCTGCCAGTGCTGCATCTGTGTCGCAAACAGTAGCAACTACCTTCTACCCTGGGCTGCTGGGCCAGTCAGATGACGATCGCTCGATTGGGACGGCTACCTCGTTCGCCTTCACATGTGCTCCGCAAGAGGCGGTGGGAAGCCTGGGCAATGAAATGGACAAGGAGATCGAACATGACTACAAACCAGGGCCTCAGCCGATTCAAATCTCAATCCCACCGCCTCCACCACCGTATGACACTTTTTCCGGCTTAGCCAAGCTTACGCATTTCCCATGCCCGTATTGCTTCAAGATTGTGTCTATTGAAAATTCCCGGGCCTGGAGGTGAGTTAGCATACCTATGAGTACCAGCTGTTCTGCAACGTTGACCGTGTTCATTCACCAATCACAGGCGCCACGTTCTCACAGACCTCCAGCCATATATATGTACCTTCAAATCATGTCCCGAGGCTGCCCATTTATATACGACTCGGAAGGAGTGGTATAAGCATGAGCTGCAATACCACCGACGCGAGTGGGTATGCCGTCAAGTATCATGTGAACAACGGTATTCTAATCGACCTTCATTTCGAGCTCACCTGGAATTGAAGCATTCTGAAAGTTCATCAAATCTGGAGGCGGTAGCTACGGATCCAACTTCGACTAGCGATATCCTCGAGTTGATAGAAACTCAATGTGAGGTTGATGCTCAATTGCCTCAGAAATGCCCGTTTTGCAATGCTATGCTTAGTCCTTTAGCAATGCGAAGTCACCTGGGCGAGCATTTGATTGATGTAGCCTTGTTTGCTCTTCCTAGAGATCTGGCCCGAGAAGCTGAGCCAGAGGGAGGAAGTATTGATTCGCTAAGCCCGAGTGGGAAATTGCGGCCACTAGAGCCTAGGGATAAGCACGAGCTGGGAAATAGCACGACTGAAGGTGGCCCCGCAGCCGTCCTGGACTGGTTGGCAAGCTCTATCCCATCATCCGCCCAGGGAAATACCGATATCGCGGGGGACCGCACAGCGTACTATGCGCATGATTATGTTCACCCTCAGCACGCCAGCATTTGACCAGGTTATGCAACACGACAGGGATATGCAACAAAACGGCTGTAGGGTACAGCATACGACAGGGTAATGCAACACGCTGGGGATATGAAACCAAAAATCTGTAGGGCAGAACTCAATGGGTTTTCGGTGGAATTGGACGGTAGGGGGCTCAAAAGCTGCATACAAGTTCGGAGAATAGTTTATGAAGT
>Ga0307511_10001232_pt1 | contig 27094 bp, 27 predicted proteins | sample 13_EM_MG_FD_200266 | JGI IMG/M metagenome (GOLD analysis project Ga0307511, IMG submission 200266) | Populus trichocarpa ectomycorrhiza microbial communities from riparian zone in the Pacific Northwest, United States - 13_EM | ecosystem: Host-associated > Plants > Roots > Unclassified | place...
CCCTTTCTCCTCACTACTTTTCTATAAAATGCTATAAAACCGAACAAAATAATGATTTGAACAGGAAGAAGTCCAAGTAGGCTTGGTCACTCGCCTATTCCCCAGCCTCCCTCGCCCCCCAGTGCCCTCCTAGCCGAGCTCCAGCACTGTAGGCATCACTTCCCTTCTCTCCCCCCAAACAAAAATAAATTAATATTGGAGGAATAATGTAGGAAGCCAGTCATGCCCATGTTCCCCTCCACCATTGGCATATTTTACCATGAAGTCTAATGTGGAAGATACAAAGAGCATGATACGAAATTCTTTGGGCCAACTTGAAAATGACAAAGTTGCTCTGTATTGATCTAACTGCAGTGATCTGGACTGATGTGGAAATACACGAGCAAATATACATGAACGGAGTCTTCAGATGAACATTCACATGAGCGCACATGTTATAATGTGGAGCTTAACAGGATAAGTATGAGACTAGGTGAATAGGCTCAAGGCAGATCGGCTCGGTTATGACGGTAAAGCTAGGTATGGGCAGAATGACATGCAGTGCACTCTAGCACTCCTCCTGCTTTGTATACATACTACGATAATATCTTGCAGTTAACACACGCCAGGTTATATACGGCCACCCTCATGCAATGGGAGGCGCAGCTTACGTCTTCGAGGATGAACTTGATTAGCTTTCAGTAGATCTAGATCTAGATATCCCCCTGGAATATAGGTTAATCTAAAAAGTAAGGGCTTTGTAACATTCCGTAAGCTCTATTCATGTTAGATTATTAATTGTAACACTATCGCATAGTTGGTGCACTTTTGATCAAATCTTCCATCCCATCAGGATCGGACAAAAGAGTGGTACACATGTCAATAGGTAGTCGTTGACGGGTTTCCAAGCCTGATTCCGGTAAGGAAGAAAACTATTCGTATATGCAAATGGTGGCTGGGCAGCAACCGCACCACTAACCATCTCGATGATTTCTATCCAAATCCGAATCGATAGTGTTTCTTGCTTTGGCAATAAAAATTATATTTACAATCAATGATGTCCGAGACGGCCCGGCTACCACCCTAAATGTTGCCAATGAGGTTTGTAATCTTAATGCAATTCTCCTTCAACTAAACTGCATGCTGCAATACGATTTCCAAGATATCATCTTTATACCCCGAGGTTACATCTGACCTCGGGATTGTGCTACAAAATTATCTCGACATCGAACTAGACTTAGGGAAATTCTAAACCCTTACTTCAAGAGTTCGGGTAAAGGCCTGAGGCTTGTGTGGTTCCGCTGGAGTAGTTGGAAGTGGGCTCTGTGGAAAGAGGGGGAAGTTGAAAAGATGCGTACAGACGAACCTCTATAATTGCATAACCTGTCAACATGCATAGGATTCTCCGGTCCCGAGGGTATGCTATTATAGAGGTTCGTCTATAAAACTCTCGAGGCACACAAGGTTGCATTGGGTTTGACGTTTTTTTTTGGTGAACCAGTACTCGTATTGATACTATGGTATATGACGAGGGCACGCATCCCCGCGTGGAGACGCAGCTGGATTGTCCAACCCCTGCGCCGTGCCAGCCCTGCTGGGTTTGGCGTTGCTTTTGATATCGAAGTAAATTGCTCGAGCGATAATGTTTTTTGAGCATAGTTATAAGCATTAGACTCACCTGCATTCTAGCATACTGGAATCCAGGTTTTACAAAATACGGGGGAGATCACAGAGGATGTTGCTCGTGTTCTCTCTACAATGGGTATGGTTAGCGCAAACGTTGAGGATATAAAGGATTTGATCAGGCAGCTATCCACCCAGATCAAGGACAACCCGGAAGGCTTCTCGCTGGTCCCCACCACTGTACGAAACCAGAAGAATTGGGAGTCATGCTTCAGCGATATCTCGATTCGGCAGCAACATTCGTGGACTCTGTGTCATACATAGATTCTGCATCGCGCCACAGTCCGTGGTTGTCAACAGAATGAGGTGCCCGCCACGGCGGCCTTGTCAATCGTTCAAACAGCGGAAGGGGAGCCCGCCTCGACTTCCGCGCTACCCTCCAGTTCCACAACAACGAGACATCCCGACCTCCGGGGCCACCCAGCACTGTATCTACGCAGAGGCCCGACTCTAATGTACGTCAAACACTGAAGGCGCTTGCAGGTGAGGCCCCGTGCCCAACGGTGTAGACAAGTCCAACCTGAGGCCAGATTCTTCCCATGCCCGGATCCTGCAAACCCCAGGCCTGTGTAGTCACCAGCCCCTTGAGGCTACGCTCAATGCACCACATGCATCCAGTAGTCGCAATTGTGTCGTGTGGGAGCTCATTGCTGTCTCAGAAACGGGCCCGCGACTGTGGTTGTGCTCTCGTCGATGATCTGTGTACCTAGCGGTTGTATGAGTGGTGAATGTATGAGTAGACGTTGTATGAGTTGGGCTGCATTGTACACTAACAATTTTCAACCTATAGCTCACTTCACCAGTGCAGGGCAAAAAAGTGACGAAGGAACCACATGCAGTGTGGCTAGTTGGGAAGTTGGGAGGCAGAGTCTCGTGCCCAACCACCGAGAGATTTCAGCCACCACAATCCAAAGTGTGGGTGAACCTAGTGACGTCCAGATGTATTGCACTATAGGTTCAGACTGTAGGCCGTCTGCCAGATACAGGCGAGGGGCAGTACGTGTGGTGCTACGCAAGAGTACCCCTCATGCTAGTCTCGATCCCCCTCATGTACTTCGGAGCGGTCGGTAAAGATGTCGTTAGCCAGACTATATGTAGCTACTGTTGATGTAGGATTGTAGGGGTCTTCGACAGTGAATGCGGTGGAGGGAAAAGAAGACGAGGAATTCAAAATAATATCTCGCCGAGTCAGAAAACAAAAAGGTTCCCTCCGCCCTGCCGAAGTCAGGTGGAGGTAATCCCTTGCCAGTTGCCACCCTTTCTCGGGTAGCTGGTTAAATCCCCACGTCTAAGGTGGGGATCGAACCCTGGACTATTGTTGCCGAACTGCCCCCCCAATGGTAAACAGAACTCGGAGGCCGAGACCATTGCGCCATGGGGGTTTGGTGATTGATAGGGTATCGAGGGGGGATAGGCTAACCAGACTGTAGTGGCAGCGACCTACGTCTAACAATGTATGCACTTAGTACTGGTAGCGAGACTAGGTCAGGCTGGTTCGTTCAAAGACAACTACTTACCCACATATAGCACAAGGCTAGCCACAGCACCAACCACTCCGTGTTGCCTGCTCTTCGATCACAGTTTTCTAGGTACATACTGAACGTTTTGGCAGACTATCGATATCCCTCTATGGAGGATGAGAACAACCCCGCTGCCGACTTGCTCGCTGAATACTACGCCGCCACCAGCGCCAATGTCCAATCAATCAAGGAAATTCTAGCTGTCCTTGCTGAGGAGATGATGCCCCCCACCACCCCCAGCACCGCCCAATCGCAGGAGAATCCAACAAAGAAGCGTAAGCACGCGGAAGAACCCGTCATACTCGAAGGCAAGAGGGTGGAGGAGGTACGAGTACTTCAGCAACCAGACTCCGCGGGGACGGACAACGCCTTCTCCCCAGCCTCCTCCTCTTCCACCGCCTCCTCTTCCACCGCCTCCTCCTCCACCGCCTCCCCCCCCACCGCCTCCTCCCCCTCCTCCGCCTCTTCCTCCTCCCTCGCTACACAGCTAGAGGCTGCGCTAAAACAAAATGCCTTCCTCGCGGGACAGTTGGACGCAGCGTTAAAACAGAATTCGTTCCTTGCGGTAGAGCTAGGGGAGGCATTGAAGCAAAATGCCGCCCTCCTAGAGCAGCTTACACCATCTCTAGCCAGTACCCATCTCCCCCAGAGATCAACACCCTAAGAATATTACGCTGCGATTAGCAACCAGAAATGTGCGAAGGATGGGTGGAAGGTTTGGTTGTGGGGATCGGTGTGTGGGGGAGGGGGAAGGGGGAAGAGAAAACAGACTCCGGGAGCCATATATCTATATAGCTATATAATTACCATGGGGATTGTTTCTTCTACTTATGTTCGTCCAACATCACATCTCCCCGGGAAAGGAATTTCGTAACTCCTTAAACCCTTGATCTGGACTCGATCTGGACCTGATCTGGACTTCCTTCACCGCCACGCCTTAGCTAATTAGGCACGTGGTTGCATACATGCCGTGCAACATCGGGGGAAAAGACATGAATGTAGTCATGCATAATCAATCAACGCTTCAAGTATCTTTGAGTTCAAGAAGTTACTATTCCATTTACCATCCCTAGCAAGCTGTCTCGCCCTTCCCTCCGCCGACAACAAAACCGGATAATCACCCTGCGTAAAAGTCGAAGTCTCAAAAGTCGTAAATGTTGGCTCATTAACCCTTTTACTTCGATCCTTAGATGAAGACTGAATCGTAAACTTAGTGACAGCCCCAATCACTGTCTTCACCAGTAACGAATCTGGGTGAATCCTCACTGGCAGCACTGTCGATGTCGAGTTTTGTTCTTCCCCCCCCATTAATCGAATACCTCTTTTAATATAACACCTTAGGGGCATGAAATCAACCATGTTGGCACTTTTTTGTCCCCCCTCAAATACCCGAGTACGAGAATTAGAATTAGAAGTACACATATATCCAACATTCCATACATATCTGCATGCATTTGACAAAATTCCCAATTCACTGCCTCCTGTCTTGTTGCAATCAGTTAGTAATTGTGTTTATGTTCACCTTTTTTAGAGGGGGGGAGGTGGAGGTTATAAAAGTCCCCCCCGCTCACTGATGTGATTTATTTATATCTCAACCAAATGTACTCGAATCCAGGGATAATCCAGGTTATGAAAATCAGTACATGTGGACTTTCTTACCTGGTGCCCAAGTACAAATCACGCAACTTGCTCAATTCACCCATGGAAAAAATCTCATTACAGTTACAGATGCTCTCCAGAAAAGACCCAGCATAATATAATACCAAGTATCGATCGATGCTCTCAAACAAGCTGGCTGCTACGCAAAAAAAGGGTAGTATGATACATTCCATTATCCACCCATGCGTATACACACAGAGCAACCATCATATTAACGATGTCCATAATTATAACGATAAACTCCACCAGCATCTCCAGCTCAAATCGATAACGTACAGCCTAGCTCCCTCACCGCCCCCTCCCCCGCCATAATATCCTCCTCCCTATCCTCCACCCCCTCAACAACCTATAACCTAAGACTAAACTTCAAACCCCCACCATCCTTCCACCAACCCATCGCTCAACTTACTCCCTACCGCCCAATTCGGCACAAACGCAAAAACCTCATCCCACGCTGGCACCGTCCCCTTCTCGTTAACGTCCGCCCACAAGCAAACCACCTTCCCTCCCAACTTGTCCTCCGTAGTAGAAGTACTTGTAGCATTCTCCTCTTCCCACGAAATTTCCACTTTCCACCCCCTCTCCCAGTCGCGGCTCCATAGCCGGAGCTCTGTAGTCCCGCCGGGGTATATTGGGGAGCGGTCCTCGTATGGGGGTTTCCGCGGGGAGGTGGCGGGGGGAAGGTGCCCGCGGTAGTGGCCTGGGTAGTGATGGGGTGTGGAGTCAGGAATGGGGTTGGCGTGGGGCAGGTGGTGAGGGCGGTCTGTTTTCTCCATGGTAGAGATTCCAGTGACAGTGTCGACATTAACCCCATCAACCTTCAACCCCACAACCGGTTTATCGAACAACATCTTACACGCCCTCGTCTCTTTCCCCCTAATTTCAAACCTAGCCTGTCTCTTCGGAGCTGCCCTCACAGTGGTAACCTCCACCCACTCCTCCCTCCCTCCCGGTGCCACATTCGGCGGTAATCCCTCCCAGCTACATCTACTCAACCCTGCTCTCAGCCAGTCCTCCTTACAAATAACCTCCTTCCCCTTCGCGCTCGGAAGCTCATTCTCAATAATCATCTTGATATACTCCTTCACCCCAACCAAACTGACGATATTCGTTCCATTGCTGAGGGAGTAGTCTTGTTGGAAGTAAACCTTCAGTCGAGCTTCGTCTGTGAATGGGAAGGCGGAGAGGTTGTAGATTAGAGTCGCGGGAAAGAGGACAATGCAAGCGTATGCGAGATGGTGGGTGATGCGGTGCAGGTAGGGAGCGAGGGGGAGGAGGTAGAGGATTGAAAATGTTGCTATGCCAAGGTAGACTGTAAATGGCGGTTTAGTAAGTATTTCTGATTCGGAGATAGGTAGGGAGGTCAAAAGAAGTGGGAAAGGAGATAGAGAGGGTATATATAATGAGGAAAGGATTAATAAGCTTGGATGTGTGGAATGTACGGATCAGGTAGCCCGCAGACCGTATGCATGCATCCTCATGCACAAACGACCGACTACTGCCCGACCGACGCCCGAAAACGACCGACACCCCGCCTCAAAAAAATACCGGATGAAGCAGAATGCAAAAAGCATCCCCCATTGCATCCACCAATCAAAAAAATAAGAAATCAAAACTCACCAGTCAGAATATCACTGCCGTCCGCCCCAGTCATCCCCAACGCTTCGCCCAGGAACAGCCCAATTTGTCCGACTAATATTATCTGCACCGGCACGCTGACGAGCCACTGCACCACCCAAGTGCCCCAACCTGTCGGTAGTTCCCGGCTCCAGCGCTGCTCGTATTTGTACACCCCCTTCCTCAAGATAGCTTGATCCCCTTCGCTAGCATCGGAGTCAGGCTCCGTAAGATGGCTCGATGCCCCATCATCTGCATCTACATATCTCCTGAAAGAGGGGCGCCACGGCCTACGTCCCCGGGTAGCAACAGAGGAATTTGCAGACCCGCGACGGGATGAACTAAGAAGTGGTGAGTGCTCAGTTGGTGGAGAACGTGGTTCTTCCGAGCCGGGAAGATTGGCGTTCGGATTATAGTCATTTGAGAATATCCTCCCACCATCAATGTAATTATTCGGATTCTCCTGCGACGGTGAGAGCGGCAAGGCGAACTGTTCCAGGAGTGAAATCCAAAATGCAAGGAAGGATCCGGCGTAGTTGAATAAAACGAAATACCCAGATGATATTCCTTTCTTATCCTCCAGATAACACATATATATCAGTAGCCCCCACCACCCGAGCCACATCCACCCAAAGGTATACCCCCTAGTCAACGCACTTCCCCTCCACCATTGTCCAATCTTGCACACTACCCATGCGACTAAGAACCATTCACTCAGGAAGCAGGTCCAGACCAAATACAAACTCCCGTATACAATCATAGGGTTGACTTTGACAAATAGATATGCAGTTCCGATGACGGCGGATGTGGCAAGAGTGAATGCAATAGGATATGCAAAGAATCCTTTCCAGCCATTTACGCATTTTCCGCGCAAGGTTGAATTGGAAAACATGTAGAGCTTATTTTTGCTGTGTAGGAGGTACACTGTGAACAGTAATACAAGAGGGGTGACGGTTGCGATTGTGACGCTGATGGCAAAGAGGATGTGGAGTCGGAGAAGGACGAATGCACGGCCGAACACTGCACAAATTAGTACTGGTGGAAAATTTAGAGCGAGGATTAACACTGACTATCAAACCACACGCTGTCAGTTCCACCAACTTCGAAGGGCTCCTCAAAGCTCTTCTTTGTATCCATGGCCATGCCTTCCACAGCCTCAATCGCACCCGACAGCATATGCCACACTGACTCTCGGCTTGCTATAACCAATCGTAATCACATCAATCAACACCATCACAAACATGAATAGGGGCTACTGCTACTCACTGTGCTTAACATCGTCATCCTCGGTATGATACCTGCTTCTCGGCCTCCAGAAAGCCACGTCTAACCCTCGCAATCCCAAATCCTCCGTGAAAACCTTGTAGTCCGTCTGACTCTTGACCAGGCCCTTCTTGAAGCCATCGGCACTGACACTACTACCGAATGGTCTATGGACATTCTTCCTATAGAATTCGGTTACCTCGGTGTCTGTGCTTCGGAAAAGCGTAGCACGACCACCGGCTCCAGCACCTTCGAGATTGTAAAATATTTCTACCGATTGCAAAGTAAGCTTTGAGTGATGCCATAGGAGGGGGATATTGAAGGAACCTACTTGGCAACTTGCCCCATGGACTTACTGCAAAAACCCTGGCACCGTTCTGCACCAATCATCAGCGTATATTCCCCACAGGTGGTTCCCAGCAGCATCTACTCACCAAGTAATCCTCCTCACCGTTGTTAAACAAGAACATGATATCCCTCCTCGGTCTCTTCTCCATGGGGGTATCCGGATTCGTGAAATACGAAATCAACTGCAACAACGTAGCCACCGCAGTGCCATCATCCGTAGCACCATAACCCGTCGACACGCTATCATAATGTGCATTAACCAATACCGCACCCAATTTCTCCTTCTCTTCTCCTCCCTCTTTATCGTCTGCGATCAATACCGGTGTAGACTCCGTTCCCTTGACAATGACCATGAAATTCGTCCCCTCGTAGTAAACAGTTACCCCTTTCGACTCAGCCGCGAACGTGATATTTGAAACTGTATCGTCCACTACTTGGACCTTGACGCCATTCCCTTCCCATTCCCCATTCCTCGTTTCTACCCCAATCTTATTATTCCGTAGTATCTCGTGAATTCTCGCGATGAGATATTCCTTGACCTTATCATTCGCATGGGAATTATACGGATGGTATCCCCAGTCCCTCGTGATATGCTGTAAATCATGCCATGCATCCACAATCGATATCCTTATATCATCCTGCCTAGACTCAGATGGGATATTCCGCGGAGGTACAAAGTGTATCACAAGGAGGACAGTAGTGATGATGATGTACGTTGTTAGCGCGAGGAGGGTTGTAGGGACGGGTGTGAACGGGAATAGCTGCGACCGCATCTTGAACGTGTGTGTGCGAGCCTGCCGTGGAACGGTAGGATGCGGGTATGAGGCTTCTGGGGGTCCTGTTTCGAGGGCCTCCTGCTCACGGATCCGACGGAGGGAGGAGCGGTGGAGTGTTATTCCGGGTTATCCTGCTCGTGACTCTGGGGTTCCGAACCCTCGAACTTCGACAAGGCGGTCGAGTGAGCAATGAAGCTGCGTATCTTACGGTGTCGCGGGTCCCCAAACTCTGCCGATCCAGTACCCCCAACAGCAATTTGATCTCAAATCAGCGAGTAATCCGTGATATGGTAGGTGCGACTGATCTTCACGGTTCGAATTCGTTCAATAACGGGGTATATTAATTGCATCGATTCGCCCCAATTCCCTCGTTTCTGCAGATGCTTATCGTCCTTTGGGAAGTCTCGCCGGGGTGCGACAATACTGTTGAGTCGAAGCCAGGCTCAAGCTTCGCACTTTCCAGTCTGCAGGAGAGTAGCGAGCCAATAACTATTTCGAGTTTTGAATGGGATGCGGATGAATGGGATGCGGTGTGATGATGCAAAGACAAGGGATGCACCGGGTTCAAGGCTGCGGTGCCTTGGCTTTTATGGGGTCGTCAGGGCAGGGGAAAGCAGCCTCTATGACGCGTCATGGGTCCCCGTCACGATGGGGTAAGATAAATACACCGATTAATATCTCAAATATGATAAGCAAATTTAAAGAGTGAATGCTTTAAGCATATGCAGGCACATTTAGATCTTCTATGCATATATGTTCCCGCGGCAGAAATATCGTGCTTTTGCTTTTGAGCATGGGGACGCCTGGGATGTCATCAAAGTTACCTTCTCTAGTTAATACTCGAGCTCTTTGAATTCGATCTCCCCACTTTCCATGTATGAAAACCTTGCAAAAGTCGATCAGTGCTTGAACAAGCGGTCCATATATAGCCTCGTACCCATCATATATTTATTATATAGCTGTATATATATCCGGATAGAGTACTGACATATAATATATCTATACATTTAACGTCTCTGCCCCCCCACCGTACACCCCACGAAGACATATCCTCTCCAAAAGATCCGCAACTGGAAATCATGGCCCCAGGGTGAAGGAGGGATGTTCCATAGACCTGGGACGTTGAGAGGGAACCCGAAGGAACTGAGTTGCCCGAAGATATATATATTATGTATTGGTCGCATGATGCCAACCTCCAGCAGATACAACTACAATATAAGTAGGGATATATACAAGTCTATATACAGTCGCCGTCCGGAAATAGAGGGTATGGCCGAGTCCTACTGGCGACCCGCAAGCACAGGCATATCTTGTGATCCCGTACACTCTAGCTTATGTCATACCAGAATGGTTGCATCACAACTTGACTTGAAGTGATAGAATGTATATACCTAGGTAGTATAAACTGTCATCTCCGAGATGTACAGCTGTACAAGTAGTAACACTGCCGAATCTGCCGTGGATTTTACCACGACGATTAAGGTGCCATATATAATAAGATTATTATAGCAGTTATCATTGACTTGCCTCCCAACCGAAACCAGATATCGTGCTTTTCCACTCACTGTCTTGCCATTTGCGCCGCATAAGCTACATATGCACCTCATGCCAATATACATATAACATATTCGACCCCCCATAGATCCCCAGTTTCTTCACAATTAATTGATATGCCTACGGTGTTTGATGTCAAGGTTCCAAATAGACAGAATACTAATGCATTAGTAGGAAACGAAAGAATAATAGCAAACATATCAAACTAAGGAGAAGATTTCAAGTTCGAGAGTAAGTATCTATCAATCAATAGCATCCACACTGGAATTTCCGATCAAGCAACTATCCAAACCGACTCAAACCGCAGACGCTCATAATGAACAACGGGCGAAAGGACAAGGGCAGCTGCACGTGTACATTAGGTCGTTCGAGCCTTTGGAACTTAAACCACTACCCATTTTAGCAGTAACTCTAGATTGAGTCTAGATCTAGGATCTATACTATACATTTCTAAATTTCTTACCACCCTGATGCATGGTCAGACCAGCAATGTCAGCGGATCCAGAGAATGTAAATAATTAATTATAAGCAACAACTCACCATCTCTTAGACTTCCGGTAAGCACACGACCAACTGGCAAAAGATATCTTCCTGTAAAAAATATACACTTAAATATGTAGGACAATAGAACTGGATGCGTTGTCCCCATAGCGTCCTACTTCCCAAAGTACGCCAATGCAAAATTAATATCGATAATCTTATGGACCACACAATGACCGCCACGACCAGTACCAATTGAAATCGTTTCACGCTGGCACATATATGCATCCATAGACACAACTTAAATCCCCCACGTACTAGCATTCGCTTGGCCCCCGAAACTCTCGAAGAGTGCAAAATCTTGAGACAATTGATGAAGTTTGAATCTAACTATGCCGAGGCCTACCTTACAGGCGATAAAGCTCTGGCGCTGGTAGGTATGTACGCGAGTGGTATCACGCCAGATGCGGGGTTTTCACAAGCGGAAGATCTACTCAAGAGTATGACATAGCACTTCCCATCATCACCACATCCAAAGGGATTTAGCTACATGTTTCCCTACCCATCCCCTGGAGTCAATCCGTCCACCTGACCTAAGCCCACGCGCAGGGTCCACCTTCAGGACCCTGCGTACCCCAAAACAGAAAACAATGACGTCCTCGCTCTAGACACGGTTGCTTTAGAAGGTTTCATCTAATACGCCCCTCGTCGCTACCGACGTACTAAACTTGCAACTTTCCCCTCATCAAGCCGAGTGAGCCTCACGCTGAATTCGGTTATATGTTGATCCTTTGATTCCTATTGTGGCATTGATAAAAGGCGGGGATCGCTCTCGGCTGTGTGTTACGATTGTCTGGAGCGGTGCATTGTACCGTAATGATGAATCGATATGCGCGGGGTCGTCAGTCACGGGTAAGACGAGAGGAGGGGTAAAGATGCAGAAAACTCTAGACAGGGGGTTTAGACGTTGAGGTTCAATTGAGTATAGTTTGATTGGTACAGTATATCGCAATCCAAAAAATTATCTAGAGGCTCTGGTTTCAAATTGTCGAATTGGATGAATTCTTCTCCAAAGATATCGGAAGGTGGGTAGCGTAAGCGTACTTATCACAACATCATTCCATGTGTCTTGCAGATCGAGTACTGTAAATAATTTTCCCGAGGGCCCTCTCAAAACCTCCCTTTTGAGCCGCGAAACCTCTCCGGTCGGGATGTTTCCCTCCCGGATAACGTCCAATAGATCTTAAACCCGACAGCCGGTCAGTGCTGCCAACTGCTTCCGCCTGCAATGCGGTCCGCGCATCTCGAATGTTGTGCCTCCCAGCCGCGTGTAAACATATAGGCTATAGGTAGCTAAGGTAGTAGATATAGAGGTCAAAGTACTCTACGGTACTTCACAGGTCATGAACCGGTCAGACAGGATACGTGACTTGACTGGTTGAAATCCTCCATTGTCGCCCCAAATTACTTGCATACATGTACGGTGCATGCAAGACTGTATGTACAGTACTCCGTATGTACTAGAGAGTAACGTTGTGAAGTCCTCATGCAATGCTTAATGACATGTCCTGCATCTACTCCTTATACTTCACACAAGCGGTATAAGAAGGGTTGCCGGCACATGACGAGAAGTACCGTCTGCCTGTAGATTCGTTATTGCGGCTATTCTAGCCCGTAGATACGATGCTTTCGTGGCCGTCGTGACCAGCAATAATTTGAAATTTCCATATGGCCTCAGATATAGACGTAATTGAGGATTTATTACCGGTCAAAAACATCTTCGGGAATTGCCACGTGAAGTGCAGCGCATTAGGGAGGTAAGTGTGGGGAATTGACAGCAAAAGGAGTTTAGCACTAAGGGTGGGGAAAACTTCCTAGCCGCCCAAATTCATGATACATTTCTTTTTGGCCTGATTTCCTTAAAGTGATAACAATCCTCATGTTGGAATGGTTTTGCTTGGTCCGCAAGTCTATCCCCAGACACAACCGATGCACCCCGCTAGGTAGTTTGACCCCATGCCCATTTTGTTATCTTTCAAGATATTCAGACTCAGGGTGCATACCATCTATGAGAGGTTGGGTACACAGCTCTCCACGGTAGGCCATGTTACTGATCCCCAATTCAATGTCAAATATTACGGTACACGACTGCAGAACAAGATAAACATCAGCTCACGCTATCATACTTCAAGTACCAAGCCTCCCGTACATCCCCACTCTGCACACTCTCAGCCAAAGTGATTGACACACCGGTTGCTTTCTCAACGAGTGCGCATGCTGAAATATTCGATTCCCCTGGATACGGATGGCTTATGCGGTGGAAAGTGATAGGTTCGAGACTAAAAATTCAAGGGCGTGCATCTCTGTGGAGTCAATGCATGCTAACAATTGGCGATTGGTGGAGGGGATGCCAGCTGCAGGCAAGCGGGAACTTCGAGCTTATACTTAATAATTTAAACAATATATTTATTTTCAAATGCGCCGGTCGCGCATGCGCTGTTTATTTTCCTTTCTTTTTGTTTCATTTTTTTAGTGTTTTTATGATATCTCCGCTACGCGAGTTTGTTTCACTCCATGTTTTTCATGGATTCACATATGCACCGGCCTTGCAGGCACAGCATAATCAGGACATTCTTGAGCCCAGGCCGGGTGAACGCGGATCGTCGCCTGTTGGCCTTGCGGAGAGAAACATGACACAGAGCACGGTTCTCAACACGGGGGATATAGCTGGGGTTCGGGATGGCGTGTGAAACAATTCGCCTTCCCCGGTCCGCAAATCATAGGGTCTGCTAAGGTGCCGATCTCGAGAGCGCGGCATTGCACATAAGCTAGGCGGATTTGTTCCGTCAAGAGTTGTTAAGCCTTTAAATGCAGACAAGCATAATTGTGATACACTATGTACCACCGTGTGTACACCGTGAGGCATCCAGTAGGACTGGAGTTCACTTATGACACTCTCCTCCGTAGGGTTAGTCCCCTGCGGCTGGTCTGAGCCTGGCCCCTTGCGAGCAAATCCCGCGCACGAGGCCCCCACCGGCAATGTGATCCACTAATACCACTCGCTAAAATACAACACAACTGCTATTCGGCAGAATATGAACGCCTTACTTACTGTAGAACCTACCGGGTGTTTGCCGAGCCTGCGGTGAATAATGATGTATTGGCGTTTGCGACTACATAAGGGACAACGCAAGCTACCAATTCGCCAAGTTTGAGCCACGATTACAGCCCGATTACCAAGATAACTTCCATTACAACAGTCTAAAGGCTGGGTTAGGTATCAGCGATGAGGCATCTGGTGGCATTTCGGTTAGTGGCACGCAGGGGACCGGAGAAAGGCTGGATCAAGGGACTATAAGTATGTATAGTCTGTAAGTCTGTAAGGCGGATAACCGCATAATGTGATACCCAAAAGCAGATCAAAGGTCGAGATACTATGGGATGTACAGTACCTAGTATAGCAACTCTTGGGAGTACTAAGCAGCGGAGTCGGTCCTGCCATCTTCCACCAGCTACGGTATCATGGTGTGGCACGTGCGCTCATGCGGGGAAGAGAAACAGCGGTCGAAAGTTTCGTTGCGATAGCCTTCACGCTCGGACGCTTCCGATCTCCAAAATTTTCCTGTTTCAGTACATAAGCCCTGTACCGCGTAATCCTAAACTTAGAGCTTAAACCGATATGTCAATTACACTTAACGGCTGTCCATGAGCTCGTATTTTCTTATTTCCCTGGTCTCACCGCGAGATTTCTTCAAGATTCTGTGGGTTTCACGGCTGAGAATTATCAAGCAGCGATTCGAATCCAGGGTCTTCCGTCACGAACAGCAAAGTGGATCAGCTAGATATGTATGCATGTACGTACTTACTATGACTGGCTGACTGGGTACAGATGGTTCCCAAGTCTCGTACCTTTTTGCCCCAATCAAGTGCATCGAGGGACAAGTGCTAACTCTACATACATAGTTAGAGTACTCTATAGTACTTACATGTACTGCCTGATATCCCCGCAAGTTCAGGCTATCGAACCAATCAACTTGTCCCATTACCTCGGGAAGGGTTTAACGGATTCACTGAGTTGGCAGTGTGCATGATACACACTGCATACCGTAAAAGGGACATAGACAAAAAACTAGTAGGGTACCAGTGCTGCATACACCATTTTTTTCGAGGTATTGTAGCCGCATCGTACCGTTATGGCGAGCGGCAGGATCCGATACGCGCCCTCAGTCCATGGGCTTTAGGAATTGTTCTCTATCTCAATGAACATTATATTTCCTGTTACCGACAGGAGGGTCAGTGCAAGTAAATTTATACCGCTAACTTCAGGAGGGGGGCTTTCCAAGGCCAAGGTTGTTGCATGACACATATCGACTATAACTTTACATACATTTGCTAATACCTCCATAAGATCTCGATGACCAGTAGTGATGTGTTGTCCGCGGAGAGTTAAGCATATGCATGTAGTAGGTAAGAGAATGGTGGAATGTTTGTGGGTGTTAGAGAAACCTTCCTTGCTTTTCCTGGCAGCTAACCAAAGCAAGTTCCCACTGCATCTGGTTGGCATGGGAGAGTGCCGTGCACGCACCACATGCCCAGTCAGTCGTTCGTCTTCTTCTAACCCCTTCAAATTCCAAACCTGTCAAAATCCAATCGTCACCCTCCCCCGGCGTAAACTTGTAGATTTGTTTCTGGATGATCCAATTATTTCTTGCACCTGGACCGCATAATCCATGTGGTAAACATAAAAATTACAAGGAAACGATCCTCATGTGTCCATGTTTAGAGGCTTTCCTTTTTCCAGCCACTCTCGCCCTTGCACAAGTGGTTGTGTGATCACAGGGCTCCACATGACACAGGTACTTTCGGTTACTTCTCTCAAGCGCTATGCATGCGGTGGTCTTTTCCTTGGAAGCGGAATGGAGTAAGCATGTATGGTATCATTTGTAGGTCTTTATTTTTCGATATGCTGTCCTGATCGGACTCAAGTTCACAGTGTTTGTGTGAGAGGGAGCTCGAGGACGTGGACGTGGCTGTTGATTGTTTTTTTGTTTGTTCTGTGAAGCCTCCCGTGACGAACGTCAACTTGAACTGCGGGGATCTTTCTCCCGGACCACCTCAACGCCCCCAAGTTTTCCCCTCCCCCACAATGTCTATCCTATTATCGCCGTATTCTGTATCCTATCAGACTGTGGCAGCGTTTCGAGCCAACTAGGTCGCAGACTGCTTAGCTATGTGCCCTTGCACTCGCACGGTCGGAAGGACAGACAGAAGTGAGTCTGGGTACCTGGTCGGAGCAAAGTTCAGACCCTGTGGATCTTGCTGCTCCACGCAGGAGAGCAGTGGAGCATGATTCTTATTGCTCCTCCGCTGGAGGTGAAGCTGGTCAGCGACACCAGTAGCCGACTAGTACTGGTTGTCGGCGTATCTCGATTCTCGTTGGCGGTGGGGGTCGAAGATCGTGCTGTAGAAATATCCGTTTTTCCACAGCCCTGGCCCAAACTCGCTCAGCGTTGCAGCGCACACACCCATACGATACCTTTCCTCTACCTAGATCACCCGTACTCATACATACACCCATACCATCCGCACACTGGCACCGCACTCCGCTCCCACCACCACCACTGCGAAAACCGCCCGCCAATCCTGTGCACCGCAATCCACACTTCAACCCTCGCCTTCCCACTCATCAATCCCTCACTCACTCGCCCCTTCCGTCCTCATCATTACTTAGCATTAGCATTAGCAGCAGGAAAAGCAGGCAGTAGCAGCAAGCACGAAACAAGCAGCGAGCAGCTTTACCTCCGCTTCCCAGCACGACCGTAACGACTCACGCAATTAACCCACCTGTACAGTCAAACCACCTCCGACACGAGCACCCACGGAATTTTGCGGTTGCCTATTCTCCTTTGGAAATTGACCGACTCTGCTGACATAGTCCTGCCGCCTCGTTACTGTTGGTGGAGGTGAGTTTGAGGTAACACTCCCCCCGCGGTAGCTTTTATGACCCGTTCGCCGTCGTCGTCGTCCACTTTGCCACTGCCACGGAAGCTGAATCTTTTGTCTTAGTTAATTCAGAGTCCCCGACGAAAGGCATTTCGACTGCGACGGCGTCCCGAGTCTCTCCAGGACCTTCTTTCGTATTCTCTATTTCGTCGAAGGCCCAGAAACAGAGCTTCTGCCCGTTCGATTTATTCGCTTAACTCGAACACTTTCTTTCTATTCGGTGTTTACAACTGCAAACTGCTCCGATCTGCATCATCTGCATCTGCTGTTTGCTGGATAAATAACGCTTTTTCATCTTAAAGCTCAAAGCACCAAGACGAGAGGGCTTTATTAACTCGGTTTTTGACCATAGCTACTCGGATACCATCTCACCCACACCAACCGACTTTCATTTGAATCCCCATATTAGCTTTGGGGGTTGATCATCTTTCATTTTTCTCTGATTTACTAGCGACATCAAGTGCTTCCAAATCTTCCAATAAAATTTCCAGTCAAGTGGGTGGAAGATAACATCCAACCTAGAAGCACGACATTAGCTGTCAGGTTCCCTCAGGAAACTCGACAAGCTGCATTCTCAAAATAACTTTCCCCTCTCCACTTGAGCGGAGTCGGTTGTTTTTTATTTATTTTAGATCCAGACTATATATCCCGAAAGCACAATCATGGCTATCTCTTCCATTCCAGATCCATATAAGGCATTAGGACTCACCCCGGAGGCCACAGCCGCGGAAATTCGCAGTGCATACAAGAAGCTAATGCTTAAATGTCATCCCGATAAGGTACATGACGAGTCACAAAAGGAGGAGAAGGCACAACAGTATCAAAAGGTTATGGAGGCATACGAGCTACTTTCAGACCCAAAGAAGAAGCGAAAGTACGATTTGGACATGCAAAGGCAAGCAGGTCCAGAAAGCCGACCGACAAGTGCAACCCCAGGAGCGGACCCTGCGGCAAAGGCGGAGACGAGGGATACGTCTGAAGAAGGTCGAAAGGAGAAGTCTAGGGAGAGGGCACAACGGCATGAGAGCAGCAGATCGGCAAGGCGGGAATATGAGCATGAAGAGTATCACAGGAGAGAAGTGCCTAAGGAAAAAGAAATTCCTCGAGAAGCGGAAATCCCTCGAGAGAAGGAAATGCCTCGAGAAAAGGAAGTTCCTCGAGATAAGGAGTTTCCTCGGGAGAAGGAAGTTCCCCCCCGGGAACCCGAAGTACCTAAGGAAAGAGAAGTGCCTCATGAGCACGAGGTGCCAAAGGAGAGGGATATTCCTCGAGAAATGCCTACCCGCGAATGCGACTCACATCGAGATCGGGAAATGCCCCGCGAGAAGGAGAAACCCCGAGAGAAGGAATCCTCCCGGGATAGGGAGAGGATACACAAGGGATATAAGGAGCATAAGGAGGCCCGGGACTTAAAGGACCACAGTCACAGCCGGGATTCGTCAAAGGAAAAGGAAAGAAAGCATAGTATTAGACCAGAAACTAGTCCTCCACCTATTCCTGACACCTACAAGCTTCATCAACAGAAATATGACGAAGATAAGCGGGCTGAAGAAGAGAAGCTCCTGCGAGTAAGAAATGCGAGGCTGTATGGAGATCCTAACGGAAAAACGGCAGAAAGGGAACAACGTGGAGGGGTAGAGCGAGAGAATTTTGAAAGAGATCGCTCACGCTACGAATACGAAATGCAGCAAAAGCTCAGGAAGAATAAAGAAGCTCGAGAACACCTTCGTGCACAGGAATCGGAGGAACTAGATGGGTTCAATATAGACGATATTCACCCGAAGGGTACGGAAAGTCGACGAGGTAGCGCTGAGAAGCGAGAAACGTCACCGAAAGATTCTCCAACATCATCACGAGAACGAAAATCTTCACATAGCCCCTCTCATCGTAAGGAGTCAGTCTCCCCTGTCAGAGGCGAGCATCTTCACAGTCGGCCAATTCCAATCCACTCTTACAGACCTGGACCACCGCCTCCTAGCTCCTCTGCATCACCCCGACGAAGACACAGTGTCTCTAGCCAGGATCCAATGAAGGCGCAGCGCTTATATTCACGGGAAGACTCAGGATATTCTAGTCCAAATTACTCCGGAACGCCGATGGGGCCTGATGGAAAGGTTCCCCCTCTCATGAGGAGTTCTACCGAGAGGTGAGGAGAATTAACTACCCAAAGATTATTTTTACTAACGGTGTGGCCTATATAGTAGTGATCGCGGTCCTGGCTGGAAGGAGTACGCGTTCAAATTTTATCTGCGCGATGAACCTGATGCCGCAGCTGCTGCAGAGGCTCATGCTGCGGCAGTGGCCGCTGCAGCAGGAGGCTATGTATATGCAATGCCGCAACTTCCTCGCCGAAAAACTACCTCCCACCATCCGCTGGAAACAGCGAACTTGAACAGCTCGCCACCCCTCCACTCAGGAGATTTCAGGCAGACAGGAATTCCTACCTCATCCGGATCACCCGCCTATAACCACTACCCCTCTCCAACCTCTGCATACTACGCCTCTCCAACACATATGTCGCATCACTTCCCACATTCTTCTGGAGCGTCTTCAGTCCACCCACAACAATCCCCATCCAGAAGCCACTCATCGCGCCATACTTCTAGCTCAAGCCACCATCATTCGGCATCGCCACATAGTTCGCCGAAGGTTCCTCAAGATGGATTTATGTCAGTAAGGAGCCCAAGCATTAGTGGTGCGTCGGCAGTGCATCCGGCTACCCCGTACCACTATAGCCGTGATGGGTACTTTGTACCACCCTCGGTTTTGCAAAGCCGACATACGGCTTGATTATTCAGGTTGTCATACAAAGAATTGTGGGGATATAAGCTTAAGCTTCAGGAGTTCGTGGGGTTTTGACATATTTATCGGGCTGTCTGCGTCTGCTTTTTGGAATTTCGCGATATTGTCTTGCTACATTATATTTCACCTACATGCTGTGCTATCCTGGTTTGGCCTTTTCCGTTCTTTCCTTCTTGGGTACAATATGTTGGATAGTTTCTCTATCAGGCTCCCTCCCTTACGGCTCACTGGATATACATACAGGACTTCCTCTCTTTTGTATGTTGATCCTTTTTTCCTTGGTCTACAATGCACGTTTTTGTGGGTATTTATTTTGAATTTACAGCTGCACCGTGAGTGCCGACTGCGCAACATCTCAAGATTTCCCTTTGCTTACGCTGTTACGATTAACCATCTCCCATCGCTCTTGTTGGCATATACGATTTGTTTTGGTTTTGTTTCGTGCGTGTGCGTGTGCCTGTACGAATTTTTATGTTTGTGAATTCAGTTTGACTAGCAAAGCTTGTCGAAGTCATCGATCTGAATGATCGCCATCCACCAAATACTTTTTCTTCTGTACTTGAATCATGAATTGATGTGATATGAGATTCTATTAAGGTGCTGGGGTTGGCTGGAGTTTTCGGGAAGTGAAGAACAGAGGCCGTAGGGCTTGCATATATGCATGTATATATGCTGGGAGGGTTGGGTTGCAAGACTTGAAGGGGTAGAGGGGGGTGCGGGGGGCTGTTGTCTGCTTTTTATTCCTACCTACTTTTGCTGGTTCTGTGTTTCCTGTACGGTAGTTGCTGTAGGTTATGGCATATAGCACACCTATATGATATTTCCTGGTACGCACATCACTTATTGACTCTGCGTGAATCTTGCATATATGTGATCGCAATTCGACAGATGAGCGTGTGATCCGATCGTACACGTGTCCACGTGAATGCGAATGGGCTGCGCGTAAACGGGACCGACTACAGCGATCCGGTCCGGATGGTCCGGATGCTTTGGAGATAGCATGGTTTACTATATGGAGTCTGGCTGCCTTTTTGGGAATGTGGTGGTACCGGTCGTACTCATATCACTGATGTACCGAAAGAGGTGTACATACCATACTAAGACTACAGGGTGCCTTACCCTAGAAATAAAAATGGAGCTCCTTAGGCACCAGTACTCTAACTACATACTTGTATCGGTATATAATATATACTTTCTCGCCTCACTTTCTCTACGTATACGACCACCTCAATGAGCTGTGCCTATAACAGCTACTGGTATATATGGATATAGACTAAGTTTTATACTGTAAAGTAGTAAAGTAGACTCCTAGGGCTACAGAAACACCTCCTGGCTGTCTGTAGTTGCATCATGTACCACATCGAGATTTCCAAATCTCAAATCGATATCGTAACCACAACGACATAGATCGAAAGCATGCAGGGCCCTAACCCTTTGGCATACAAGGTGGGTAGGAGAACCTGGGCTGCCTGCACAGGAAGGTACATAGTAATAACAGATCCTAGTGATAGTCAAGCTGGGCTAGGTTCATGTTTAGTTTTTGTGCGGAGGTAGGTAGTTGCTGATATTAAACAACTCCCGGCTTGTTTGTTTAGGATTAGACGAATAAGAGGAAATACATGTACAATGTTCGCTGAGGAATGAAGGGGGTGGGGGAGAAACGTCTAAATTGTGTGGCTGGGCCGAGAGGGGGCTGTGTCGTTTATATCGATACCATACATAAAAGATCGATCGTGGGGTATGTGATTTTCAGAAAAGGAAATATACATAAATTAGAGGGAGTGGGCTATTATATTGGAAACGCTTCCACGCCATGATACACCGATGCGGAAAACATGTACTATTGGGAAAAGAGATGGGATGAATGGAGGTTTATGTTTTGGGGGGCAGGTCACGTTTTGGGATCAACATCTGAGAACGGAAATGAAAGTACTAGCTGAATCCTAAGCAAGGATATTTCACATATGCATTTTGAGCTTTATCATTTAGATAAGTTTATTAAAATAACACATTTGCGTACTTTCTCCCTCCATACCCACCATATCACGGATGTACATAATTCACCACCCGAAATATAAACATAGTACCTTCCATACTGCGGTATTATTTTCAACATGGCTAACTCATCGGTGTTAATTGGGGATAGATTAACACTACATCACCTCGCGCCCCATAGCCATGGTGGCGGTGACTTTTCAAATTTAGTACCTAGAGCTGTGATTATTCGGTCAATCGTGGTTTGGTATTTAGGACTGGTTATGCATGTGAAGCCGCATCATAAAGCCGTAACTGGCACATTTCTTGAGGGGTGCAAACACTTGTTTTCATGCTTTCAAACAAGATTGGACTAGCTGCTATTTCGACTTAGCCTGGGAGATTTTATATTTGCATGTGAAAATTGGAGATAAACCTAACCTCCTTCGATTTCGTATCTCGTTTCGATTCAAATCCCGATATTTGACCTCTCTGCAAGATCCCCATTGTCACAGCCCCACGTCCCTTCACCTTACTATAGGTACAGCGTAACTAATTATACTCCGTTGGAGTGGTATCAGCGGAGCCATATTGGCCACCGTTCACCAAAATCCCGCAACCAAGCACAGAATCGTGGGATCGGACGAAACTCTCCAATTTTAAGCTTCAGCATTCCTCTATGCGATAACTTCCTAACCAAGATGGAGAAGAGTTCTATTACAGGTCGTTGAGGAGGCTAATGGTATGTCAAATGAGTTCGGGAGGAAATACGGGATGCATACATATCCCCCGTGGTGAGGTGTAAGAGGTATGGTAAGCAAATAAGTAGAGGATAATCTGCTCAAGTTTCATCATCATGCGTAGGTGGCGAAATTAAGGAATCAAAATTGGCTTGCAAAGAAGCGTGGGCGGTGTAGAGCTCCGATTCGTTTGCTCTAGCTACGAAGGTCTTGACCTCGGTCTACTACATACAATAAACACAATCAGCCAGTGCTTGGTGAATTGTTAATTATCCTAAATGAATGAGTAATTGTGCTTCTGGCGGCCACCGTGGGGTTTATTAGCGAGGTCGTGTAATTATATCAACCAATCATAACGCAATATTACCGAATTCAGTATCTCGTTCTCATATGTAGCAGAGTACTAAACAGAAAACTCTAGCACATCCGACAGACCTTCTTGATTACAAAAACGAACTCTTGTGTGCCTATTAGCTGGGTTTTGTAATATGGGGATTTAGAAACATAGCATCGTACATATTCACAGCCAATCTTATTACTTAGGTCGTGGTGATTGTAGATTTATTACGCTACGATAACTTTGTGGTATGCTACACAGAGTCCTATCCGCAAGCTGCTGGAGATGATTGGTTGAAAGAGTTTACTTGTGGTGCTATGTTTATTTAGACCAGGGAAGAATTAGTTAATCGCCAAGATATCAAAGGAGGAAAGGATGGTGACATGGCATTGCAGATATTTAAAGGGCTAATGCACATGTCGATGCAGGCGCTTCCCCTTTCGAACTGGAGTTCCTTTTAGCAAAGCTCATCGGCTGGGATAGAAAGAATTAGAGTGGCTCTAAGCAGTATTAAGTCTACTCGACTCAAATCAGCTTACAATTGGTGTTATCAATTCAGCACAGGACCCGAGGCACAAGGCGTGTGAGAGTAGAGTGAAAGTCGGGTTTAGCGGACGTACATTCTTACTCGGCAAATGCACCGGTATTTCGTATCCGTCTCTATTTCTGACATGATATGAGAAGCGCTAAAGCGAATCAGACGAAAACCCCCGAAGCTGATGCGCCTTTAACTTTCCCCATCAAACCATGGTACATATTTGTTTCACCAAGTGTTCACCTGATACGATGGTCCTGCGTCACACAGCAAGCCATTCACTACCCACATATGCCAGGAGATCCCCAATTAAGAGAAGGTTGCTTGTGATAAAGAAGCGTATGAACAGAGTGGTGTAAGGTTTGTTTTTCACAAACATTTGATTGTACTTTGGCTTCGTGCTTGCAATTGGGGTTTTGTGGAGTGTGGACCATTCGCTATAGGCCGGTAGTTGATCATTCATGTAGAACATGATCCAATGGACATCTGATTGTGAGTGTAGGCGTATTGATGTAAGAAAAGCCATTCGAGTTCCAGCATCAAAACAAGCTGGGGCCCGTACATGAAAAATTTGTGGAAAGCCAGGGGGTCTTCATTCCCAGTTGATGCAGTCAGTATCCTCCATCGGTTCTTAGATCAACTGTCACATGTAGATACCGGCAATTGTTGGCATTTGATTGAAGATCCAATAGGGGGCACGTATTCTTACCACAGTCTTGGTTATTATGCGGTAGGAATGGGACAGTGAAGGTCGATTGGGTATGTTCTAAGTACGGTAGTCATTGGGTGATTGATCTTGCGTTAACGTATAACGCTAATGCATACGCTCCGATGTTGAGTTCGTCCGATATGTGGGGAATGTGGGGTGCAATGGCAAGTTGTCAAACCCGGGAATTTGGACGCGGGGGGGCAGCAAGCTTGGGTGTGAATATAAAACAGGACCAGGAGCTCTAGGTTGAGAAACGGTGTGCATCAGCTAGGAACTTTGCTTCTTAATTGGCGATTCGGCGACCGGTCTCGATGGCTTTCGTGAGATATAACGATATTGGTTAGCAACTCTGGTAGCTGCTTATTGACAGGTATGTATTGAGAGGTGATTGCCTGCTGGGTTGTGCACGTACTCTACCGTGACTGGTCAGCTTGTGCTGTGGCATCTCAAATTTTCATGCTTTCAGATGAAGCAACTAGATCACAACTGTAAATGAGCTAGCGGTGCCAGGTGTCTAGTATGTGGTAATCCATTTCCCTACTTTGGCCCACGTAAACTCATGATCAGCAGGAGTAAAAGAAGGAAGTCAGTACTGCCAGCACAAACCTTCCATGCATGGGCCTGAGACGGAATCTGCGACTGCTCAAGAGTCCTCCAAGGGATGTGCTATGTGCTCGCAGCAATGTCTGCTTGTCTTAGATCTGGAGAGAGAAGTGGGGAACCTCCCTGTACATCTCCTGTACATCTCGATGGAAGATTCATCCTACATCACCTATCTGCAGACCGTTGAAAGTGCTACATAAACGGCAGTAAAGGAAGCTGTATGCATCACCTTGGAGGGCCAATAGGCGAGCTGAGGAGTGAAATCCAGTTATATTTTTTTCTATCTATGGGTATGATGGCCATCGCAATTCCGCATTGAAGATCGGAAGTCTAGGCTGATGGATAACCCTATGGTAAGCACTGGATTGGCAATTCAGTTCTATCCACTGTCCCGTTGACTACCTGTGACTCCTTATGTAGCCATTTGCAACTGCATCATGTTCTTATATTTTGGCTCGCCTTCACCTTGTAATTCCTCTTCTCATTCTTTTGCAAGCCCACGAAGCCTCCTGATATCAGCTAACGGTGTTACGGTAAAAGACAAGTAAGTTTGAAGCAGATAGACCTTGAATAAGCCAGGCGTACGAGAAGAAAGGATCCCAAGGGGACTGGGACTACTTAAGTACTGCATTCAGCAAAAAGGTCCGGTACTCGAGGGTGAGGTTGATTCACCAATCTTTTTTTACTCTTGAGATTCCACCAAAACTTATTGCATGGATGCCATGCCCTATGGGAGAGATAAGGAGAGATATTTATGATTTAAACATTGGGAGACTGCCGTTACAATCACGATGGGGATCAGCTTCAAAATTCATCCAGGAAGTGAGACGTCTCTTAAGCTAGAGAAGAATAGCACGACTGGAGTAGCGGCCTGGAGTGGTGAAGTACACAGCCAGTGAGTGGGCTCCCCGGAGGGGCTAACATGCCGCTGGTGGTATCGTAGGGCTCATGGAAGTGGCTAAAAGATATCGGACGAGCTAATTTTATTATAATAATCCTTAAAGTCGATAGGCTTGAGGGTAACTGCACCGATCTTACGAAGATGAGTAACTTCTCAAAATTAAAATAAGCAGGTAATTAAATTGTGTACTTGGAATTATGATTATGAAGGAGAACGTACTACTCTAAACCCCGTGTGATAACGATTTCCGTACTAGTAGGGTTATTTATGTATATCTCAGTGTCTAAAATACCGAGAGGGATGTAGAAAGCATCTTTAATTGCAACTGACTCAAGATAGAATTTTCCTTATAAAGTAGTCTTCTTCTTTTCTTTTTTTTTGATATCGGGTTCTATCACAACAAGGGCAGACTCACTCTATGGCTTTTTTCTATGAGAACTTCTGTTTTCAGTCGTTTGTAAGTGGGTCCTTTCCTCTTGGGGGTATTGGGAGAAGGAGAGCAGGATGATAAAAGGAGAGAGCCATATGAGGCGGTTGGAGGAGTATCCTTGACAGAACCTTGCTATGAGAGCTAGAGCTAAGTAGCTTCGCTCAAGTTAAGAGTAAACGTCACTGTAAAGGAGACAGGAGCGAATTACAGAACTTATGACTTACCAATAAGCTACCATTAACCTAGTACAGAAAAGATTAAAAGGCTTCGAATCTAGTAAGTTGCAAGATTAGGGCCACTGGGGCTTTGAAGCCTCGCACAAATAGTACCAGTGCTTGTACAACGTATAGTAAGTAATGCATCCTACAATTTTGTGTCGATATTGTTGTCTTGGCTGATATCCATCCTCTTCTTTCGGTATAACCATTAGTCTAAGTCTCGGCTCTAGCCCCATGTGGTAGTGCTGGCTGGAATTTGAATTTTTTGAACTTGCATTACGAACCCCGATGCCTGCTTCTTTGTTCGTGAAATCGGAACATCGGAGATAAAACTACAGCTCTCAGGAGTTGTTCTAGGCCCCGGACGGTCTCGAACTCTCTTGTCCACCGCAGGCTCACTTATGCAGATCCTTCTCATTATTTACATGCACAAGCTACTCCGCACTATCTGCAGCATTAATGAGCATTATCTTCCAGCCCTCTTCAGCGAATGCTAGCTCTATAACATGTCCTAACTCAGTAAATCCCAACCAGTACTTAACTATGGCTTTGCTATTTTTTTTCGTCTTTGCAAATTTGGTTATGGCACTCCTAACCACTTTCGGATTCCGGCAATAGAAAAGGTGGCAATCTGGGGGTACACTGATAGCGAGAATAGGTAGGTAATCTCAAGCCTGGCTCAAGTTTAGAAATCATAGCCGACTTCAACGGTTCGAAGAGATAGATATTCATGCACGCATGATAATATAGGAAGGAGCCTTTAGAAGGGCTGTAGGGCTAGCCTTGTGGAATTATGAGGTCATGTAGACAAATTTTTTTAAAGAGGATCAATTCTCTAGTCAGAATCATTGGCTTTTCCAATGGCAGTCGATGATCTTGAGCAACCTAGTCCTTGCCGATATTGTAGCCAGAATACATGGATTTTTATCCAACGAGTAATATATCGACAGCCCCCCCACCCTT
>Ga0307511_10001234_pt1 | contig 27054 bp, 8 predicted proteins | sample 13_EM_MG_FD_200266 | JGI IMG/M metagenome (GOLD analysis project Ga0307511, IMG submission 200266) | Populus trichocarpa ectomycorrhiza microbial communities from riparian zone in the Pacific Northwest, United States - 13_EM | ecosystem: Host-associated > Plants > Roots > Unclassified | place...
TCTAATTGTCCTAACTGACTTCGGCATTGGTAAGTTGCCACCCCTATTCAAGTCTTTTGGTTCAGTAGTGAAACTTCGCTTCAGTTCTCTTTCAAGCAAAACCTCATCATGAACAGCACTGGAAATCGGTTTCACTGATGATGATTCTCGATTCACTGGTGGTGGAGGGGGTGGTGGTGGTGGAGGAGGAGGAGACCTATAAATGCTTTTCTTCCTCACAAAATCCTCCACACTTTTGCCGAGCACCTCAGATGAGAAAGAAGGTGACGGAGAAAACTTCTTCGGTGAAGAAAATGAAGGTGAAGGGGACAGTTTTGGTGAAGAAGTTGCGGAAATGGATCTTGCTGATTGAGGAACTTGGGAATTAAAAGACCTGTTGTATTCAGATTTCTCCAAGGAAGGAGGCAGACTATAAAGAGGACTGTCTGCTTCTTCTTTCATTTCCATTCTTCCTGATCTTGATCTCCATGGAATTGGTGAAGGAAGCACAAAATTCTCCTTCAGCTTCTCTTCCAATTCCTGACAATACGAGCCTCCAGACTCTCCACTCTTATTTTTACTCGAATTGCTTGAAAATCTTTTAGAACCTGAATCAGAATTAGACCTACTAATAGAAGCAGATCCACCAGCATATTCTTTACAATTTTCATCAACATCTGCGTCTATGACTCGCGATTTTAAGCTCCTAACAGGCAACAAGAGTGGCTTTTCACCAATTCTTGAACTAGTAGCTCTCTGTTCTTTATCAAGAGCAGAGTTCTGCTCAGCTACAACTACCACAGGATCATTCCTATAATATTGGTTGCTCCACGTCTGGACTTTGGTCTCTTCAGACTCAGGTGGGCTATCAACCTCATCATCAAAAACCGATGAAACCTGAAGGAATCTAGACACGTATGATTGAGCATTATCAAATCTTGAGGGGTTGCTGTTGTTAATTTCCTTTTCTGTTTCGTCATTTCGTTGGCTAAACAGGCCATAAGAGACAGCTATACCAACAAAGACAAGGCGGAGAAACTCCCAACCTCTAGTGTTTAGAGTTTGGTTGAGGAATTCAGGGGCTTGTGAAGGAAAAAGTTGGAGTATAATTAAAAAGATCGTGACTATGAGAGCTTTGTAGAGGAAATTAGTATAGTACTTAGTTGGGTTTGCTTGCTTTAGCTGTTGGTATTTGGTGTGGTAGTTTTCATCTGCCATTGAAGAAGAGAAAGAGAGAGAGAGGATCTTTTGGTGATTGTTTGTTGGTATTAATTGAAAGAGAATACGTAGAGGAGGAGGAGGAGGAGGAGGAGGAAGAAGAAGAAGGGAAGCCTTAGGGGTGAAGGAAAAGTGAAGGACAAAGAATAAAAGAAAAGAAAAGCAAGAGATGGAGAGAGACAGTGGGGAGAGGAAAGTTTTGGGGAAGAGTGAGCAAATTTCAAGCTTTTACATTGGATTGCTTTTAACGGTTCTTCGCAAATGATATAGCAATATGGCAATGACTCTTGCTTTTTTCTCTGTCTCGATCATATTTTTATTTCAAGGGGCTAGCATTTTGTTGGCTCATCAGTGTGCCTCTGATGCTCTACTTTTCCCATTTTTTATCCTTTGCTTTTCTGGGGAAAGTAGCTGATCCCTCCGGGATTGAGTTGAAATATTGAATGGCCTTAGACTAATGTGGGTTAAATGCATTGGAGGCCTCGAGTAGGGACCAGAGCCAATCTTATTCTGATGGATGGATAGATGGAGGAGGGAATGTTAGGTCTGTGCAGGCAGGTGTTCTACAAACATTAACGAAGTCAAATTGGATCTACCATGGAAGAGTACTATCAGTTGGAGTTTCTTTTCAAGTCATTGAAGCTAAGTAATTCCATGTCAGAAACCTCAACAACTCACTAACAATGCTGCAGGTCAACACTGCATTATGGTAAATTTAGGCACTAAAACTTGGTGTAAGGATGGAGGGGAGGCATGTCAATGCGAAAATGTTGCTATACATATACTGGCACCCAGCAAGATTTCGCTGGATTTCTAACAAAAATCAACCCATCCACTACATATTTGGATGCGTCGTAAGGCGAAATGATGAGCAACCTGCTTCTTTCAGAAAGACAAATGGACTGGTAACAGTACAAGGAATGGAAGACCTGTCATATATCCAAGCAAGGGCATAAAACCAAATGGAGTTCAAGGACCGACCGACCACAACCTTAAAATAAGTAAAGAGACAAGGATTTGCTCGATCTTAATGACTTTTAGACTTTGCCATCTTTACACGTCCCCTTTCTTCAGACTGTATAGCACTGGCGTGGATTGGAGAGGGCAGGAAAGTATGTAAAGGAGATCCTCCGCTAATGGATGTGCAAGAATGCTTTGGACAGTACATATATTTGAGTTTCATCATCATGATCGACAAATCGGGATCGTTTAGTATCATTTATATTTTTTATTTGAAAACAAAAACAAAAAATAGACTTTTTTTATATAAAAAAAACTAATAGCAAATGATTTCATAATTTTCGAAAGCTTTTTACCCTTTTGAAATCTTTTTGGTTCTGAGTAGTTAAGAACCGAGAACAGAGAATTGATAGCAAGTTACCTCTAGATTACTCCACATGTGAAGAGTGCTTAAAATATTTTGGCAACCTCTATTTTTATTTATTTATTGCAGAGGTAAGGCTTCTACATGATAGTTTTGTTTTGTTTTGTGGTTCTTGGACGTAATTTGAAGAGACAGAAAAGGAGCAGCTTATTAACACATGGAAAAGATCCAGAATATATTAGAGATTTGTAATGGAAAATTGCAGAAACCTCATATGCGAAAAGAATCTTCAATGGGGATAATAATGTAAGGGGCAAACTTTTTCCAACAAGAATCTCTCCAAATGAGATGACAAACTTTAAGAAAGTACATCCGTGTCATCCTCTAAAAGTAACAATATCTTGTGTTTTTTCCTCTTTTTTTTAAAATAAATTTTTAAAAAATATCTATTTTTATTAAAACTATCAGAGAACACATTCAACCCAAAAATTTAAACTGTTAGGTGAAATTTCAATATATAATTTATATTATTTTCTAACACACCCTCTCAAGTGAAAGTCTTTTGAGTTTGAAATTTACACAAAACCACGTTACCTTATATTTAATTTTTATTAAATAAATAAAGAAGGTGAGATTCGAACTCGTGATTGCTTGGTCATCAAGGCTCTGATACCATGTCAAAGAACTATCACAACTCAATAGTTTAAACTATTAAGTGAAATTCCAAGATATGATTTATATTATTCTGTAACAAAAACTACACAGAGAGAGAGAGTATAAGAAACAAAAATGATTTTACTAATTAAACATGGTCAAAGCCCATGGCCATGTTAAAAAATATTTCTAAAAATATTCTTCTTGATATGCATTACATTCAAATTACAAAGATAACATTAGTCCTTCAATAAAAAAAAGCCCCCCAAAATATTTTGCTTTATCCGATTATGGATCAACCAAAACCAGGAGATTTCTACTTACTAATTTGAAAATCAAATACAATGTTCTCATACCGCGATATAGTACCAACGGTGTAACATCTTTTTCATATTTACCTTTTAAGATGTTCTTTCTATATCAATGATTACTTAGCAAAAACCTCCTATAATAATAAAAAAAAAGAGAAGTTTTACTGTCATTCGTTAAGGTGAAGACTTTTTTTTTTTCCCATACAATAGGACATGCTAACTTTTCATGTATGATCCATTCTGAAACCATCTCATACGCAAAAAAATAATTTATAATCCACATCATAGCTGTCTTCATTTTAACATTCTATTTCATTGAGACATCATATATCAAAACACCGAATAACCATAATTGTTTCAATTCATTAATTAACAGTTGAATATATATATATATATATATATATTCTAACCTGGACTGTAAAGATCAAATATAATTGTAGATGAGAATATGAATTTTGGCTTCATATATATTCTTGAGGGCAAGTTATAAACTGTTAGTATGGCTGACTAACAAGAATAAGATGCAACAAAGAACCCAAATAGATTGAATCTATACTTACACAAACCAAGTTGCATGTTTTGTCGTTTCATTGAATATACAAGCAAACTATATTACAAAAATATCAATACATTAACTTAAAATATAAATGAATAGGTTTGCTTACTTGAGGTTGAGGTAAAGAATATTTAGAAACCATTTTCTTCCTTCTTCTCTATTTCGTGTTTAGTAGTAGATGGCCATATATCTTCCTTCTTCTCTATTATGGCATTATACAAACCATAAATTATTGAAGATTTTGTCAGTGGAGATATAAGCTAGCAAAGATGATTTCATGAATACTTTTCACCATTACAATTGTATTATAATATGCATTTTGATGTGGGCTGGTAGATTTGTGATGGTGCTGCTTATTGTGTATCATCTAGTAAAAATATTAATATATAGCTCTGCAAAAAGACGTTCAGTTATTATCATACAAAAATCTATAGGACGACTGTGATACTAGAAATTAATTAATTATTATGTATTTACACTATTATTATATTCTTATAAAAAATTGAATGGATAAGATTTTCACTGATGTCTATATATATTTAATATTTATCTCACATATATTAAAAATGACTCTTTAGAACAAAAATATTTATAAAACTTATAATGATATTATAATCATGTTGTATTTGTGCTATATATATAGATAGATGGTTTTATTTAATTTTTAGTGCTACATAATATAGTTTTTAAACCCGGCCCGGTTCAAGGTCCGGATTCCAGGTTTTGACCGGGTCGCCGGGTTTTGACCGGGTCGCCGGGTCAATCCCTATTTTAAAAAAAATTCAAAACGACGTCGTTTTAGTAAAAAAAACAAAAGTCAACAGGTTGCAACCGAGGTTTTGCCGGGTCATCTGGGTCACCGGGTCAACCCGCTGGGTCGGCCAGGTCACACCGGGTCATGATTTTTCCTATTTTTTCATCAACCCGGCCCGGTTCCAGCCCCGGGTCAGCTGGGTCCCGGGTCGACCCGCCAGGCCGGGTTTCAAAACTATGCTACATAGTACTTTCTTGATTTTTTTTTACCTTTTTTCTTAGAATCAAGTTTAACATTCTTACAAAACATTATTAATACACATGCAAAACATACATTAAAAATAGTACTAGTTTCAAAATAAAATCTTAACTTAATTATATTTATGAAAATAAAAGGCAAGTGAAAAAAATAGATGGACTGCGTGTCGTTTGCAAAAGTTTACTATTTCCATGTCTTCTTCAATTACTTTTTAATGACAATTTACTGAATTTGTGTGTTTTTCTAAACAAATTAAAATCATTAAAAAAAGCTTTCATAAATATATTTCTAACTTAAAAATACATGTTAATTAATCTCTTTTAAACAACAAATCGGGCAACCCACTTTCCATATTTCTACATTGGAGGCGCTATCTAATTTTTATGGTCTCCTTGCTATTAATGTTTTTGGTTAAATCGACACAATCCACAAGCAATTTATATTATATGGGCTTATTAGAGGATTGAACTTGATAATGTAGGAGTTGAAGGACCAAAATAAAACATTAACTAAAATAACGTCATTTTACACATCAAAATGCCAAAAAAACAAAGGTGTTTTCGGTAATTCATTGTACATTTCATAAAAATGCCAGAAAATAATTTTGAATTACAATTTCTAAAACAATGAGCAATTATTATAATTTCGGTCAATTAAAAAAACCAAATATTTAGGAATATAATAAAAATTGTTTTTTAAAGTATTTTTTTTAAAATATATTCAAAAAATATTTTTTTATTTTTTCAAAATTTATTTTTCATATTAGTATACATTCAATAACACTAAAATAATTAATTTGAAGTAAAGAAATTATTAAAAAAAAAACAGTTTCATTACATGTGTGTGTATATGTATATATTCTTTTTTCTAGCACCAATTTTCCTTTTCAAACAATAAATTTAATTAATCTTTAAATTCCAGAGCTTCCTGTTCAATAGATTTTATTAATGCATTTGAATGAAAAGTGGATGGAACTTGGAAGGATAGAATTGATAGCCATAGCCCATAGGTTCTAAGATATACAGCCTCTCGATCAGACACTGTCCAGTTCGCGGCTTCGTGACTTGGAGTTGGACTCATCTCTCTCTTCTCCCTCACTAAACCCTAACTCCCAGGTACCCACATTTCTTCCATTCTTTTCTAGCTGTTAAATCTCTGGCAGTCATTTTTTTTTTCTCATTTAAAACCATCGCTATAAACCCATGTCACTTTTTTCATTAACTCGCCATTTCACCTTCTCAATCAAGCCCAAAACCCCCAAAATCTCAACTTTACACTTCGCTACCACTTCCCTGGGAGAGAAACTTGATGCCCATCTGCAAAACAGTCCTAACAACGTAGAGAAAACCCTCAATTCACTCGCACCTATTAAACTTGACACCAAATATGTCAACGACATCATACACAGATGGTCCCTTAATAACCTTCAATTGGGTCTTAGGTTTTTTATCTGGGCTGGTGATCAACCAAATTATAGGCATAATTTATATATCTATAATAAAGCATGTAGCTTGTTTAAGATTAAGCAAAACCCGCAAGTTATTTTGGATTTAATTGAGACTTATAAGCTGGAGAAGTGTGTGGTTTGTGTTGACACTTTTAAGGTTGTTTTGAGGCTGTGCAAAGCGGGTGGGCTCGCTGATGAGGCTTTAATGGTGTTAAAGAAAATGCCTGAATTTAATATACGTCCAGATACTACTGCTTATAATGTTGTTATTAGGTCGCTTTGTGAGAAGGGTGATGTGGATATGGCTAAAAAATTGATGGGAGAGATGGGTTTGATTGATCTTTATCCCGATATGATAACATATGTCTCGATGATTAAAGGGTTTTGTGATGTGGGTAGATTGGAGGAGGCTTGTGCGTTGTTCCCAGTAATGAGTGTGCATGGCTGTTATCCTAATGTAGTGGCATATTCAGCACTTCTTGATGGGATTTGTAGGTTTGGGATTGTTGAGAGGGCATTTGAGTTGTTAGCAGAGATGGAGAAGCAAGGTGAGGGATGTCGTCCAAATGTTATCACGTACACCTCTGTGATTCAGAGTTTTTGTGAGCAAGGTAGAACAAAAGATGCACTGTCAGTTTTGGAATTAATGGAGGTTCGTGGGTGTGCTCCAAATCGTGTCACTGCTAGTGCTTGGATAAATGGTATTTGTATGAATGGCCAGCTACAGGATGTGTATAATTTTATCGAGAGAATTGTTGCGGGAGGTAGTGTTTCGATTGGTGACTGCTATAGTTCTCTTGTGGTGTGTTTGATAAAGATTAAGAAAGTGGAGGAAGCAGAGAAGACCTTTAGGAGGGCTTTATCTAGTGGGATGAAGCCTGATAGTTTGGCATGCAGTATGATGATTAGGGAGATTTGTTCGGAGAAACGAGTGCTTGATGGGTTTTGTTTATATGAAGAAGTTGAGAAAACAGGATGCTTGTCTTCCATTGACATCGATATATATTCTATTCTTTTAGCTGGGCTTTGTCAACAAGGCCATTCAGCAGAAGCTGCAAGGCTTGCAAGATCGATGCTTGAAAAAAGAATTCCTCTCAGAGCTCCTCATGTTGAAAAAATAGTTGAACACCTGAAGAATTTTGGAGGGAAGGAGCTTGTAGCTGAATTAGTTAGCATGGTAAGGTGATGCTGAACTAAAGACAATTTATTAATGTTAGGCGGTTGTTTCTTATTTTAGAGCAGGATTATCAATACACAGTAAGGTTCTAGTTCAGAGGGATCACGCATGAAATAAGAGTTCATTAAAAGAAAACATAGATCACACATCTTGTCTGTTCCTGGTAAATTGTGGAATCTTAGAAGTTAATGCTAGCTATCATCAACTGCTGTTATCATGAACTGAAGTGCAAAGTACACCAGGTTCTGAAAATGGAGTACTGTGAGGCAGCCACTGGCTGTTGTTTGCAGAATAATTCCAGCAGGTATGCCTTTGTATCAGAGGTTGAAAAATTATTCAATCACCCTCCTAGGCCCCCATTTCTTTTATGTAAGTTAATGACATGTCCATTTATTTGCATTCAAGGCTACAATGCATTAGTTATTCCCCTAGAACTAGGCAGACCATTGCTTTTTTACCGAGTGCCCAGTTATTCCCTAACATGCTACAATGTGGATTAGTAATAAAACATCTAAAGAAATTTGGTCACTCTTGAATGTCTGCGGTAATCATATATGGTCCCTCCTTAATCTAAGAATGACTGATATTCTGAGACCTTATTTGGCGGGAACATATATCGCTAAAGCTAGCAGTAACTACTTGAGAATCATCTTTATGGGGACAATGACCTAATTTTGCAAGTTCATCAACTAAATTTACTGATACCTTAATGATCAAACCATTGGAATTGCATGATAACCACCATTTCAGGTTTTTTTACCCACGGATTTCTAGCAACCTCCATGTTCCTTGCTCAGTGCATTTTATACCTACCTGCTTACATCAGTTTATAAAGTGCCATCACAAAATAGAATGATAACTGATTATAACATCGGCATGAATCATGATAGCAGTCGTCGGATTTTCATTTATATGATCTGTAAGTCCATCTCCCTCCCTGTGAAATCTAGAGACATGAGCAAAACAAGGACATTCTAGTCATCACCTTCTGAAGTACATAAGATAAAACAGATGTTTATTTAATAGGCATTAAGGTATTTTTTTATCATTTTAAATTCTGCTTTCCTAGATTATGATTTAATGGTAAAATAGCCCTACACTGGAGACCTGCTCAAGGAATGTGGTTGCCTTGGCCATTTCTCTGCCAGTTGCTAGGATGAAGACATTGAGGCTGCTGTAGAGTAGGAGGAGCTCCCATGAATGTTTGCGCCCAATTTTATCATAAAAAGTGATAAAACAAAAGGATAGAAGAATGTTGGTAGATTTAGTAGTTAGGCAGAAAGCTCAATTCTTCAATCTAATAAGAGGCCATATTTAATTTGAAGAACAGAGTTTCAGATGGACATAGGATGATGGAAAGGAAGACTCCTATAGTATGCCATGCTGATATTTGTACAATTCAGGAAGATGTCTTCATGTGTAGCTATAAGAATTGTAAGCTCTTAACTCTGAAATATCATTGTTCACTTGACTTTCTGCTTTGTCAGATTTTCGATTTCTTTTTTTCTTCACGATATTTATCTGTTAAATGTGTGTGCGATCCATGAAACAACTGTAGGGGCAATTTTCATGGCACGGACTTCAGTGCATCTGAATATCCATTTTAGAATTGAGAGCACCTTGCTCTGGAAATTTTTTTCCCAAGACGCAGATATCACAAGCGCCTCTCATCCATTTTTTTTTTCTTTTTTCCTGACGCGTATCAATTTTCTTTTTTATGACGTGTGCATTACATCACCATTTACAAAAAAATAAAATTTGGGTGGTTGGCTCGTGTAATACATTTCAGTAGGTGAGCATATCATAGATTTTAGGTGTAGCGTGTGACTCACTACAACCTGTACTGATGGTTTTTCTTGGTATTTATATATTTGTCCAATTGAGATATTTTTTTTATGATATCAGAGGTCTTATAATAAGAAATTCGGTGTATTTCCAGCTTTTCATTCTTTTCTATTTTATTTCTGCTACTTGATTATTGTATCAGTTTATTTCCTTTTTTTTTCTTCTTTGGAGTTTTATTTAGTCCTTGAAATTCTATATAATCTTAATTTTATTATTATGATCATTTCATTAATTGAATTTATTTTTATTTAAGTTGGGCGAAAAATATCAGTTATTTTGGTAAAAATTGTTTTTTTATTCAATCGCATTTGAAAATAAACATTACCTTAAATTAAAAAAAATTGTGCAATAATAATAATAAAACTGAAGTTAAAGGGATTACTTTTTCTTGGCATGTGAGACCTCCATACATGTAAAGTCATGTTTGTTTCCTGGAAAGTGATTTCCTGTGTTTGTTTGTCATTAGAAAAGTTGATCAACGGAAAACACTTTCCAGTTAAAAAAAAATTTGGCTTGGTTTTCAGGAAAGTGTTTTTTTAAAAAATTTGAGTGGAAAACACTTTCCGGAAGTTGTGAAAAATTTAGAAATATCATATTATTTGCTGATTATATCAAATTTGGTCCTTAAACTTTTAATTGCTATATGTATTTTGTTTTAAATATTTATTTTTCAATTTCATCTCTTAAACTTTAATTTTTATATTAAATTTGGTTCTCATTTTTATAATTGTTATTTGCTTTTCCCTTATTATTTTCTTATTGAAATTTTTTATCTATCAAATTTGGTTCTCATTCTTTTGATTATTACTTATTTTATTTGAAATAATTTATGAAATGTTAATTATTATTATTTTAATTTCTTCATCTTTCATTTTTATTTTATTTTTTAGATTTGATTTCTATTATTTTGATTATTATTTATTTTATTTGAGATAATTTATGAAATTATTTTTTTTTTCAATTTCATCATCATTTAACTTTTTAATTTGTAAGATTTGTTTATTATTATTTTAATAAACTTGAGAAAATAAAACGTTAATAAGTTATTTTCCATGACATAACCAAAAACTGGAAAGTGTTTTCCAACTTATTTTTCATTACACTACCAAACATCGGAAAATAATTTACTTTTCCGGAATTTATTTTTTTAAAAAAAAACTTTCTAGCAAACAAACGGGGCTAAGTTTAGATAAAAAAACTCTATCCTGAGTTCGGGACCACTTCGTTAGTTTTTTACTGATGGATCCTTCTGAAATTCCTCATGGTCACCTCGATGCCCAGCCCCCACTGTTTTTTTGGTTTTGCACTAATGGAATCTTTTGATGCCTCATGATAGAAGATGTAGGGAAACCTGACCGCCTACTTCTTGTCTTTTTGAATGCTAACTATACGGTTTCTGTATGATTGCATCATGCCAGATTTTACTTTATTCAAGCTTCTTTCGTTCACATGAACATGCAATCCTTTCCATTGCTGTTCACGGTGCGAGCTCTGTGCGTTTCTGTAGTTTGTTGTCTATATTTTACGAGGGTGTTTGGATTGAATGGCATGTTACAATTGTTCATCAGTTTTTCCCACCTGATGTTTTGAATTTGTTGTTTCAATTATTGTGCAAATCACTGGAGTTTATTATGTTCAAGTTGATTACGACAACGAAGAATGGCAGTGAAAGATAGAATAATAACAGTATCCTTTGCCATTTTGCTCTCGGCAGTCATCCTACATTTTGCCATGACTTGGATGGATTTTCATTTTGTATTCGAGTGCTGATGTGATAAGCGCCTCGATTATGTTCTTAATCTTCTGTCAGCTTTTGTTTATTTGGTGCATGTCAGATCTTGTTCATCATTGAGTTTGAATGATAATAAGAAAGATCTGATGAACTTGTGGTGCTCTCCTCTGATAGATTCTGCCGAAGCAATTTTCCCAGCAACAAAAATATATATTTAAGCAAATGCTTACAAGGGTGTAGAGAGGAGTTATGAGTTATAACAGTGTTGGTCACCGAATTTCTGCTTTAGAGAAATGAGTTACGGGTCAAGATCACGAGTTGATCCTAGATTTTTTTTTATAAGATTAAAACAACATAATTTTAATCAAAATAATTTATTCACCGAAAAAAATTAACAGATTGAGGTTGGGTTTTTACCGGTTCAGTAAGTTTTTGACCAAGTAAGTTTTGTTTTTTTTCTATTTTTTTTTAACCTTCAGTTTAACGTGGGTGTCCGGGTCAGCTTGCGCGCACCTCGATTAATTCCACGGGCCCTGAAGTTAATGATCATGTAAGCCTCCAATGACCATCATATGAGCAACCACAAAGCTCGAATCTAAAACCACAAAGAAAACAAAATCTCTTGATCCTAAAGTCTTACTGGAAATTTTTTTTAACCTTGATTGTTTCAGATGTTGAATCGTCCGGATACCGAGAAGACCTGCCAGACCCGTCAAGGTTTTACAACTATGCAAGATGGCAAAGGATGCTGTTAACCGTAAACAACAGATGCATTTAACTTATTTTTAGGCAACAAGAAAGGTGAAGTAAACAATGACTTGAGTAGCAGTACCCTACGTTTGAGAGGAGGTTTATTTATTTATTTATTTTGACTATAACATGGTTATAAAAAAATAACATAGTACAAAAAATATTTTAAAAAATAATATAATTTGAAAAAGTTGCATATACTATTGTAAATCATGAGTACTAAGTAAATGTTTACCAATATAATTTACAATGAATAAAAAATAGAGAGGAAAAAAAAAAAATCTTTAGTTTGTTGAAATTTAGGTTTTATAATTTTTTTCAGTTTTTTTCTATTTGCTCTCATTACTCAGTTTGTAGGTTTGTTTGGTTATCAATTGGGTTTTGTGATTTTATTTTTATTTTTTATTAAGTTATCTCGATCTCATTATCCTGATTGCATGTTTTAGATTAAGTCGAATTATCTCATATTGTTTTTTTTATATATAAAATTTAATTTTTCAATTTAATTTTTTAACAATGGGTTGGTTTATAGCCAAACTTTGTATTTTTTTTTAATTTGCTCTCTATGGTGTAATTTTATTCTCATGACTTGGTTTACAAGTTTAGTGAATTTACTTAAGTTGACTTAAATTGTTTTTTTTTTATCCTTTAATTTTTTTACTTATTGAAAATTAAACCTTTTAATTTATATTTCTTTGTTTTTTATGGGATTATTATTTTTTTATAATTTTTTCGAAGTTAGTTAAAGTTAATATACGGATTTGACATATTGTGATTTTAATATTAAAAAAATAATATAGTCACTCTCTCATTATTTTAAATGGATATTATCTAATATACATCAATTTTTTAATTCAATGTTAATTTTTTATGTTAAAACAACACATCAGCAAAACCTTTAAATTTCATTTATTATTTTTTAAAAGAAGACATCACGATCGAAGTAACAAGGGCCAAAGATATAGGGAAGGTCGTGCAGGAATGAAGCGTGATATTTGAATCAGATAGGATGATTATGCAAATAGAAAGTATGGAGCCTTTTTCCACCCAAAATCCTGGTTACTTCAGATAACGTTTGATATTTTAGTAATTTTTATGTTTTGTTTAGCTATAGCTTTTTTTAATTAGTTAAATATTTTTTTATATTAAGATAGCGTTTAATATTATAATAATAGTTATTTTTCAAAATATTTTTTCACTTAAAAATACATTAAAATAATTTTTTTATTTTTTAAAATTTATTTTTAACATCAGTACATCAAAACAATAAAAAAAATTAAAAAAATAAAGTAAGGAAAAATCAAATTTTTGGCAAACACCATCGCTAGCCGCGTTGCCTAAAATTAAAATTTTTATTTTACTTAAAATTAATTTTTTTAATGTTTTTAAATTGCTGATGTTAAAAATTTTATGAAACTTATTTTATAATTTATTGACCTTTTATTAAAATGGTATAAAAGAGTCTTTGAAATTGACACTTTTGTTTTAAAAATTTAAAACTACTACATGAGCTTAATTGTTTTTTAATCAAAAGTAAGCTTACAATTTCATTAACCACATAATAAACTTTTTACAGATGTCTTGTAAGCTTACAATAAATTGACTTTTGAGGTAGTAGATAAACCCTAACTTTGACTTTTTTCTAAAATCCTTGAAGCTACATTATTTGAAGTTTTTTTCTAAATTTTTTAAAACAGCTACATTTTAATAATAATAAGAAAATTGTTTCTGAACAATTATCAAAATGAGCATACCGCACTGTAATCGTAATAATTTATGATTACAGTACACCTACCCAACTTCCACTCAAAGCCCAGATCCACCCTCAACACGTGTCACCCAATCATCAGATTTCAGGTACCCGTGTTTATCACCCGCTCGTCAACCTAAGCTTCCTCCACAATCCCAACCTCTCGAAATCTCGTTGGCCTTGACAACCACTCTCTCACACTCTCTCTCTGTCAAAGTTTGTTTATTGAGAAAAAAGAGCGAAAGAGTAGAATCCAGGCAATCTTGGGTTAAGGTTAGGATTTCCATTTTTTTTTTCACAAAATCAAATCGATCATATTTTTCATCAGATCTCACCACCTAGATTTTACCGTCCTGTTGAACCCCTTTTTTTCGTTTTCTTTTCTCTAACGATGGTGATTTCACCTAGAAACCCCAATTCAGTCACTTCGAAATCAATCGATTCTCTTAAAATCAATCTCTATATCTTTAATCGCTGTAAAAGCTATTAGCTTAGGGTGTTTTTTTTCCTTTCATTTTAACTGATGTGAGGATTTCATTTTGGTCAACTATTGTGTAAATACCCATCGGTTCGCACAGGTATACAGATATAATTTTAATTAGGGTTTCTTAGGGATTTGGCTGTGATTTTGATTGCGATTGATTTGGTGTCCAAATTTGGGGATATAATGATAATTGAGGAATTGAGTGGAGGTGAGTTGGAAAGAGGGGAGGGGGGGAAGGAATTGTGTGTAGGAAGTGCTAAGGAGGAGAGTGAAGGTGTTATTGTGTGGGATGCGAAGCGGGTTTTTATTGGAGTCGGAGCTCGGGCTTTGTTTTACCCGACTTTGCTTTATAATGTTGTTAGGAACAAGGTCCAGGCTGAGTTTCGCTGGTGGGATAGAGTCCATGAGGTATAATTTTACTGTTTCATGCTTGTATAGATGATTTTTTAAGCTGTTTTTGAAGTTATTTGTTTTCTTTCTTGGTCTAATATGGCTTGTGGATGACTTGTATGTGGGTTTTTTGCCTTTATGTGTGGAGAATGGTTTTGGGGTGTTCGAAGTTTGAAATTTGATTTGTTCTTGGTGTTTTTGTTTTATGTTATAGACCCTTGTAGGTGGGTGGGTGGATTTGACATACTTGCCACGTGTTTTGATGCCAATCAGCTTTTTTTTGGTTCTGTTTGTGTGGTAATTTCTGTTTTTGGTTGAGTTTTGATGTCTGTGTAGATTAAGTGAAGGAAGAACGAGTTTAGGATAGGAGATTGTGCTTCTAACATGAATAACATTTGTGAAGGAAGCAGTTGTCTTTAAGCAAGTAACGATATTTTGGGGAGTTTTTCATTCGCTTTTCTTTTGCTAACTTCATTCCTGCTCTCTTTTAACGTTTAAATTTCCAAGCACACTTGTTTCTGCTGTGCTTGTAAACTTACTAGGACACTGACCTGTTGATGGGAGTGAGGAGCCGCTCCAATCTGGAACTTTTATCATTAGTTCTGCAAGCTTGTAAAATGTGAACTTGCATTAAGGTTTATTAAGAGCATTTTCTTTTGATATTCTTACTTGGCGAGCAAAGGTTGCAGCTTTTGCTCATAGACCACCTGTGAACGTAGTATTCTATTTTTTTCTATCTCCTATTGTTTTTGCACGATGTGTCTGCAAATATTACATGTCAGTAGTACGTGGTGTATTAGCTCATATTCTCTGAGCTTAAGATTCTTGGAGCTGTCTGAAGACTTTTGCAGTATTGGGCCTTTATGTAATGAATTTCATATCAAGTGGTCTTCCCAATTTCTTTCGTTTTCTAATATATTTATTTGCAGTTTATATTGTTAGGTGCTGTTCCATTCCCTTCTGATGTTCCATGCCTGAAGGGGCTTGGTGTTGGTGGAGTGATAACACTGAACGAACCGTATGAGACTTTGGTACCAACTTCTTTATACCATGTAAGTGCTTTCACTCTCTCCCCTCACCCTTTCAGGTAGGAGTGTGTGTGTGAATAGTTCCTATTTTTATGAGCTGGTAAGATCAGCAGACAGCTGATTCATGTTACATGGATAGTCTGCACATGTACATCAAACAGTTGTCTGCTTTTGCAGTTTTCCACTTCATAGTTTTGGCTGCATTGTCTGCCCAGTGGTTGCATTTAGTTTAATTGTTCTGTTTCTATATCTTGTCAATACGATCATTGTTTGACATTTATGTATATTAAATTCCATTTTTTGAAGTGCCTACCTTTGGAATTTACTTATGAAAAATATTGGCAGGCTTATGGCATTGACCATCTGGTGCTTCCTACAAGAGACTACTGCTTTGCTCCGTCCTTGAATGATATAAGCCAAGCTGTATCATTCATTCATGGTGAGATTTAATTGTGTTTTGTGAAACACCAAAATATTTTACATGCAGGTGAAATTATTATTCCTGTGATTCTGATGCTGCTTATGTTTGTTTTTCCTTTGAAGAAAATGTATCATCTGGACAAACTACTTATGTTCATTGCAAAGCTGGCCGGGGACGCAGCACAACCATTGTTATATGCTACCTGGTCATTAATCCAATTTGAAATTCAACTTCTTATAGGTGTTTTTTTTCCTTGCACCTGCTCTAAAGTTTTGTTTTAATATGCAGGTGCACCACAAGCAGATGACACCTGAGGCTGCATGTAAATATTTGAGGTCAATCCGACCAAGAGTGCTTCTAGCATCTGCTCAATGGAAGGTATGCTTAGGCTGGGCCTCATTTTCCCTGTGATTTAGTTTAAGAAGTTGTGAATTTCTTGTGTAAATTGTAGTTTTCCCCCTTGGATTTTACTAAACTTCGTGAAACTGAGTACAAAAGATTTTGACAGTTAGAACTGTCTGGCGTGCACTCTTTTATGAAATGTATTTTTTAGTCCTCCTAATTTACCATAACCAAGGAAACTAAGAGGAAAAAATTGATGATATTTTTGCCTAGCTATTTTTTTATCCCAAAGCCTTGAAATACATTATGGAATTTCCTAGACATTTTCTAACAAGGTTCTTGCATGTCCTTGATTAGTTACTAGCTGTTGGTTGCAAATGCAGGCTGTTCAGGAATATTATCATCTAAAGGTGAACACTAGTGATCACAACATCAAAATGACTGATATAGTTTTGGGAAGTCCAAAGCCAGCACTTTTGCAGGATCTGGTGCCTTTTGATGATGGCTGTGTAGTTGTTGTTACAGAAGCAGATCTTGATGGATACAAACCAAATCTTGAATCTGGGCCTGTGGGAAGTGAGATATGGGCTGATCTAAGTGTGGTCTGCCGTGTTCGAGTTGCCAGTCAGGCAGCTCTGGAAAGAATATCCTGCCTCTGGCTCCGCAGCCAGACTCACCAGAAGATTGTTGGGGAGCAATTAAACAGGAAGAACAGCTGCTCAATCATGGCAGATCACTTGGGAGCTATCAGTGTTGACATTCATGTGTATTGAATAGCTGCTGAAATTGCATACAAGTTTGACAAGGTCTTTTTCTTTTTTAAATTTCCCCGTATATAAAGTGAAATAATAATGTTCAATTAGGCAGGAAAGAACTTCGGTTCTTTTCTCACCCCTTATAAATCGAGTTGTTCTTTGTCTCAAGTCAAATGTAAGAAACACGAGCAAAATGCTCAATTTAATGATGGTGCAGTTCGTGGAAGAATATGCTTTCATGCTGTGGTGCAATTTGCACTCTGTTTTTGATGTTAAACCTGGACCAGCAAATTGTGAACTGGCTCACCGAGTCAGCCTCTTAGACAAGGAAAGCATCAATTGGGGGACCGTAACAGCCGGGACTAGCAAATGGCGAGCCATCGAGACACTCGTCTCTAATTAAAGACGCGTGAGTTTAGGCCAGGATGGAATCCTTGTAGAATTCAATACCAAATAGTTTTTTAGAAATTCGTTCTTGATGGGATGGGAATCAAGAGTGTTTTTAAGATTATTTGTATAAAGGCTTTCGCAGGTTTAACAATTTCTGTTGAAAAGGGATTGTGTTATGCAGCGCGGGACACCGCTGGAGTTGGATGTGGTCATGGAGTTAACATTTAAAAGTTGTGATCATACCACTGTAGAGCCTCGAAATTGCTGACGAGAAGGGCGAAACCAACACGAGTAGATTAGGAATGGCACAAGATTACAGCGGGCTTCAATTGGCTACTGAGCAGATTGGGAAAACATGGAAGTAAATGATTGATTGGACATGTTTTTCGAGTTTGAATGACGTGTTAGAACAATTTTAACCCGCAAATGTCATTATTGCACTCATGTACAAACGTGTTTCACGGACAACCTGGATTTCATGCCCTTATGACTAGCAGATGCAGTACACAAAATAGTGAATCTTACAATGCCAATTATACCAACAGTTGCTGTGTAAAGTCGTAATTCCTGTTTTTATCATAACATCACATACCAAATCCCGGAGCTTTCACGGAAGGGCGGGGATCCAAGGGATTTGATCAGAATTGCTTTGGTATAGCAAAGCTAAAGCAGAGGAGATTAATTTTTACTTAGCGGTGTTGATGAATCCCATCAACTGTCATGCACAAATTACTGTAGGTTTTCACATTCCATCCAATTCATAGATCAATCTGAATCATTCTCCTCAGCAAGACCTACTAGTTCCCTGAAAAAGTTTTTTACTGAAGATGGCCACTGATAAGATGATGATCCATCGAGTATCCTTTCATTTGATGTTTCGTCAATAAAGCTGCCCGCAACTTGTTTTCTATGGTAGTTTTGTGTGATTGTCCGTGGAAGTCCATGCGCCCTAGCATTACTGTACTTTTCTACTGAAGCTTCATCCACCAAGAAAGGCACAACATGCTTTTTCATATCACTCTCAGAGATTCCAAGATGACCTCCTGACACATTAACGAAATGAACTCTTCCAGCCTCGTCTAAGGCCTTGAGACCAATCCAGTCCTCAGTGTAAAGCGCTGTCTGCGAGAAGATTAAAATAGAGGTTAAGATGGCTAAGCTCCTGCTCGAATATATTTTTCTTAACAGAGCAACTTATAATTCACAAGGGAAAAAAATTTAAAATAGATCCAGGCAATTTGTGCTATTTCCTAAAAAAAAAAATTCCAATTAAACACAGCGAGATTAGTATGGCCATGCATACCAAGTTGACAAATTTAACATGCAGAAATCTGCCAGAAAACAGATTTGGATTTGAAAATTTATTTCAAAACAGAGATTATACCTGATGTGCTGGGACAATTGGCTTGAAAGCCCCATCTGGATAATATCCAAACCAAGAGGTCTCCTTAGGTATCAAAACATTGTCATTTTCGAACTGTTGAAATTCAAACAAAATATAGCACAAGAAAAAAAGTGCAATAATTAGAATTGCACCAGCTGTCAAAATAAAAAATAAAATTGCCAAGAAGACCAAATGATGTTATGATAAGAAAAAAAAGGAAATTCTTCTCACCATAATAAGCACCAAATTCTGCAAGCTACTGAATCTTTCCTTGTAAGTTGTGTTCCTTTCCTCAGGAATTTCATTGTTAAGCTTTGGAAGAAACCTACATTTCTCCATGTAGTGTGGAATATCCTGGCAATTAAGAAATAATTCTCATATTAAGATGTTGAGCTATCATTGCCCAGTTAGTATAAAACACACAACAAAACCTCTCTATAATGGCCATCCTTTTATAAGAGTAATTTGGTGACAACACCTCAAGAAAAGAAAAGAAAAATCCATAAACCAATAACGAATTGACCAAAGCAGGCTACAGATTTTTGTGGTATTACACAATCATACAGGTTTCTTGAAGAAATTGATTACAGAGAGATCCTGCAGTCAAAAGAACCTGTATAATAGGGCATGGTACTCACATTAGGAAATTTAAGATAGCCACTGGGAGCCAGGTGAGCCTGCAATTCCACATGTCAATATAACTTGTCAAGCATTTTCAGGGATATTTGAATGAGATTGATATTTGAAAGAAGGAAAAAAAAAATTCTCTTAATTGGTCCTGCAAAATTTAAAGAAAACAAAGACACAGATGCATACCTGGACATAGTCGCTATAGATCTTGGACTTAATTAAGGCATCAGCAAGTTTGCAAAAAATGCCAGACTGCAGAACCATAGTCACTTTAAACATATTAATAAGAACCCAGAGAAAGAAACTAACAAGAAAGGAGTAAAGCGGTCTTTATTATAGGTGCTTTCCAAGAGCCACGATCAGAAGATCTAATATATATTAGTAAACCATAATGATACCTTCTTAAATGTATGTCCAAGGTAAGGACGTCCAATCTTATTTTCTTCTCTCTACTGGATGTCAATTCCACACCTTTGTGGTTCAAGTCCATATTACTGCGTTTTTACTCTGTATATTGTGCAAAAAACCCCATACCGCTGAGTTTCAGTACCATCTATAAACTTGATTTCTTACTGTTGCATTTCAACCTCGTATCTTTCCCCTTTTGCTCTATAATTTTATTCCTCAACCCACAACTCTATCTTCAGCACAACATCTTTGTTAGGATGTGGATCACTTGGTTAGAACCAACCGAAATGATGCATTTTGGTTATTTGATATGGTTTTGATTTAAAAACTATAGCCTACCCTTATGGACTGGTTTGATTTTGAAACTCCAAAACTGTAATAACCAATCGAAATTTTGCTACAAAAAATTATAGATGGTATGGTAATTTGGTCTGAGATTACAAAAAAGAATTAACTTAATGGCGTTATCTTAAAGAGTAAGATGGTGAACTCATTCGGGCCTACTAATATAGACAAAACTTAAGAATCCATCATCATTTATAATGCGGACCACAACCTCCTCTATATATTTTGATGTGAATACTCTCTCACATATAAGATCATAAGAAGCCTTCCCTCCATTTTTAAAGAGGATGCATGGCCTCCTCTTTTCTTAAATGGTCAATATGGGTAACAAACTTCACAAGTCCTGCATTGACCAAATAAGATACGAGTAGGCAGGCCTCAACTTTAAAAATGAAAGAAGATCTCCTGTCAACTTGTACGTGGAGAAGCCTCAAATCAAGGGCAGGGTAGACAGATAAGAGACAATCTTCAATAAAAGGCATTCCATTCATGTTTTATCTACTAGTATGAACAACACAAGCATGTGTTCATGCTTGGAAAGTACAGCATGCTTCAAGTGTTAAATGATTTGATTAAAAGTTTTGGATTTCATTCAGTCCAGAAAACAAAATAAATCCATGACCAAACTTAAGTTCTTTGGTTGGTTTATTTTGGTTGATGTGAATACTCTCTCACATATAAGATCATAAGAAGCCTTCCCTCAATTTTTAAAGAGGATGCAAGGCCTCCCCTTTTCTTATATGGTCAGTATGGGTGACAAACTTCACAGGTCATGCATTGACCAAATAAGATAAGAGGAGGTAAGCCTCCACTTTAAAAATGAAAGCAGACCTCCTGTCAGCTTATGTGTGGAGAAGCCTCAAATCAAAGGCAGGTTAGACGGATAAGAGACAATCTTTAATAACAGTCATTCCCTCAATGTTTTATATACTAGTATGAACAACACAAGCATGGGTTCATGTTTGGAAAGTACACCATGCTTCAAGTGTTAATTGATTTGATTAAAAGTTTTGGATTTCAATCAGTCCAGAAAACAAAATAAATCCATGATCAAACTTAAGTTCTTTGGTTGGTTTATTTTGGTACTCACTTAGATGAAACTGTTCATTACCATTTATAAGGAAACCATATTTTTCAGTTCTCTTGCGAAATTCCCCAAAAATCAACCAAACAAAACAACTAAACACCCAGGACTCCTTTGTTCTTTATATTCTATATCTCTATGCATTAAGTATGAACCTCTATACCTCAAATTCAACCTCTGAATCTCAACTTCATAAATTTGTGCTTCAACACCATGCCATTTGTGAATTACTATATATAAAAAAAACCTTGCAAGTTGTGATTAATCTTCTGTTAGTATGAAACTTTAGATCTCCTATCTATGAAAATGAATATCTACAAATATTTAAGTCAGAACGACCTTTTAATTTTCAATAGCATAGGATAGTGTCCCATCACCATGCACTCTTCCTACCAACTAACAAATAGAAGGCCAACTACCAAATAGAAGGCCGACAGCCAAGCTTTTTAACAAAAGATTTTTGCATAAATTTGACTTTGTCTGATTAGAAAGTTTAATGATATTTTATAATGACATGGAGTTTTTGCACCATGCAAGTCAATTTTATATACAGTTAAGGTGGTGGGTATTTGCAGCTTGAAACAAGGCCATGCACAACATGTTTTTCATCATAAGAATTGAAGATGTAACATGCAATTTGAAGCAAGGGCATTTGCTGAACCTGCTTCCACTTTCCATCTCAAACATAGTATAGATAATTTAAAGGGTTTTTATGAATTTTTCAGCGGTTTTAAAGCTGACTCTCAAAAGTATTTTTCCCCATTAAGCCCTGCTAAGGCATTTCTAAGTATTCGATTAGAAATCTAGATGAAGTACAAATAAAGCTAAACCATGAAAGTGCTTACCCCACAAAGAGGAACAGAGGCAGTCCCAGCATGTGGCCCCCCTAAAGAAATGAAATTCTTAACCTGTTTGGAGAAAGACAAGTTATTTGTTATTCAAAAATGTATTTTTACAAAATACTTTCAGAATGTTATGTAGAAAATTGATCTGTCGAAGTATTGATCACCCTAACACTACTTCTCTGTGCAGTAATAAAAGGAACTATGGAAGACAGTAATAGTATTTCCAAAGGGGAGAGTTAAAGGAGTTCAGATAGAGGTTGTGCTTACAGGAGGTCCACCATCACAAAACTCTACCACACCTCGACCAATTAAGTTGCCCTGTTAAACCAAAAGGGAAAGGAAAAGAAAAGGAATGAGACCTTACATGAAAGTTGTCTAACCATCAAAATCAGGTATAAAAGCCATAATTTTTTATAGCCGCAACGAAGTCTAAATTGTTAAATTTAATACATGCAGATTAGACAGCCATTCTTCTGGACTTTATTATGTATTTATTCATCCATTTTCCTGGAAAATACCATAAACATCCTTTTTCCTAAAAAAAAATTGTATGAGATTGACACAAATAAACTATTGCAACAACAAACTGTCATATCCTCCCAAGTTATGGACCTTATAGTAACATCACCTCAATACAGTTCCACAAGAATCTCAAATAAGTTGGCCAGTAGCTGAAATTAGCTATCCATTTCACTCATTACAAGAACAACTATAAATGCAAACCATTCTGGACAAGTAGAAAAACTTGTGATGTCTCAACAGAAAGCTTCAACATGATTTATAGGACAGAGCATTCAGTTTTATGGTAAACTATTGCAGGTTAAAGTCAGACAAATTCTGGAGCGACAGATGGCATGAAGCAAATGGTTAAAACTGATGCTGTTGAAACTTGACAGGTCGCACAATCTTGTGGAGTTGGCTAGCTAGAAGGTATTAGTTAGTTTTGGCAGGGGCGTTATTTGATGTTGTAGCAAAATTGGACTAATGCCTACAAATATGCGCGTCACTTAAATAGAATGTTCAGTCAAGGATATACAATTCGCTCTCTCTCGCTCTCTAGTTCTATCTTCTCCTTCTCTCTCTTGCCTGACTGTAATTTCTTCATCCCTTCCTTTTCTCATATCCTTTGCTCTTAAAAAAATCAGTACCACATCATAAACAGATGATGGAAGTGAGAATAACTAGCAGAATGAGATGAGAAAGATGAAGGCATTGAGGGAATTTATGTGATTCAGACTGCATGTGCTAAAGGAATAAGAGGGAGGTCAGCTTCTTGGCACTTGGCTCCTTGGATCTCTGCCCCACCAAAAAAGAGAGAAGTCCCAGTATCATACTTTTTAAGTAGAGAATATATTAACTGTCTGATAGGGAAAAATGTATGACAAGTTCCATTCGTATAAATTTACTTATGTTGAAATGAAAGATTGATGTTGCATCCAGCATTTACAATCAAAGAGACCAGCACTGATTCTTTCATTTTAGTCAACAATCCAAAGGAGAGCCTTTCTCTTAGATAAACACAACCTCTTTCTAGAGAAACATGGAATGGCATTACTAGATCCTGCCATGGACTTTGCACAACTGACAAGTTTACTTAAGAGGCAATGGGATGCATTAATAAATTCACACAAAATGAATATTTTCCATGAGAGGGTTGCATAACCCCGTGCCTTGGGTCACGTGTACTGACTTGTGAAGTTACTTAGATGAAGAGATGATATTGATTTCTTTCTCTCTCTTTCTTTAGGTAACCTTCATATCAATAGTTGGATATCAAAGATGGGGAGACCTTAGTACCTTGTATATATTTAATACACATGTGTGCACTCATTCATATACATGTGCACTCCACTCTCAATATCATGTTCTGACTTGGGATTAAAATGCAAATGATTTGCCTTTACAGCTTTGTAAGACTGTTCATGATCACAATCTTATTACCAGTTTCCAACAGTATGAAACAGTAATCAGGTCATGTAAGAAAAAGGATCAATAGATCTAAGGGTATGCTGAAATAAAACAAGTTACCATTTTAACTATGTAAGCAAAATAAACATCGACAGAGAGGATGCATTAAAACAAATATGTGCAACGTGGAAATAATACAAATAACTATAAATTACCTGGGAAAGACCAACTATGCTATAGCCCTTGCTCAGTTCTTTCATTTTTTTGACCTGTAGGCATAGCAACAAATTGTTATGGTCAAACAAGCATTAAAAGATAAAACAAAAAAGTTAACCATAATTACCCACAGAGCTCTCCCACCTTGTCACAAACAATTTCTGTCTGCAAACACGATACATATCAAATTGTAAGAGAGTGAGAAATGCTATATCAAAATGATAGGCTAGGTAGTATTTTCACTAAGTTTACCTGTTCCTCAAGAGGCATAAACCAGGAATCCCATGTTCCATCCCCGATTTCTCTGCACACAGGAAAGCAATTGATGTAATGGAACCACATTTGGAAAAAAAATTAACAGGACAAATTCATTTATGAGGTCCACATTAGTGCTCATGATATATATAAGAATAAAATGAAAAGAGAGAGATTAAAATTCTTAAGGCTTGCCTTGGAAGATATTGAAACTAATATTTTAGCACACTGAAGCTTAAGAAATTTGTTAGGTTAATCGTAGTAAAAACGCTTTACATAAGAATTTTGCAGGATCACATTCTCTGTGAACACTTCATAAAATCCAATGTTTAAATAGCAAGCAACGATTTAGACAAGTAGAAAATACATATTAGGATGATTTAAATGCAACAAAGACAGGAAAGTAGATAAGCATACAAGCAATAGCCTGGAGAACCAGAAAAGTTTGTCAGTTCCTCAGTGAACTGTTTTACTCCTCGATTCTTGCATTGATCTCCAATACCTGCCATAAAAGGAAGAATAGAATAAAAGAATGAATCGCAAAAGCACAAAAATATAAAAGCAAATAGAATGTAATGGAACTATAGTATCCACAATTACGTTCCATGGTTCGACAAAATTTAAGATGCTAAGGGGAAAAAAATCTGAATGAAACAAAAGCATTCATCTAATTTTAGATTCTGCACTAAGGACAAATAAAACACATGAACAGTTTGTTCGTCTAAAATCTGCAAAACATCCAAATATTTCTAAATATTATGTATTTTATATTCTAGACAAGCTTTGCGCAATATTCTCGACAGAATTTAACCTCCAATACACAACATATTCACATGCATATCATGATTTTTCATGCTATGCAAACGAAGGATAAGTTCAATTTTAAAATTCTCCCTATTAAATAAAATAAAAGAGTATGCAAGAGCAAATTAAGTTGCTAAGAAACAATTCAACTTTTAAATCTTCAGGCTATATTCTCCATTATCCTCCACCTAATCTGCAGCTTATTTTAAATACCCACAGAAAGTTCATCTTTTTTTTTCTTTCAAATTCTTCATAAAACAGATTAAATAGAAACCGTGTTGTTGTTTAGGCATCATATCTAAACACAAATTTAATGCCACTGCTCAAGGCCAATTGCCAAACCCAGTAATAACATCACGCTACAACTATCTTCTCATTCATAAAAAAGAAAATCTTCTCATAAACAAAACAGTACAATTCACTTTAATAGTAAACTACAGAGAAGCACAACAATACTTTCTACAGATAGACAAACCAGATTCCAAAGAATTCCATAATCAGCTTTTATCTGACTAAATCCACACATCCAGAAAGAGAAAAGTGCCAAGTATTCGAACAGATAAGTAAAAAAAATCAAATAAAAAAAAAAGGCAAAAACTTTGGAAGAGAAAAGGAGATGATTACCATGAAGAACTATAAAGGGTAAGGAATGTGCAACTGGGTCAATAACAAAAATAAAAACAACGAAGAGAAAGGCAAAATAAGGGAAGAGAAAAGCCATGATTGGGATTTTGTGTTCGTGATGGTAGTAACACGTTTTTTTGAAAAAATAGAAGACAGAAAGGAGACAGGTAAGATGGGAGAATGTGATTAGTAGATACTAAATTGAGAATGATAAGTTCTATTTAGGGGGCTTTTAAATTATTGTTATAATATAGGGACTAATCAGTTAGTTTTGATAAACTAAAGGAACAAAATTACATATCACAGTTTTTTTCTATGTTTATGGGCCCCGTGGGCCTTGGTGTGTATATGGGTTGGCAGGAAAAAACAAGTGTGAATACTGAAAGCGTACCGTTTTTTTCAACTAATTATTTTGCAATCGTACGTGAAAAGATGCCATTTTTTCAACTCATTATCTGCTAGCTGGTGACAGTCATGTGGGCAGCAGTCCTATAAATGCTTCTTGGTGTGAAATCGAAAAAATATATTACAAATAATTGCCTAATTGGTAATATTAATTTTCATGTTATTTATTTGGCATACTTATTTTGTCGACAGCAATTACCAAGAATTATGGTTACCTGCCACTCTTCCTTCCATGGTTTGTTTACTTTTTGGTATTTGGTATTAAGGTTGTTGTTGTAGTTGTGGTTTTAAAAAAGTTGTTTTATAAAAAATATTTTTACTTGAGGTTGGTTTGGAAAAATATATGTTTGGTTAAAACTATGGTTGAAATTGAGGTTAAACAAAAAGTAGTTTAATGTGTTTGGTTAAAAAATTATATTTCAAATTGAGGTTATAAAATAATTAAAATATATATATATATATATATTAATGATTTTTAATTTAAATATTATAGATTTAACTACTGTTATTACATCATGTAATAAATAATATTGATATCAAATATTTTTTATTATTCCATTAAACTATATGCAATGTCAGCA